>JAABUO010007692.1_pt1 | contig 12268 bp, 6 predicted proteins | sample 5559291 | NCBI WGS metagenome assembly JAABUO01 (sample SAMN10711878, study PRJNA513372) | rock metagenome | isolation source: Antarctica rocks | place: Antarctica: Victoria Land, Finger Mt sud
GGATATTGCGGCTCTGTCAAAGTTGGTGTCCTGGGCGATGAGTCAGGATCCGTGGTGGAATCGCCATCGTTATGAGATAAAGCTGGCTGCTGTAGGTTTGGTTGATTTGGAGCAACTGAGGTTGCGTCGGAATCAATGGTAGACGTAGTAGGAGTCTCCTCCTCAGTTATGGAGGACTGTTCAGGTGAAGCTGATTTTTGGAGATCTGTTGACGAGAAGCTATCCTCGACAGTAGCTGGCCTCGGCTTCAAGTTCGAAGGTGTGCTGGGCTTGGAACGTTTCGAAAAGGCTGTAGATCGGTCTTCGCCCTTGAGAGAATCCCGCTGGCTGGTCCTTGATTTGGTAGTTTGTGAATGGCGATCAGACTTGCTGTCGCTCACTATAGAGCCACCTCTTCCCAGCCTTTTCTTCAATTCTTCTGCGGCTTTTTGTAAGTCGGTCTTTTTGCGATCGGCCTTGGGTCTCTCTAACTTTGTCGCTCGAATCTTAGGTCTTTGCTCCATGGTAGTCTCGGGTGGACTTGGAGGAGCCTCTCCGGTAGTGAGAGGTACCTCTCCGTTACAATTTGTATTGAGACTTTTGTTAAGGTCTGTCGGGTCGGGGGTATAGTAGCTGACAGGTCTTGGATTGGTGACATTTTCTCTGCTCCCAACGGCTTCCTTACTGTGTGCTTTGGAGAAGGATGGATATGGCAGACTCGTCTTGCTTCCGTTTGGTGAGATGGAAGATACTCGTCGCTCCAACTCGGGTATAGGTAGTGAGGATTTGCGTCTGGTTGGGGGAGGACTCTGGCTGGAGCTTCGTTCTGGGGTCGTGGAGGTTTTAGGTTGGTCTTTTGACGAAGACTTCCGCGACGATCGTGAGGATCGATGTCGCGGTTTGTCCTTGGACTTTGGCGTATCTACGTCTCTCTCCTTCTCGCGTACCTCGCGGACCTTTGAAGGCATCTTGAAAGCTCTGAGGTGGAGGACGGGCGAGTGGGGTGGTGAGATAAGGTGGGGGTCTTTGGAGCTTTTTACCTGTCGATGTTTGATCGTGACGGGGTAAATGCGAGCACGGTAATAGCTCTAGAGTAGTAGTGTCGAGAGTACCTGCCTGTATCAAAGCATGGTTATGGTTGAGTTTAAGCTCACTGCCGTCGCATGGCTATCTAGCTCAGTTGGTGCTAGGATGTGGAATGAGAGTCCTGGCGCTTGAGCCAGCAAATGCTAACCTTAATTCTATGAAGACCTCCACACACGGGGGAAATAGAGAAACTTAAGGAGCGAAGAATTGAATTATATTCAGAGAATGATCCGGTAGTGGATTGAAGAGGTTAACTGCTGCATGAGTTGTCGGATCTATGGCGCTAATTATGCGCTTTAGGGTCTACGCGCCCACCGTATCCACCCGCTACCTATTCTGGCGTATTCCGCTCCTCCTCCACATCCTTCTACCTGTCAGTTCCGCTTGTCACCACCACCAAAGTCAAGTTACTTTCAATCGTCCCCAGAACCATGACGCTGGCCTACTTCGAACTGAAACTTTGCCTAACACCGGTCCGAAATCTCTTGATACAAGGCTACCTCCCGCTGACTAAGTCATGTCGATTCCATCGCAAGAATACCTTCAAAGGTAATGGGATAATCTCTTCTCTATATACTCCAGACTTATTCGATACTAAAGTGCTACTGCAGACATGCATTTGTGACATCCTTCATCGAGCCGACTGCTGAGGCCCCGCAATTCCCACGTATGGACGTATGCAAGTATGCCTTGGGCAGCTGGGCAGCGATTGGTGTAATTCTCCCATTGGCTGATATCATGAGGGACTTATTGGTTTCTCGCCAGCTTTATCCTAGGACAATCCGAAAACACTATGTTCATAGGCCAATTATTTACGTCTCATAAGGAAGCTCTACACTGCATGCTGCTCAAATGCTTTCTGTTGCGCTGTTAGCATGCAAGCTGAAGGTGGCCAGCGGGACCCTGGCTGTCGGAGGTATCTTCGCTCTAAAATGACCTTAGGGTATCAATTCCATGCGTCTACAACGACCCTAGAGCATCAATTCCATGCCTGTCCGAAGTTAGGAACAGCCCTTTCTCATTCAGAAGTACCATGGGATTTTCCACATGGAACAATATCAAAAGCGTCTCAGTCAATCTTCCCGCCGACTAACATATGGTATAGAACCAAGATTCAGCTACCTGATTTAGAATATATCAACCTGGATATGTTCAAGGTTGAAGAATGCAGAAATCTTCTGGAAGGATGTGCGGCTCAACAATATACACCCGGAAATTTTGCGGAGAGAAAATGTTGGCTATAAGGGCTTAGACTTCTAGAACCCGACTGAGCGAGTCGTGTTAAGCATTATTTTAGTACACTTTTCAGAGAGTAAATTGGTCTCTATCTTCAAAGTATCCTTGTCTCTATCTGGGATTATTCTTCTGTAGCACGACTGGGTTTCTAAAAACGTACAATCGACCCAAAGAAATATCCCACAACCTGGCGTCTCCTTCAAGTAGCAAAAAATGCCGAATCCTTCTTTACCTCGTTCCCACTGCAGACCTGCCCCATCGGCGTCTGTGAAAAGTCCTGACCCTTCCGCCTCACCGACAGCCACTGCTGCATAAATTCAAGCGGAGCCTTTGTAAAAAGTTCAGAACCCTTGTGAGACCCACCATCGCTTGCTTCACCAAACGGCAACACATCCCATAGGTTCTCCACCAAAGACGGATCTTCAGGAACGGGCAGACCGAGCCGCTTGCAAATAAAGGGTAAATCGGCGTAGTCGAAGTATAGCCGGCCGGCGAAGATGCCAAGGTCTCTAACAAGCCAACGGGGAGCACGCCAGTTCGAAGGCAGAGACGGCACGCTGTAGACTCTTAGGGTGTCGAAAGCGAGCATTGTCCTAGTGACAGGTGCAGCGTAGCTGATGAGATACGTGCAGGGAGTCTTGGCGTCGCGGACCTCATCGAGCAGGGTTTCGGCTTCGTGAGGACTTATGATTATGGCAGCTTCCGAGACTGTGCTCCATAGGATCCATTGGACTGAACGTAGATACTCGTCTCGCGGCTGTCCGCGCTCTGTGTGTATCGTGGCCATGAAGTCGGAGGTTACGAATATGTTGGTCAGAGTGGTGTTGGCATTGATACCGAGCCGTTTACCCAAGGCTGTACGTCGTATTGCCAGGAAAGCCTGCTCGTAGGCACTTGTACCATAGAGTATCCGACCCCGTTCGACAAACTGGATGAGATCTTGGTGTAGTGGTAAATGCCTCAGAGCATGTGCCTGCGGGGGCTTCTTTACTTCTCGTATCGTTTCTACCTCAATCGCGACTTCTCGCTCTTGCTCGACTTCCTGGTGGGCGAGTGCTTGAACTGTATCGCTAGTTTCACGGAGATTCTCTCTCATGTGGTTGAGTTTCTCAACGTACGTGGACAACAGAGGCACGTCGCTGGCAACTGTTAGAGGTGCTTTGATCTTCTTCTGAGGAGCATATAAACGCTCCACTGTGTAGTGCTCAGGCTGCTCGAGAGCTTTCAGGTAGCGAGTACGATGGTCGGTGTCCGTACCGGCATCTTGGTTTGTAATCGCAGAGGATGTTCTCTTGCAAAAATCAAGGCCTTGTGAGATGTATAACGGTTGTATTTGCTCTATGGTGCGGCACGATTGCTCCAGCAACCAACAGATCACGTCATGAGAGTCAATCCGATCGTTGAAGTTCTTGCCTCGCACATTGAGAATGCTTTGATGGACCTCCGGAGGAGCAAAGAAAACGACCGTTTGCTGAGTTGCTAGAAGCCGTAATCGCATAGCAGCTGGTAACAATCAGCCAACTGTCTTCTCATTATAAGACTTGAATATCCACTGGAGGGAATCTTAATAAACTACAAACATACCTTGTATGGTGTGGTCTTTAGTTTGGCTAGGACCAAGTGTGAGTGCCGCTACAGTACATGCTGGCATCTTCAGATCTGTGCCCCTTGTGTGAGCCTCGTCAAGGTAAACCAAGCAAGCACCCAGATTGTCATTAAAATGTGAAGCTACTAAGGGAACTGAACGACCGTCTTTATAAAGGATACGAGCTTTATCTTCTTTGTCGAAAAACACAGCCGCATCTGCTTTGCAGTCGATGGTAAGCCAGGTTCTTACCAAACTCTCGTTGTCAAGCTCGAGGATCTGTGCTCCGGCATCGAGAAGCATTCGAATTCCTAACCTATGAATCGACTTAAGGAATTGGTACTCAGTCAATCTCCTACCCTGAAAGTCTGCTGCTAGATGGTAGTGCCGATTTCGGGGTTGCAGAAGATATGTCAAGACCTCGGCGTTAGTATGAGCAAGTCCAGTCAGATCTCGTTGTTCAATGTTCAAGGGCAAAAGGGTTCTATTGTCATTAGTCCCGCTAAAGCCTGTCGTTATCGAAGACAAGCTTTTAACCACTTCTTTAACTCCTTCCAAAGGCCTTTGAGCCTTAGAACTGTCACGGGTCGGCGGAAACTTGTACGAAGGCGGTAAAGGTATATCCCAGGCGGAGCTTACCAGCTTTCGTTCAAAAGTCTTTGCATGGTATGGAAAGACGAAATGGTTCAGAAAGCAATCAATCACGACCATGTTGTAACGTAGATGATCCCAAAGGTCTCTTCGTTGTATTTCATCGTCAACATTAACCGCTGCCCATGTACGAACTGAGCCAGGAAGAGTATTTGCATCTAGGACCCATCGATCGTACTCTAGAGCTGGATCATCCGATTTTAGAACGTGCCTAAGCACTTGCTCGAATTGGACCTCCTCAAGACCAGAGTAGTAGAAGCTCAGGCAAGTCAATAGGATGGCAACATCTGGGTGTCCAAACTCCGCTTGCTCAGAAGGGACGCCTTTGGCTTGGTATGGTACTGCTACTGGGTCTCGTCTTGGGTGTAAGCCGTATTGAACATTCCATCGTTTAGTCAAAGCCATCAGAAGAATTCTATAAACAAGCAAGCCGCGCAGGATCAAGACAGCTTGCCGAGCCGCTTGCCTGGTTCTGAAGAGGTCTGAGACCTTTAGCATTTCTTCTTTCGTGAAGCGGCGCTTGTTAAGTAGGTCAGCAACAGCTTCTAACTCAGCGTTTGTACAGTCATTAATGGGTAGAAGACCGCCTTCACCTCTGCATACACTCTCCGTTACACGCTCTATCAGAGCGTCCTTGACACGATCTTGCGAGAAGTGTATTGCCGGGAATCGTCCACTAGAGCCCGGCGCAGTGACCTCGATACTACGTGGGAATTCTAAATGTAGTTGTTCCACCGTGCCTTTGACGAGCTTCAAGACGGCCTGGACAACCTTCCATCGGTGTGGATGTCCGTCAACCATTCGCTGTGCCCCCGAAGGATAAACGAGCTGCGTTTTGACGGCGAGGCTATAATCGCATTCGTCCAAAACGTCCCGGGACTTTGATGTGAGCCATGATTGCACCCGCATCATAAAGGCTGCCTCTTCCACCGCTCCACTGGAGAGCCGCTGGAGACCGCTGAGCTTGAATGATAATAGATGCTCTGGTAGAGCAAGCACGATACCCTGGGCTTTCAAGCTCTCCCGATGCAAGTCTAGGTATGCCATTATGTTATCCTTCGAAGTAGAAGATCTCCGGGAAAATGGCACATGCTTGACAGCGCGACCTAGAAGTCCTCCAAGACGGGCTTGAAGAAGTTGGGCCATTTGAAGTAACAGTGGCTTGGGCACTATGACTCGGAAAAGCTGCTTCTTGTCCGCAAGCATCGCGGCAATCATTGGAATAATGACGCTCGATTTTCCCTGACCCATATTCATCTGAAGGACGGAACTCGAACCTGACTCTGGGATAATCATCGCCTTGGCAACTTTGCATTGGTCGGTACGGATGAGTATGTTATTTTCGATTTCTAGAAGTAGCCAACCAGGATAGTCATTTGGACTCCATTCACGATGACCTTCATTGTCGAAGAGCTCTCTTAACTGTGCTATATTACCTATTCTACTTGCAGCCTCTATCCTCATGAGCCGCTGCCAAATAGTAATCAGCACCCCGTAGGCTATCGTGGTATCTTTGAGAAGACCAGAAAGTTGAACTCCAGAGCCGCTTCCAAGATTCTCGAGTATTGTCACAGGCGTAAGATTCGGCCAGAGACCTCCCCGGCTAAGCCAGGCAAATGATGGGTGCCGATTCAACTCTTTGCAGATCAAGTCAAACCGAGACTTGACTGCCGCCTCGCAAGATGTCAATGTAGCTGTAAGATGAACTTGGTCGATGGAAAGAGTGTCGTGCGACTGTTTCATTCCCACATTCCTCAAGGCGACGAGACTATGATCCAGATACTCGCCATAGATGCGTCTTACAGGGACCTCGCTGTGAACAAAGGGACTTATGATGTCCTCAAGCTCTCGAAGTTCTGGATGTGATTCTTTCACTGGGATCACATATTTAGTGGCGAGGAAAATTGGAGCGAGGTCTATGTTTCCACCGACATTTCGGGTCTCAGTGTACGGAAATCTACTAAACCCAGGTTCAGTCTTATTAATTGACTTTCGGACAGATGTATGATATCTGAGCTGCATATCTGCTGCTTTAATTATGTCTTGTATTGTAGGTAAAGTGTTAGTAACGGTGAACGTCGGATACAGTTCTGCATTGGCCATCTCATTTTCCGGACCCAGAACTGTAGTTTCGGGTTCGCATTTATCGAGAATTCTTTGAACACCCAATAGGTGCACATAAAGCTCATGATTCTTGAAGAATTCTAGCCACTCTGGCCGTACTAGCGCGACTGCCCGTTCCAAGTCGACACAACGGCAGTCTTTAGGAATTGCCACAGATGGGGCCTCGCAAGGCCACTGGCGCAGCATGTCCTTAGCAGTTGTCTGACGGATCTCTTTGGTTAACTGGTCGTACTTGGTCTGTGCCGCTTCGAGGGCTCTTTGCTGCTTGTAGTTCAAGGATATACCACCTAATAGGCTTCGCTCGTCCTCTGGATACGGGATCACTGCTGGGGCCATAAGCTGCACGAGGTAGTCAACTGATGGTATAGCCTGTTTACGAAAATGAGTGAAGCTTTCCCACTTTGGTACAGATAGTGACTGGAATTCTCGAATGATAACAAAGGCTATCAATGTCTTGACAAGGATCATTTTCACCTTCCCACCGAATGCCAGTGTCGCGAAGAAGAACATAGCTCCGTACAAGTCTTGCTTTTGAGACAGATCTTGACAATACTGAAAAAGAGAGCCCCAGTTTGAAGCAGGTTCGATGCTTATGAGTTCATTCAACAAGTAATGCTGGAATGACCCAGCATTTTTATACCCTTGAATAACAGGCCACTGCTGCAGTATATCAGCAAGATCTGCTGTAACTTGTGTTTTACGAGACCATCTTCTAATCAACGTAGCAGCCTGAAAGGCTTGGGCCTGCCTGGTAGAAGAAACACCGTCACGGGCAGAATAAGTCATATCCGAGAATATTTCAATATTTTGGGAGGCGTTGAAACGGTAAGTGTCATTTCGCGCTTTCGCACGCTGAGCCAGATGGTGATCGCTTCCAAAGACTTCGCCTGGCGGCTCGTTGGCGTCAAAGCTGAAGCGATGTAGCTGTCTACACTGAGCTATAATCCGAGCGACAACTGGGTAAAATCTATCGTCTTGTGCTGCGAAGGTCAGACTATCCAGCCATAGGACTTTTTGCTGTACTTTCGAATCTATCGGGTAGTACGATCTTCTTGGGGATAAGGCTGCGATAGCCTCAAGCCAACGATTTGCTTCAGTGTCAACTGGCGCCCAGGGCTGTGCGATACCGCTTAATAGACTATGTAAAGCTTCTTCGGTACCAGTCCTACCCGTCAAGGGATCTGGTAAGACGAACGATGTAATCGCATGGCAATAAGCCTTCAAGTACACCACTCGGGGCTCTGGGGGGCAGTCAAGTCGGTTTAAAATGGTGTTAATAGAGAAACGGCAATAATACTGCGAATGGTCGCTCGAGGCACGAACATGGCCATTGGATCGCCGAAACTGTATTTTGCCCATGGCCACTACTATGCTCCGTTCACGTGGGTTGCTCAGGTCGCGTAGAACGAGCTTACTATCTAGACCGTAAAGTGTACCGGCGTCCTGATTGTCATCAATAATGGCGCGCAACTGCTGGCATTCCAGCAAACCATTACGATTGATGGAAAAATCCAACTTGAGATTCTGCAAATGCATTGAGAGATATCTCTTCGAAGGTTGATAGACAAGTAGCTGGCTTCGGTGCTCAAATGGCTCGAACGTCATAGCGAGACGCTGGAAGATTGAACTACGCACATCCACAAGGCGACTGTATCGCCGCCACGCTTGACCAGTTGATAATTCCAGGGTCCAGTCACTCTCTTTAGAATGCCATATAGTAGTTTTGGGTCTGACCAATAGCCTCCCATTCGTGAGATCTAGCCAATGAAAATGGTCGTTGATTAGTGCCATGGGAAGATCTGAGTCCTCTGCTGGACCAAGGAAGACATGAGGTGGGATTGCTTCTAGCACTTGAGGGCCACGCACAGCACGAACGAACTGTGAACCGTCTCGAACCCCAAAATGAACCTGATATCCATCTATGAGAGCCGCAAGCGCATATTGCATACCCGGCAGCGGTGATGGACGCGTCGAGTGAACACGTTCCCCGAGGAATTGTTGGAAAAACACATGATTTACGTATTCTTTAGGCAGTTTACCGAGCTTTTGATGGTCAACAAGGAAGCTCCCGTCTAAAAAATTATAATGAACTTCCTGCGATCGCATATTATCAGTTGCAATCGAGTATGCCGAAACCCATTGTTCGTATGGACAGGGTAGAGACTCCCACAAGGTAAAAGCTCTTGAGGGCGCCTCTGCTGCCACCAGCCAGACTCTATTAATTGCACAATCGATTGCACTAGTCATTAACAAAATGGACTGGCGTAATTTATTCTTCAAACGATGGACAATCTTGATATCACGAACAATCATATTGCGTAGGGATAAAGGCAATCTGGAGAACCGTCCCGGTTCTTCTGTCGGCATATTGTCATACAAGATAATCGAGCATTCAACGAAATCGGCAAGTGCCTCGTAGTTTAAGTAGCCGGACGAATCTTGGGCCTCTAGAACGTAGGTTCGCCGAAAAAGTAGGGCAGCGATGAGTGCATCGTTTGATCTCATTAAAGCTGTTTTGCCGTCCTTCGCCGTGAGCGTTTCTTGCCGAAGCGACCTCGTCCAGTTAAGGGTAGTAGTGCGGATATTTTTGAAAAGATCCTCTGCCTGTTTGATTACATCTGATGATGATCCAAGTTCCCAGAGGCGTTGCGTCAGCGTAATTAGACATTCTAGAGTCTGAGTTTCACGCCAATTCGTTTTGATAGCCTCAAGACGTGTCGCGATCTGTTCGATGAGACCATAACAGAAGGTTTCATCACAGAAAACCCAGTGGCTTATGCGCAATATCCTGTTTCCCCAAGGTCTTCCAGCCTGCAAAGCCAGCTGCGAGACGAGAGTTACCGTGGCCGGAGTGCCGAAATTGATATTCGACGAGGCCAGTTCTCTAAGTAGTTGAATCCATCGCAGCTTGGTGCCAAGCAGCAGTTCCTGAAAGCTCGTATATTCAAAAGGGGTCAGACCGTTAGGACACTTCGACTGACTGGCGATGATTTCATTTGCGGTATGGCCAGTCTTGTCACCTACAGCCTTCAGGATAGCCCCAAGCGAGGAAAATGACGATTTTGTGGGCAATGATGAAGTGCAATGGCGTGCAAAACTAGGCTTTGTACGCTGCCTTGCAGTCCAGGATTTCTGCTCTTGGTCATATAATCCAAGCCGGAGACCATTGGGAAGACACACCTTGTCAAAAGGTACAGGAAAGCTCACGCCCCTATAATGGGTGCGCAAGAATGACTTGGCTGTGGATGCAAGTGTGATGGTTCGAGCCTCACGTATTCCATAACAATGTAATTCTGAGTATTCTTGAACGAGCAGTTGTGCTGCTCTATCCGCTAATTGGAGATCATGACCCAGTTTACCAAGGATACTCCACGTGGTATCGCGCCAAGCAGAAAATCCAGCTGGACAAAGGAGCTCAAAAACTACAGCCTTAGCTGCATTTTCGTCCTCTGGTAGCGGGTGCTCATGAACGGCTATACGGATGTTTCCGGCAGCGCCCTCAAGGTGGTGTTTTTCACAATGCCTGTTATTGTGGGCCAAGTAAGTTTCTCCAAATCTATCCACCCTTTCAAAGTACAGGCATGTTTTTTCAGCCGCCTGCTTTAGCAAGCTCTCATATTCTGCACTCTTGGCCTCCCACTCTATCTTCTTCAGCTCTCTTTTTCTATCACCCTCCAAGGTAATCTTGCGAAAGAGGTCCTGCATCGTGGTGTTTTGGTCGAAATATCGTACCTCAAAGCATGTTTTTGAAGGATCGCCAAATACTGACGGCAATACGTGATTTGCTGAACGATGTCTAACTTGTAGATGGTGTTCCACTGCTCGCAGACGACGTAGATCTGACAACCGAGAGAGTTGCAAGACGTGAAGGATTTCAGACGAAATCCCGGTCTCGTACTCGGAGAGCAAAGGGAAAAGCTGCAAGGCCATCGAGTCTAGGGAGGTCCAAAGCTCCAGGATTATCAATATCATTAGAGATAGCTGCTCAGGATCAGAATTGTAAGCGAACAGCGCATTTTGCTGATATTCCTGGATTGCACTTGCTAATAAAGAACACTTTTCATGCGTAGCAGGCTCAGCTAGCAAAGGCAAGACTCTACCACTTCGAAGCTCTACCTCGGACTCAAACTCAGCAAGAGCCCAATAATAATTAACATCAAGATCATTCCCCTCATGTCTTTTTGTATTAGTGGAATAGATAGTCAAATAGGAAGCGGAGCTCGCACTTCGTAACGACTGATGGTGCGTGAGGGTGTTTCGACACAGCTGCTCCAGGTGTTCACCACTGTGAGCTAACGAGAGAACAAGGCTGCTCTCGTCGGCACGTATGGGGAAGCGAGCGACTCGCTTCTGTGACCGCTGTCGAATGATGGCCCATTCGGCGTTCAGTCTGCCATTTGCTCCTTCGAGTATCTTGACGAATTCTTTCTCAAATCTAGACAACATCTCATCAATATTCGCTGACAGTACCGGTGACGCTGTTTCCTTTTTAGCTTGCATCTTTGATATTCGGCGGGCAAGTTTGGTTCTTGTATGAGCTAGGTACTCTACTCGAATAGCCTCGGCCTCACTCATCTCTTCGCAAAGTCCTGCAACAACGTAGGCGATAAAGGCCTTATAATGGAGCGTGCCGCTGTCACCATCAAGTAACAGACACAGGGCTCTCTGCATACCGACGCGCAGCACGAGCCAGGTTGGAGAGCGACGCCAGGGATTTTCGGCTCCATCATCCCAGCACACATCATCGCGAACCCGTTTCCGTGTACTCTTTGAAGCATGTGCCTGGCCGTTAGCTTCTAGGAACGCCATCAGCAGTTGGCCGATCAAGGCTGGGCTGGCAGTGTCGCGGCTCTCGAAGGCGTTGGAGCCGGCCTTCGAAGTGGTTGCCGCAAATTCCTTGATCTGTTCAATACTGGCCTGTTCCAAAAACCTTGCAACGTTGTCTTGAAAACTTGAATCTGTGAATATTTCTGGGGTGACAGCTACTGCGTGGCTTGGAAAATCCCATCGCAGCGCTGATTTGGAGGCGAGCACCTCCGCATTCTGTGGCGAAGCTTCGAAAGCCTCGAAAATGTACTTTCTAGAATTCTCTTTGCGGATGATGAGACCAGCATTCTGTGTCGCAATGTGTATGATCAAGATGTCATTGTTAGAATTGGAATTAGAGAAGTCGATTAGGGCGTTTTTGAGGGCGTCCTTATCTAAATGGCCGCTTTTGCTGCCATGCAGCTTCACAAATTGATCCAGTGCGTGGCATATCAGGCTCCAGTGCATATAGTACTGCGTGTCAACGTTTTGCCTGAAGGCTCGAGCATGTCTCGCCAACCGCTCCGCGAGAGCTCGATCAACAGCCCCACCTTGGAGATCGTTTCGAAACGGAAGTCGAGGTGGCAAGGTAATATGATTAACTAACGAGTCGAGAATCTGACCCTGTACTCTATCTGCCATTCTGGAAGGAAATTGTTAAAACCCGATCTGTGGGGGAGCTTGAGATTGGTTAAATATGTTCATGGCGTGAAGTGACACAGAGATGTGTTGAGGCTATTATTATGGTCCAGTACTCTTTGTTACAATACACCAGATTTTGCTGGAATCGACTAGTTTCCA
>JAABUO010007693.1_pt1 | contig 12266 bp, 9 predicted proteins | sample 5559291 | NCBI WGS metagenome assembly JAABUO01 (sample SAMN10711878, study PRJNA513372) | rock metagenome | isolation source: Antarctica rocks | place: Antarctica: Victoria Land, Finger Mt sud
CTTGAACGTTTTCTGCATCGCGTACATGAATGATATCTTGATCTATAGCAACAGCAAAAAGAAGCATACTCAGCATGTTCATCAGGTACTGAAGCGACTTAGAGTCGTTGAACTACAGATAGATATCGAGAAATGCGAATTTTCAGTTATCGAGATCAAGTATTTGAGTCTAATAATCATCATTCACGAAATCAAAATAAACTCTGAGAAAATCAATGTCATCATGAATTGAGTTGCATCTTGAGACGTCAAAGATGTTCAGAGCTTTCTGAACTTCTTCAACTTCTATAGATGATTTATTAAGAAGTTTTTCAAGCTGATTGACTCGTTGACTGTCTTAATCACAAAAGATCAGTCATTTAATTGAACTCAAAAGTGTTAATTCGTCTTCGATCGACTCAAGCAGACGTTCATCACTGTCTCTATCTTAATGCACTATAATTCGAATCTACTCGTGACTGTGAAAATCGATGTCTTCGACTATGTTGTGATCGAAGTCATGTCTCAGCGAGATGATAACAAGCAGTTAAGATCTTTGATCTATTTCTCTTTCAAAATGCTATTTGCAGAATGCAACTACGAGATTTATGACAAGAAACTTCTAGCTATAATCAGAGCTTTTGAGAAATGAAGACTCGAACTGAAAGGCACGTTAGATCTCGTTGAGATCATTTTCGATCACAAGAATCTAGAATATTTCATGTCAATTAAGCTGCTTAGTCGAAGACAAGTCAGATGATCAGAATTTCTCTCTCGATTTAACTTCAAAATCGTGTATCGTTCGAGTGAATTGAACACTCAAGTCGATGCACTCACGCGTCGATCAGAAGATCTTCTCTTGAACGAAAAGAATAGTCGTTGAGAACATCAGTGACAGATCGTGCTAAAATCAAAAAATCTGAAAATTCAAGTCTTAATCAATGTTCTCGATGATAGTGACTCTGAAGCATTCGAATCAAGTGACTCGAAGAGCGAATCAGTGATCTCTGAGCAGTCTGAATCATCAGAGAAAATGTCTATGAATGAGTTAGAAGAACAACTCTTCGCAGTCTATTTCAATGATGAATGAATACAGATCGTGATAACTGCGTTAAGAGACGATCAACGAAAGCTTAAAGAATTTTCATTAGCGAAATGTACGCTGCGAAGTGATCGAGTCTACTATAGAGATAGACTATTGATATTCAAAGATGAGAAACTGCGACTACGTCTGCTTCAGTTAAGTCATGACACGTCTATTGCGAGTCATTCAGAAAGAGTCAAGATCTACGAAATACTCAGTCGTCATTATTACTGACTCGAAATGATCAAGACAGTAGCTCGCTTCGTATGTAATTGTCATCTATGCTCTCGAGTGAAGATCTCTAGAGAAAAATATCAGAAAGCTTTGAAGTCTCTTGATGTACTCAATCGTCGCTGAAAAGACATAGTCATGAATTTTATTGTGACAGTATCTGAAAGTAAGAATCTGAATGAAAATTCGGCAATCAATATTCTGATAGTCGTGAACAGACTATCTAAACAAGTGCATTACGAGTCTATGAGTGAAATTACAGTTCTAGATACAGCTTGAGTTTTTTATCATGCAATATGAAAACATCATGAATTATCTGATTCAATCATCTCGAATCGTGAAACTCAGTTTGTCAGTCACTTTTGAGATGAACTTTGTATTCGATTGAAGATTCAAGCCCGATTGTTAACTGCGTTTCACTCAGAAATGAATGATCAAATCGAGAACATCAACGACGTTTTGAAACAATATCTTCGAGTCTTCGTGTTCTTTATGCAGAACGACTGAGCTGCATGACTGTCATCAGCTGAATTTGTCATCAACAATCACTTCTTCGAAAGCACTCAGTGCACGTCGTTTCTAACTAACTTCGAACAGCATTCTCGAATGAGATTGAAATCAAAGAAGATTCAGAAGAACGTTATTGAACATTCAAAATGAATACATGTCGATCTGTTTATTCAGAAAATGAATCAAATCAATGAAATTCTGCAAGAACAAATGATCTTAGCTCAAGCATATCAGAAACAATTCGCTAATGTTCATTGACAACACGCTCTCAAGTATGCAATTAATGATATGATTTGATTAGATGCTCGCAATCTGATGATTCATCGACTCAGCAAGAAGTTATCTAATAAATTCGAGAAATCTTTCAGAATCATCAAAATTGTTAGTTCTCATTCTTATCAGCTAGAGTTGCTCAATGACTGATTCTGTTTCGACGTCTTTCATACTTATCTGCTTCATTCTGCGATCAACGACTTCTTACCTGAACAAATATCTCTCGCGTCGTTTTCAATAGTCTTCGTCGAAGAAGTGCTTAGCTGAGAGATGAACGAAATATTGAATTTTCGAGTAAAGAACTCTCAGCTAGAGTATTTAATTAAGTGAACTGAGATAGAAGAAAACAGTTGAGTAAAGTTTGCGAATGTGATGAATGTCATTGAAGTCATGAACGTCTATCACGCTCGAAATCTCGATCGTTCGAGTAAGAATTCATGAATCGCTTACGTGCAAGAAAGCAGCGACTCTGAATATGAGTCAGAGAATTAAAAGTCTCGCAGAAGCTTCGACTTCAAAAAGAGAAATCTATTGTCACGATTTTAGCATGTGTTACTTGAAAGATGTTGGGAAAAGAGATGTTAGATCACTTAGATAATGTTGAACAATATTATAGATGATAATAGACGTAAGATTATCAGTGATGTTATGAGAGCTCTTTGATACGAATGATACTCAGCGTTCATGAGGTATAAGAATCTCTGAATGATCTCTTTCTTTCCTTTCTTCTTCGTGCAACGTCTTGTATTTAAAATCTAGTTATTAGAATTTCATTCTGATTTCATTCAGTTCTCAGTTCATGACATTGTCTGCTTGTTTCAGAGCGTTGTATTCACGTTGAGACTTTCAATTCTTATTCAGTTCATCATATATTTTCTTCAAATGATTGAATAACTCGTAGATTGAAGTGAATGAATTTGAAGAATCAAAACAACGTCGAGCGAAAATGTGCTTTACAACATCATCTTTTAGTCTAAACATCATGTAGATAATACAGATAGTTTCATCATCGAATTGATCGACATTGACAATCAGCTTGTCATTCATCTTGTTTCTTCAGTCTTTTCAAGTCAATTCATCTTCATCAGTGAATATAAATGAGTTCAAAAATTTGTAGAATCAATGATGTTCATTTTTGAATGAGATGAATTTAGTAGATGTCTCTCGTTGAGTATGATTCTCGATAGAAGCATGCAACTCGATATCTTGTTGAGATAAATGATTTGTAGTAAATCGAGACTCAGTAAGCTGTTAAGATTGAAGCTGATCAGCTGAACATTGTTTCTCTTTGAGTTTCAACATTGTCTTTCGTAGTTAAGTGTTAATCTCTTCTAAAGTGTTCATTGTCATGCAATTGATCTTTAGCTGTTTCAGTCTCTGAGTATGTTCAACTTGTAGAATGATTCAGTGCTCATTGCATTTCAAAGTCATATCTTGTTGATCTTTTAGCTCATCTAACATCTTGATGATTTCATTCAACTGATCAAGAACTCACTGACGTAGTTGTTCTTCAATCTTGATGTTTCATGAAATTGCGACATTCTGAGATTCAGCTGAAGCATCGAAAGAAAGAAGAAAAACTTGTCTATTTGCAGTGCTTTTAAGCAGGCGAGTCGTTTGAAATTCGACTGATTCAAAGTCACATGTCATGATGAAAGATTGAAGATAAAGATAGATTGTGATAAATTTGATAAATGTAATTCAAAGAAGTTCTTGTGAATTTTCTGATAAACAAATGAATACAATATTCAAAGAATCTCTTGCGAATAAAAAGTGATACAAATTCAAAGAATTTCTTGCGAATTTCTGAATGAACGAAGTAGATTGTTTCATATCATTTACACGTTGATAGCAGAGTAGTTGATTAGCATTTATCTACTGTTAGAGATCAGCATAAAGCGAGTCATATGAATGTCATTTAACTAATAGATAAATGCTAAGAAAGAAAAGTATCTACAGAAAAGAACTTAATTCTTATATGTGTGTTTCTCAGCTCTGTGCTAAACTCGATTGAGTTGACATCTTACACATATGATGCAGAGTTTCAATGACATCATCTCTAGCTTGAATGCTCACTAGACTCAATTAGAATGAAATCAAGATGAAGACTAGAAAGAATAAATGAAGACTAAAATCATAACAGAACTCATCTTCAACATATTAAAGATCTGAGTTTGTAAACATTTTGATGAAACATGATCTCATTTTGAAGACATCTTTAATGACTTTCTTCATTATGCTGTTGAACAAAGTGAATGTAATAAATATTTAAGACAGCACTTCAAGCATTCAAACTATATTTTTGAGATAAATATCAGAGCTTTGAAATAAAAATTTGTTAGAAATCAGCATAGAGCGAGTCATATGAATGTCATTTAACTAATAAATAAATGCTAAGAAAGAAAAGTATCTACAGAAAAGAACTCAATTCTTATATGTATGTTTCTCAGCTCTGTGCTAGACTTGATTGAATTGATGTTTTACACATTGTTGAGAAATAGGGTAGAAGTGCGATATAGAGAGCTTCGAAATCAACAGAGCGAGCATGAACACATGCAATGATCAATCTAGTAGATAAATAGATCTAGAAGATAGACTAGATACAGATGACTAGATAAATAGATAAATAGATAGATAGCTAGGTATGTCTCGCTGTAGAAGAGTCTATCTCGTGTAGAAAAGAGATGAAAGATGAAAGGTAAAAGGTAAAAGGTAAAGAAGAAGAAAACTTCGCTCGGGAAACTTCTATGAATGATAGTCAATATTCTCATGAATTCTGAAGGTGCGACTGAGTCATGCTCGGGAAACTTCTACTAGTAGTAGTCAATATCTTCATGAACTCTGAAGATGCAACTGAGTCATGCTCGGGAAACTTCTACTAGTAGTAGTCAATATCTTCGTGAATTCTGAAGATGCAATTGAATCAATACAGTTTCGTGAGTCTCTGAGATGCAAGGCTTCGCCTCACGACATTCTTTTCTCATTCATTTAATGCTCGTTTCTTGAGCATCAATCTGATTCTTCGATGATACTAGTGAGACGAAGGCGAAATCGAAATCGAAATCGAAAGCGAAGATCGAAGGCGAAGATATAGAATAAACTCGAGCAAAGCGATGATTAAAACAATGACTAGTCAGTAGATCAATGACTAGAGAATCAGATTTTCGAGGGGAAAGACGAGGTATATGACTAACTAGTAGATCAATAGTTAGATGATGAGATATTCAAGGGCAAAGATGAAGCTTTAAACATGACTAGCTAGTAGATCGATAGCTAGAGAACGATATTTCCTGAGGCGAAGGCGAAGCTTTGAACATGACGAAAATGAATAGAGTCATCAAGATCTAACCCTAATCATTACACAGTGAACGCTAGTGAGTTCATTGCGTAATGATTAGAGCAAGCTTCAATCAGATGAGGTAGTAATCACTAAATCGACGATAAATTGAGAGCGACGAGATATATGAGAGCAGCGAGGTGTAGAGGTGATTGCATGGTCTTACGAGGTAGTAGATGAGCTACTCTGTCACTGATTATTCGATAGTACAGTTTCTTATTCCCTTATTTTCTTATTTTTCTTACGAAACTATTTTGTTTCTTACGAAACCATTTTCTTTCTTCTTTCTTATTCCTTATTCTTTATATATTAAAAATGAAAATAAATTCAAGCAATGCTAGAGTTTGAACACATGATCTTCGCATTTGAAAGATCTGAGCCTGTGAAATTCTGATTGGCTGAACCTATTGAATTCAGAAAGATAGTTTCATCTTTGATCTTTGAAGAAATCGCTTTAGGGAACGCGGTGATGAGGTAGAGATAGAGGGCGAAACCGAGATTTCGATAGAAAAGCGATATGTGGGCCCGGGGAAGGCGCGCTGCCTTTGGCCCTGCGGCGCGTGTTCTTCTCCGCTGAGCCTATGAAACATGACGTATAAATCCTTCACGGATAAACACGGCTTAATAGGTGAGCCACGAGGGGAGCCATGAGGGGGGGTTCGAGCAGGTGACCTTGGCGGGGAAACGAGGATATTTCGGGTGGGCGTTCGACGAGAATCCCGAGCAGGTAAGTAGCGAGGTGAGCTACGAGGGGAGGTTCGAGCAGGTGACCTTGGCGGGGAAACGGGGGTATTTCGGGTGGGCGTTCGACGAGAATCCCTAGCAGGTGAGTGGCGAGGGGGAATTCGAGCAGATGATCTTGGGGGCGGGGAACGAGGCGGGGAAACAGAAGGCCTTTGCATAGGTTTTCGATGCAAATCCCTAGCATCTCGAGCAGGTGATCGAGTAGGCGAAATAGAGGTCGAAGTGAGAACAGAAGAGGCTGAGGAAAGAGAAGCGATTTGAGCGTAGGATCGCTGCAAATCCCGAGCAGATGACGAGCGAAGAAACAAGCTTGCAGATGACGAAGTCGAATTAGATCATTCAGATCAAACAAGCTTTCAAGTCTGCTGTCGAGTCATTTCCCGCTTGCACATTCGATGTATTTCATTCAAATCGTCATCGTCATTGAATAGCTTCAAATGCTCAGTTTTCTCTTGAACTATCTCTTTAGTCTGAGCTTTCTTTTGAGTCTGAGCTTTCTCTTGATTCAGCTCTTTCTGAGCTTGAGCTTCGTTCTTTTCAGCCGCATCATACATAGCCTGTATACATTCATATAGTTGAGCTTTCTGCTTCTTTGATATCTTCTTCCAGTCATCGAGTATGAGTCTTAATGCCTGAGCAATATGTCGATCTTTCAAATCAAACGTCTGCAGCAGCTGTTTTCTAGCCTTCGAAGAAAAGATTATCAGCTGGCTCAAGCTGATCGATGCGTTCATATTCAGCTCGCTCAAGCTGTTCATCAATGCGTTCATTGTTGCAGAGATGAACGTGTCGCTTTCTGTTGTTTCGTCACTGCTCTACTCAATATCATGAAAATGATATTCTCGCGTTGAGCTTCAATGTCGAGAGATAGAATAAAGATGCAATATAGAAAGCTTCGAAATCAACAGAGTGAGCATGAACACATGCAATGATCGATCTAGTAGATAGATAAATCTAGAAGATAGACTAGATACAGATGATTAAATAAATAAATAGATAAATAAATAGCTAGATATGTTTCGCTGTAGAAGAATCTATTTCATGTAGAAAAGAGATGAAAGATAAAAGATAAAAGATAAAAGATAAAGAAGAAGAAAACTTCGCTTGAGAAATCTTTATAAATGATAGTCAATATTCTCATGAATTCTGAAGATGCAGCTGAGTCATGCTCAAGAAACTTCTACTAGTAGTAGTCAATATCTTCATGAATTCTGAAGATGCGACTGAGTCATGCTCGGAAAACTTCTACTAGTAGTAGTCAATATCTTCATGAATTCTGAAGATGCAACTGAGTCATGCTCGGGAAACTTCTACTAGTAGTAGTCAATATTCTCGTGAATTCTGAAGATGCAATTGAATCAATACTGTTTCATGAGTCTTTGAGATGCAAGACTTCGTCTCACGACAACATATGATGCAGAGTTTCAATGACATCACTTCTAGCTCAAATGCTCACTAGACTCAATTAGAAGAAGATCAAGATGAAGACTAGTCGAAGAATAAATGAAGACTAGAATCGTAACATTACTTCTTTCTCTGACTATTCATGTTTGCATGAATGTTGTTTCTTAGTGCGCTTTTGTTGAATATTTAATATGAAAGTCATCAATCACTTCTTGAGCATTCATAAATTCATCATCATCAGCGTTATATCAGTTGAAATCATTGTCATAGCTCTTTCATTTAACTCGATATTAAAATCATCTTCAATATCGTTGAAAGTTCAATATATCATCAATCTATCTTTCATTCTCATTGTTTATCACTATTGATTTCAAAGATTCATTCTTCTGATCAGACAGAGAATCATTGATAACAGAATGAAGAAGATCTGAATGAAATACATCATGTATATGCATAATGTCTGATAGTTTCAATTTATAAAAGAAGTCAACAGAGTCTGTGATCTTGAATGAATCAAGCATCTTGTCATTTAGCTTTTTGAAGAATCTCGCTGTAACAATGTTTCTTTCGTTCAGAAACATCTTTGATTCAATCTCATAATTGATCTTCTTTTTATGCTTATTAGCTTGTTTCATCATTCGTTCTCATGTTTTGATCAAAGCTTCGCGAGCAAAGATTAACATCTTGTTCATGTAATTGAATATATCTTTGATTCTGATGATCTGCAAGCGTTCGCGAATGCTTTCATACTCGATGATGTCAGAATCGAAGCTCATATGAGAATGAAAATTCTTATTCATGAAGAAGAGAATCAAGAAGAAAACTGAAAACAAGATGTTATTGTTGAAAAACTTGATTATAAACAATCACTTGAATCAGTCATTCTGCATGTATGAACAGAAGAAATGAAGATATCTTTCAACATTCTGATTGATTCATTTGCTTTGATCGTTGATCTGAGAATGATAAATGATGAATAATCAAAGAGAAATGCTCAGTCATTTGCAAAGAAACTTTCAGAGAATGAAAGTGAACTGAATATTTCGATTGAATACAATGAAGCTTGATAAATCATGAGTTCAATATACTCACTGAATTAACATTTCAGCTGTTCTTTCAACTGTGATATCTTCATCATCAGTAATGCAAGAAATATAATGTCTTTCTTTTAACAATCTGCAGATGATAGTCAGAATAACGTTGTAATCGTATGAGTCAGATAAATTAATAATGAAGTTCATGATTATATCTTGTCATTGCTGTTCAAGTATGAATAAAGAATGTAGTAGTTCATTTGATTTATTTCTAAACGTCTTTGAGCATTGACAAATATAACAGTTTCAAATATAATGATCTACTGTCTTTCACATGAAAGATCAATAGTAGTTTCGTTTTATGATCTTTACAGTTCTAAAAATGTCAGAATGATTTATTGAGAATTGATCATGCATTTCACGAATTAGATTCATTTGTAGAAGTTCATTGAATGAAACTCATAGTTGATTATCATGATACAAGATTTTCTTCTAAACATGACAATTCTTTAATTTGATATCTTCATATTGTGTCTCATCTTTTGCTATTGCTTCATGAAGTAGCGTACAATTCTCATCAATTCTATTAATCTCAAGAATCTGTTTATAGATTAATTTGCTGATGTTCTTCTTTAGATCAGCAATCTTCATTTGATTTAATGTCAGAATAATGATTCATTAATAATGAACATGCTTATTCTTGAGATCTTTGAGCACGACATTAACTCAACAAGTTAATGCATTGATCTTAATGTTTTGTTTGTCAGATTGATACATTATCTTGAAGTTGAAGTCAATGAGCTTTTGTATTCAGCGCATCTGTTGTCTGCTAAACTCTTTATCTTTCATCAATGATGTGAATGCTTAATGATTGATGAACATCTTGATAGAAATGTTGATTAACTTCAGTTCAGATCGTTAATGCTCAAATGCTCAAATGATGATCAGCAGCTCTTTATCATATATTTTGTAGTTGCATTCAGCAGAAAATATGTTCTTGCTATAGAAAGCAATTGAATGTAGAATTTCTTTGTCATCATATTGAGACAGAACTTCATCATTGATGTATGTTATGATTTTAGTCTTCGTTTATTCTTCAACTAGTCTTCATCTTGATCTTCTTCTAATCGAATCTAGTGAGCATTCAAGTTAGAAGTGATGTCATTGAGACTTTGTCTCATATGTGTAAGATGTCAACTCTTTCGAGCTTAGCACAGAGTTGAGAAACACACATAAGAGTCGAGTTCTTTTCTGTAGATACTTTTCTTTCTTAGCATTTATCTATTAGTTAAATGATACTCATATAACTCGCTCTATGCTGATTTCTAACAGTAGATAAATGCTAATCAACTACTCTGCTATCAACGTGTAAATGATATGAAACAATCTACTTCGTTCATTCAGAAATTCGCAAGAAATTCTTTGAATTTATATCACTTTTTATTTGCAAGAAATTCTTCGAATATTGTATTCATTTGTTTATCAGAAAATTCACAAGAACTTCTTTAAATTACATTTATCAAATTTATCACAATTTATCTTGTTAAAGATCTGTCTAGAGCGAGTCAGATAGAAATGTCATTTAACTAGAAGATAAATGCTAAGAAAGAAAGATAGCTACGGGAAAGAAGCTGGCTACATATGTGTGTTTCTCAGCCGACGCTAGGCTCAATAGAAACTAGTCAAGATGACGAAGCGAGAATAGACCTGATAAGGCTAGAAGGCTGAGCCTGGCAAGGCTAGAATCGTGACATTATTCCTTTTCTTCGACGATTCATGTTCGCATGAATGTATTTTCTGCTTGACTCGATTGATTGCTCAATCATGATTTCACAGGCTCAGATCTGTTAAATCGTGATTGATTGAATTGTCGATTAGCGCGATTTGTTCAAGTATCGAATATGAAAATCGTCAACGATCTTCTGAGTGTTCATAAATTCGTCGTCATCAGCGTTGTATCAATTGAGATCATTGTCATAATCATTTCATTTGACTCTATACTGAAGCCGTCTTCGATATCGACGAGAATTCAATATATCATCGATTTTCCACTCGTCTTCGTCGTTTACCACTATTGAATCTGAGAATTCATTCTTTTGATCAGGCAAGAGATCATCGACGACAGAGCGAAGCAGGTCAGAATGAAATACATCATGAACATGCATAGACTCTGATAATTTCAGTTTATATGAAGAGTCGACGAGATCTAGATTGATGAAAGAATCGAGCATTTTGTCATCTAGCTTCTTGAAAGATCTCGCTGTAACGATGTTTCTTTCATTCAGGAACATCTTTGATTCGACCTCGTAATCAACTTCTTTTCTATGCTTATTGACTTGTTTCATCATTTGTTCCCGTGTTTTGACTAGCGACTCGCGAGCAAACTTCAGTGTTTTGTTCATATGTTCAGATATATTCTCGACTTTAGTTGCCTGCAAGCGTTCACGAGAACTTTCATATTCGATGACATCGAATTCAAAGCTCATACAAGAATGAAAGTCTTTGTTTAGAAAGAAAGAAATCGAGAAGATGACTGAGAACAGAGCATTATTGTCGACGAACTCAATCATGAGTAGTAGCTTAGCTCAGTCATTCTGCATGTACGAACAGAAGAATCGAAGATATCTTTCGACGTTCTGATTGACTCGTTCACTTTGATCGTCGATCTGAGAGTGATAGACTGTGAAGAGTTGAAGATTAATGCCTAGTCTTTTGCAAAGCGACTTTCATAGAATGAAGGTAAATTGAAGATCTCGATTCGAAACAATGAAATCGAGTAAACCGTGTATTCAATATATTCACTGAAGCATTAGCTCAGCTGTTTTTTCTGCTGTGATTCTCTCGTCATCAGTGAAGCAAGAAATATAATGTCGTTCTTTTGACAGTCTACATATCACTGTTAGTATGACGTTTTTGCCTTTCGAAGAAGATAAGTCGATGATGAAATTCATGACTATGTTCTTTCATCGCTGTTCGAGTATGAGTAGAGAATGTAGTAGTTCATTGAATTTATCTCGAGAAGTCTTTGATCGCTGACAAATGTAGCAGTTCCGAATATATCGATCTATTGTCTTTCGCATTGAAGATCAATAGTAGTATCTTCTTATGATCTTCATTGTTCTGAGAATTTCGGGATGATCAATAGAAGGTTGATCGTGAACTTTTCGAATTAGCTTCATTTGAAGGTGCTCATCGAAGAAAACCCATAGAAGGTCACTTCGGTATAGTATTTCGTTCTGAACTCGACAATCTCTTAATTTAGTATCTTCGTATTGAGCTTCATCTTTTAATACGGCTTCACGAAGTAGAATACAATTCTCGTTGATTCTGTTAGCTTCTAGAATCAATCGATAAATTGATTCATCGTTCTCTTTCTCTTCTAGATCAGCGATTTTCATCCGATTCGACGTGAGAATCGTAGTTCGCTGATAGCGACATCGTTCATTCTCGAAGCTTCTAGAAACTGAATCGACTCGACGAGTCAATGCATCGACTTTGATGTTTTGTTTGCCTGAGCGATACATGATTTTGAAGTTGAAGTCAACGAGCTTTTGTACTCAGCGCATTTGACGTCTACTTAGCTCTTTATCTTTCATTAATGACGTTAAAGCTTGATGATCAGTGAACATCTTGATGAATAGCTCAGTCAATTTCAGCTCAGATCGTCAAT
>JAABUO010007694.1_pt1 | contig 12263 bp, 11 predicted proteins | sample 5559291 | NCBI WGS metagenome assembly JAABUO01 (sample SAMN10711878, study PRJNA513372) | rock metagenome | isolation source: Antarctica rocks | place: Antarctica: Victoria Land, Finger Mt sud
CGTCGACATGCCCGTCAAATTGCGCCGCCTGGTGACCTTGCTCGTCCTCGCCGCCGGCTCGCAGGCCCTCTACGGCCTGGTACAGACCTTCGGCCACGTGGGGCCGTCCTCGTTCGTGCGGGCGGGCGCGCTGCGCGCCAGCGGAACCTTCGACCAGCCCAACCCGTTCGCTGGCTACATCGATTTCACGCTCCCGCTGATGATCGCGGGGGTCATCACCGGGACGCCGGTGGTGAGACGGTGGACCAAGCCGGCCGTGGTCATTATGGCCGCCGCGCTGCTGGCCTCGGGCTCGCGCGGCGCCTACATCGCGCTGATCGCCGCGCTCGCGGTCATGTTGATAGTCTACATACCTCGCACGCGCGCCTTGCTCGCCATGGCCGGCGTCGCCCTGTTCGGTCTCGTCGCGGGCGCCTTCTTCGGGCTGGTACCCTCGTCGATCACCACAGTGGTGCTCGACCTCTTCGGCGTCAGCAACATCGACGTCGCCAACCCGACGCCGCAGAATTGGCCGACGGCGGAGCGCCTCGCGCACCAACTGGCGGGGCTACGCATGTTCGCGGACCATCCCCTACTCGGGGTCGGCATCGGCAACTACCCAACCGCCTACGCGCACTACCAGGTGGCGCCGGTGTGGCGCTACGACCTGGGCCACGCGCACAACTACTACATCAATATCGCGGCCGAGGCGGGCATCGTCGGTCTCATCGCCTTCCTGGTCGTCCTGATCGCGGCCTTCGTGATCGTCGCGCGCCTCTATCGGCGGGCGGCGACGCCGTGGGCGCGCACGGTCGCGCTGGGCGCGCTGGGCGCGCTGGTGACCGTGGCCGTGCACAACAACTTCGACAACATTTTCGTCCATGAGATGGAAGCGCAGTTCGCGCTCATCGTCGGCATCGCCACCATGGCGTGCCGTTTGGAAACAGTCGATAGTAGGCAGTCGATAGTCGATAGTAAACAGAGAGTATTGCGCTCTGCTATCGGCAACCGATCACTATCGACTATCGACTAACTAGGGGAGGCGCCGCGGTTCATGGCTGAAATGAAGCGAGAGATGGAGGGCGTGCAGAGCGACGCGGAGGTGTGGATCGGGCCGCGCCCGCTGCCGCGCGTGGACGCGAAGGACGAGGGAGGACACCTCTCGCCCGAGGAGGCGCGTGCGCTCGACCTCGAGCCCGGCGAGGTCGCCGAGGAAGAGGAGCTCGAGGAGGAAGTGCCGGAGCAGGTCGCCATCGGCAAGCGCTTCGGCGACTGGCGCACCATCGCTTCGTTCGCGTTCGCCGTCCTGATCCTCGGCTTCGCGGCGAGCAAGGTCAACTGGCCCGCGACGTGGCAGGTGCTCAAGCACGCCAACATCGCGCTCTTCGCGCTGGCGTTCGTGGCCTACTACATCTCGTTCCCCATCAGGACGCACCGCTGGCGCCGCCTGATGCACAACTCCAATCATGGCGCCCTGCGCGAGAAGATCGACCATTATCCGACGTGGGACCTGACGCAGATCCTGTACCTGTCGTGGTTCGCCAACGTGATCATCCCGGCCAAGCTCGGCGATGTGTACCGCGCCTACCTGGCGCGGCGCTGGATCGGGGTCTCGCTCTCGCGCACCGTCGGCAACGTCCTGGCGGAGCGCATCCTCGACCTCATCGTGTTGTTCCCGCTGCTCGTGGTGGCCGCGTTTCTGACCTTTCAGTCCAAGCTGTTTTCGGCGCACGACATCACCATTAGATATGCTCTCCTCGGCGCATTGGTCCTGGCCGTCGTCGCGGGATCGGTGTTGACCATCATGTGGCGAGCAGGTGAGAGCGTGCTGCGCGTACTACCACGCCGCTTCCACGATGTCTACCTGCACTTCCGTCACGGCGCGGTCAGCTCGTTCGGCAACGAGGCGCCGTCGCTGCTCGGTCAGACGGTTGTGATATGGCTGCTGGAAGGGACGCGTCTGACCTGCATCCTAGCCGCGCTCGGGCTGCTGTCGCCGGGTAAGATAGGACCCGCGGCCGCCGTTTTTCTTGCCCTGGGATCTTCGGTGCTCACCACACTACCATTCACACCCGGTGGCCTTGGTATGGTCGAAACCTTTATCCCGGCCGTACTGGTGTTGCTCGGCGTTACTGGCGGCCTTTCGACCGGCGCGGCCGTCGCCGTGCTCGACCGCATCATCAGCTACCTCAGCATCGCCGTGTTCGGTTTCATCCTCTACATCTTCTCGGACAAGGCGCGCGGCGCGCCGCCGGCCCCGCCGGCCAGCGCGGCGGCGGCGAGATAGCCAATAACTCTTCATGCGCATCGGCATCGACTACTCCGCGGCGGTGAACCAGCGGGCGGGCATCGGCAGATATGCCCGGGGCGTGCTCGGGGCGCTGGCCGCCGCCGGCGCGCGCGACTGGGCGCTCGGCGTCGCGCCGCGTCCCAATCGGACGGCGTACGATGGACCTCGGCCCTATTTCGCGCGCGGACGCGCCGTCGAGCTGCCGCTCTCGGAGCGCCTGCTGTGGGCCGCCTGGTACCGCGCGCGGCTGCCGCTGCCGCCCGACCTGCTGGCGCCGCGCCTCGACGTGTTCTACAACCCCGATTTCCTTTTGCCGCGCCTGGCCTACGCGCCGGGGGTCTGCACCGTGCACGACCTGGGTTTCATGATCGTGCCCGACACGTCGTTCCCCAAGCTGCGCGCGCACCTGGAGCGCGCCGTGCCGTGGGCCGTGCGCCGTGCGCGGCTGGTGATGGCCGTTTCCGAGAACACCAAAAGCGACGTGGTGCGGCTGCTCGGCGTGCCGCCGGGGCGGGTGCGGGTGGCCCCGAACGCGCCCGACCCGCTCTTCCGGCCGTGCGCCGACGAGGGGTGGCGCACGGCCGAGCGCGCGCGTTTGGGCCTGCCCCGCCGCTTCCTGCTCGCCGTCGGCACACTGGAGCCGCGCAAGAATCTGATCCGCCTGCTGGACGCGCTGGCCCTCCTGCGCGACCGCGGCGCGTTCGCGGGGTGGGAGGGTCCGCCACTCGTCGTGGCTGGCCGCGAGGGCTGGCTCTACGAGCCGATCTACGCGTGCGTCGATAGCCTGGGCCTGCGCGGGCAGGTGCGCTTCATGACCGGCGCGCGCGACCTGGATCTGCTGGCCCTGTATAACCTGGCCGGGGCGCTGGTCTATCCGTCGCTCTACGAAGGCTTCGGCCTGCCGCCGCTCGAGGCCCTGGCCTGCGGCGCGGTCGTGGTTTGCTCTAATTCCTCGGCGCTGCCCGAGGTCGTCGGCGACGCGGCGCTGCTGGTCGACCCGTACGATGTGGATGGCCTTGCCGAGGCGATCGCGCGGGCGCTCGACGACGAGCCTCTACGGAGAGAGTTGGGCGCGCGCGGCCCGGGGCAGGCCCGCCGCTACAGCTGGGAGGCGAGCGCCGCGAGCGTACGGGCCGCCCTGCGCGAGGCCGCGTCGTGACTCCTCGCGCGCCGCTAGTCGCCGTCAACGGCCTTTTCCTCGACCATCCGCGCAGCGGCACGGGGGTCTACACGCGCGAGGCGATCGCGCGGCTGCTCGCGCCGGACGGGCAAGAGGATGGAGGCCTGCGCTACGCCGTGGTCGGCCACCCCGAGCACGGCGCCCTCGTGCCCGCGCCGACGCCCTACCTGGCGGCGCAGGTCCCGCTGCGTCGTCGCTGTCCCAAGCTGGAGAAAGTGCTGTGGGAGCAGGTCACGCTCCCGCTGGAGGCCGGGCGGGTCAACGCCGACCTGCTCTACGCACCCTACTTCAGCCTGCCGCTGGTTGCGGGCATGCCCACCGTCGTCACCATCCACGATCTCATCCCGCTGCTGCTCTCCGACTATACGCCCTCGGTCCCTTTCAAGGCCTACTTCCGGCTGGTCAGCGCCGCTACGCTCCGGGCCGACGCCGTCGTGACCGACTCGCGGCACTCGGCGGACGACATCGCGCGCCACCTCGGCGTCCCCCGCGAGCGTATCCATGTCGTCCCGCTCGGCGTCGACGCGCGCTACGCCCTGCCGCACGACGAGGATGAACTGGCGCGGCTGCGCGCCCGCCTGGGCCTGCCGGGGCGCTTCATGCTGTACCTCGGCGGCGTCGACCCGCGCAAGAACGTCCCCGCGTTGTTGCGCGCCCTCGCGCTCCTGCGCGAGCGCGGACAGGCGGTCGCGCCGCTGGCCATCGTCGCGCCGCGCGGAGGACGCTTCGCCGACCCGCGCGAGGAGGCCGCGCGGCTGGGCCTCGTGGAGGGCCGGGACATGCTTTTCCTCGACTGGATCGACGAGGGTGACAAGCCGGCGCTCTACGCCGCCGCGATCGCGTTCGTGTTCCCCAGCCGCTATGAGGGCTTCGGCCTCACGCCGCTCGAAGCGATGGCCAGCGGGACGCCGGTGCTATGCTCCGACGCCTCGTCGCTGCCCGAGGTGGCGGGCGACGCCGCGCTCCTGCTCGACCCCGACGACGACGCGGCCTGGGCCGGCGCCCTCCTGCGCATCGACGGCGACGAGGCGCTGCGCGCCGATCTCGCGGCGCGCGGGCGGGCGCGGGCCGCGCTCTTCCGGTGGGACGACACGGTGGCCGGGTTGCGCCGCGTGTTCCGAGGAGTGCTGGGCGTGGTCGGCTAATCATCCTACGATAAGGCGTCTGCTTCTCCCGGTGGACCCGGGCGCATGGTACATGAACTGGCGGGAAATATTTTGGCGGCGGGGGCGGCGGGGGGGGCGACTTGTCCTGGGACTGTGGGCTCTCGCGCCGTCGATTTTTCGTGAGCCCTGCCATGCATGTTGCCCGGCCGCGACCGGACGAGTGGTATAATAAGAGGCGCTACAGCTATTAGGAGAACACATGGCACGAGGATCGAGGGGACACCGCGCGGAACAAGGACACCAGTCGTCGGACGGGTTGGCGGGCCATCTGGACGGGGCAACGGCGATGCGCGCCACGCGCACGCGGCAGGGGCCGCCGCGCGCCATCTTGATCGCCGCGGCCCCGGCGGGGCCGCCCACCACGACCGGCGCGGACGAGCCGTGGGATGCCGAATCGAGCCTGGAAGAGTTGTCCCGTTTGGCCACGACCGCCGGGATCGAGCCGGTACGCTCCGTCAGCCAGCGCCTGCGCTCCCCACACCCGCGCACCTACCTTAACGAGGGCAAGGCCCAGTACGTGGCCGAGCTCATGCGCGCCGAGGAGTGCGAGTTGGTGCTGGCCGACGACGAGCTCTCGCCGGCGCAGCAAAAGGGCCTGGAGGCGGTGTGCGGGGCTGGCACGGTGGTCGATCGCACAGCGCTGATCCTGGAGATCTTCGGCCAGCGCGCCCGCACCCACGAGGGCATGCTGCAGGTGCGGCTTGCTCAGGCGCGCTACGGCCTGCCGCGGCTGGCCCGCCTGTGGACACACCTGGAGCGCCAGCGCGGCGGCACGGGCACGCGCGGCGGCGCCGGCGAGACGCAGCTCGAGACCGACCGGCGTCAGATCCGCGCCCGCATCACGAAGCTGGAGCGCGAGCTCGAGGGCGTGCGCCGGGCCCGCGCCACGCAGCGCGCCAAGCGCCGCGACATCGGCCACGGCGTGGCCCTCGTCGGCTATACCAATGCGGGCAAGTCGACGCTGCTCAACCGGCTGACGCGTGGCGGCGTCAAGGCCGAGGACAAGCTCTTCGCCACGCTCGACCCCACGACGCGGCAGTGGTCCGTCGGCGGCGAGTCCCTGCTACTCACCGACACAGTCGGCTTCATCCATAAGCTGCCCGCCGGCCTCGTCGCGGCCTTCCGCGCCACGCTGGAGGAGCTCAACGAGGCCGACTTGCTGCTGCACGTCGTCGACGCCTCCTCGCCGCACGCGCTCGGTCAGGCCGAGGTCGTGCTCGACGAGCTGGCGACGCTCGGCACGACCGCCCCCGTGCTGACCGTCTTCAACAAAGTGGACCTGCTCCCGGCCGAGGAGCGCGCCGCCCGCCTCGCCGCCCTGTGGGACCGCTTCCCCGACGGTGTGGCCGTCAGCGCCGCCACCGGTGAGGGGGCGGACCTGCTGGCCGTGCGCGTCGCCAACATCGTGCACGGTCGCGCCGAGCGCCTCCCCGCCGTCGCGGCCGCCGGCATCGGTTGAGGCTTTCCATTGCTGTAGGGGTGTAGGGCAATACGGGCGTACGGTAATACCCGATGCCGGCGCTCCAGTTGCTGCGAATAACCAGCCAAACCATCACTCGAATCAACAGCGGCACGGAAGTTGCGCCCCCGCGCGAACATACGCCCTAAGTGCTTTACGCTTGACTGTGTGGGATACGCCTGCGACTGCGGTCGCATGGCAGCGTACGGCGACCGTAGTCGCACGGAGTTGCGCACGAGGTTAAGTATCTCGCGACTGCTATTTGGAAGCATTTCGTATCGGATCGTTCGAGGGAAGAGCGCCGTCGTCCGGCGCGGGAGACTGCTATGTCTGTGGCCAAAGCCGTGCCGCGCGAGCCGCTGGACGCGATCGCGGGTCCGGGCGTGGACATCGTGGGAGACTCGATAGAGAGCGCTAAGGCCGCCGGCCTGCGCTATGTGACCGACAAGAAGCCCGGCATCACGCGCCGGCGCGAGGGTGACGACTTCGCCTACATCGGCGTCGACGGCCAACCCATCGCCGACGAGAAAACGCTGGAGCGCATCAAGGGCATCGGCATCCCACCGGCGTGGGAGGAGGTATGGATCTCGCCCCTCGCGCGCGGGCATATCCAGGCCACGGGGCGCGACGCCAAGGGGCGCAAGCAGTATCGCTACCATGCGAAGTGGCGCGCCATCCGCGACGAGACGAAGTACAGTCACATGGTCCTGTTCGGCGAGACCCTGCCTATGATCCGCAAGTTTATCGGGCAGGACCTCTCCCGGCACGGCCTCCCGCGCGAGAGGGTGCTGGCCACCGTGGTTACGCTGCTTGACGAGACGCATATCCGCATCGGCAACGAGGAGTACGCGCGTGAGAACGAGTCGTATGGCTTGACCACGATGCAGCACGAGCACGTCGACGTCGAGGGCGCCACGATCCACTTCGAGTTCCGCGGCAAGTCGGGCAAAAATCACGTCGTCGACGTCAAGGACCGGCGCGTCGCCAAGATCATCAAGAGGTGCGAGGAGTTGCCCGGCCACGAGTTGTTCCAGTACCTCGACCACGACGGTGAGCGTCACACCATTGAGTCCAACGACGTCAACGCATATCTGCACGCGATCACCGGACAGCACTTCACGGCCAAAGACTTCCGCACCTGGGCGGGCACGGTCGTCGCCGCGCACACCCTCAAGAGTCTCGGCCCGTTCGAGTCCGAGACCCAGGGCAAAAAGAATGTGGTGGAGGCGGTCAAGCGGGCCGCGGCGGAGTTGGGCAACACGCCGGCCATCTGCCGCAAGAGCTACGTGCACCCCGGCATCGTCGACGCCTACCTGAAAGGGACGCTGCTGGCGTCGCCGGAGTTGCAGGAGGAGCGGGAGGCGGCCGAGTCGCGCGACGGGCTGCGCTCGGAGGAAGCCGAGGTGCTGGCGCTGGTGCGCGGCCTGATGGGCCAGGGCGAGCATGGCCGTGGCGCGGGCCTGGGTGCCGCATAGCGTCGTGTACGCTATGACTGAGTAGCTCTTACGACGTGCGAGACGGACGCCGCCGAGCGCTCGCTCGGGCGAGGCGTCGTCGCGGTTTTTCCCTCCTCGAAAACGTGGGCTCAGCGGCGACGGCGGCGACGGCGGCGACGTAGGGGCCATCGGTGAAGCCGTGTATGGGTCGCGAGATCGGCTTGGTCGTTCTATCCTCCTATTACTTGCCGGCCGACCCCGGCTCTGCCAGGCGACGGTGCGCCTCGGCCTTGGCGGTCTCGGGCAGCAGTTCGTTCGCGGCGCCCTGGAGCTTGGTCTTGAGCGAGCTGGCGATCACCTTGTCCTTGCCCGCCATCAGGGCCTCGAAGCCCTGGCGCGCCACCTCGGCGGGGTCGTCCTTCTCGCTCGCGCTCACCTTAGTGTCGTCCATGCCCGCGCGGTGGAAGAAGTTGGTCTCCGTGGGTCCCGGCATCAGCGCCGTCACGGTCACGCCCGTGTCCTTGAGCTCGTTGCGCAGCGCCTCGGCGAATGAGAGCAGGAAGGCCTTGGACGCGCCGTAGACGGCCTCGAACGGCGCGGGCATTGTGGCCGCGATGGACGAGGTGAACAGCACGCGGCCCTGGCCGTGCGCCACCATATCCGGCAGCACCCGCTTGGCCAGGTGTACCGGCGATACGACGTTCAGGGCGATCAGGGTGAGTTCGTCTTTCAAGGCGGTCCCGCGCGCGAAGTCACCGCCCACGCCCACGCCCGCGTTGAGGGCGAGGGCCTCCACCGGGCGGCCGCTTGCAGTGATCCGCCCGTAGAGCTGCTCGACGCCGTCGTAGGTGGCGAGGTCGACCTGCAGGCTCTCGACCCCGGCTCCCAGGCCCTCGAAGGCGCGCGCGGCCTCGGCGATGCCCCCGTCCTCGGCGGCGACCACGAGATCGAAGCCATGCTGGGCGAACTGTGTAGCGAGCTCGTAGCCGATGCCATTGGAGGCGCCGGTCACGACGGCGAGGGGCTTGGTCGATGCGCTATTCATAGATGTCTACTCCAATCGTCTCTCTATCCTGCTGCGATACGCCAGAGTTGTGTGGTCAGCTGCGGCGGGTTCTGTGGCTTGGACCAGGACATGTCCTGGATGTGCGAGGTGGTGACGTAGATCGCTCCGTCGGGTCCCTCCGCGAACGTGTCGGGCCAGCGCAGTCGCTTGTCCTGTACCAGGATAGATAGCCGGGCGCCCTCGCGCACCTTCACCGCGTCCAACTCCGGCTGGGTCACGTACATGCGGCCCGGGTTGGACACCTTGGAGATGAGCAGCCCGTCGGCCACGCCGTTCGCGCCGACGCGCGTGACGCGCGCCGCGAGCGCCCCCGAGGCCAAAGTCGGGTCGTCCAGCGCAGCGGTCGGGAGGCTATACAAGGTCGTGCCGCTGAGCGCCTGCCAGTAGAGCGCGCGCCCGTCGGGCGAGAGGGCGATGCCGTCGGCGGAGAACTGCACCCCGCGCCCGTCGGGGCGGCGCAACTCCTGGCCGTCGGCCGTCACGACCACCCCCGGCTCCCGCTGCGTGCGCGGGTCTCCGTCGAGGGCGCGGCGGGCCGCGCCGCTCCGCAGGTCGACCACGACGAGGGCGCCCCGCGCGCCCGAGTCGGTGATGTAGGCGTGGCGCCCGTCTGGACTGAAGCGCACATCGTTCAAGTAGCTGCCCTGCGGCGCGGCCGCCCTGTCGAAGAGGATTGTGCGCATAACCATGTTGGTCCCCAGATTGATCTCCACAAGCTTAGGGCCGCCCGGCGCCTCGCGCTCCTGCGCCGGCGCGGCCGGGTCGAGCGCCCAGAGGTGGCCGTGGTCGTCGGCGACGACGCTCTGGACGCAGACGAAGTGGTCGGCGGCCGAGAGGATATCCTGCTTTGTGTTGCGCCAGGCGTTCCACTCCGCGTTGGGGTAGGGCGTGAGCTGGCCGTCGCGCCCAAGTTCGGCGACGGAAACAGGCGCGTCCTCGGCCCAGCGCGGGAAGTTGACGAAGATGCGCCCGTCGCGCGCGACAGTGACCCCGGTCACCTGGTGTGGGAACTGCGCGACCAACTGGAGGCGTGCCCCGCTCGCGTTCGGGGCTTTCGTCGCCGCCGTCGCGGTAGCGCCGCGCTGGGCGACCGAGCCGGCAACACCCATCGTGGCGGCGAGGCCGAGACCGGCGACCAGCCGGGCGCGAACACGAAAACCGCGCATGCGTCCCATCCTTTCTCCTTGTCCTTCCTACGACACGGCGCCAGCCGTAGCCATCTCAGGCTTGAGGATCACCTTGGTATACTCATCGCCGCGCGCGTCGAAGTTCTTGTAAGCGTCAGGGGCCGCGTCGAGTGGGAGGCGATGGCTCACAATGAAGCTCGGCTTGGCCTTGCCCGCGATGATCAGGTCGCGCAGGTATTCGTTGTATCGCTTCACCGGCGCCTGGCCCATGCCGATAGTCAGGCCCTTGTTGAAGACCTGCCCCCACGGGATCTCGAAGACGCCCTGCTTGGCCTGCTCGTCCACGCCCCCGGGTCCTGGGGCATGTATACGCCGACCATGCCGATCTGGCCGGTCGGGTTCACCAGTCGGATGAGGTCGTCGAACACCTGCATCGGGTTCTCCTTCGACGGATCCTTGTCGTCGCGCGCCTGGTAGCCCACCGCGTCGATCCCGTGCATCACGCCGTCCATCTTCTCCTCGCCGGGCCGCAGCGACGCGCGCCAGCCGGCGTTCTTGCGCCGCATCTCCTTGATCTGCTCGACCGGATCGCCCTGGCTGAAATTGATCGGGATCGCGCCGGCCTGCGCGGCCAGCGTGAGGCGGCCGGGGTCGCGGTCGACGCAATAGATCTCGCTCGCGCCGCGTAGCGCGCAACTTAGCACGGCCATGAGCCCGACCGGCCCCGCGCCGAACACGGCCACCGTCCCGCCCTCTCGCACGCCGGCCAGTTCTACGCCGTGGTGTCCCGTAGGCCAGATGTCGGCGAGCATCACGAAGTCGTCTTCCCACTGGTCGCCCGGCGTGCCCGGCAGCTTGAGCGCGTTGAAGTCGGCGTAGGGCACGCGCAGGTACTGGGCCTGCCCTCCCTTGAAGGGGCCCATGTCGGCGTAGCCGTAGGCGGCGTGCGGGGCCGCCTCGTTCACGGTCAGGCAGGCGCTGGTATAGCCGCGCAGGCAGTTGAAGCAGAAGCCGCAGGCGATGTTGAAGGGCAGCACCACGCGGTCGCCCACCTTGATGCTGGTCACGCCAGGGCCGACCTGCTCGACCACGCCCATGTTCTCGTGGCCGAACACCATGCCCGGCTGCGCGCCGGTGCGGCCCTCGTACATGTGCAGGTCGCTGCCGCAGATGGCGGCCGAGGTAATCTTGACGATCGCGTCGCCGGGCGCTTCGAGGCGTGGATCATCGACGGTCTCCACGGCGACCTGGCACGGCTCTTTGTAGACGACGGCTTTCATGATGTCTCCTTTATTTTGCATACATAAGGGGCGTGATAGGGCCAGACTATTCCCCATCTCCGCAGCGCCTACCGGAAGGCTGAGCGCAACCCGGCCGCCGCCTCGGACACCGCCTGCCTGGCCTTGTCCACCACCGCAGAGGTGGTGCAAAACTCGTGTGTCACCCCGTTGTAGCGCGTGGCCTGCACCGGCACGCCCGCCTGCCGCAGCCGCGCCGCATAGGCCTCACCCTCACTGCGCAAGGGGTCGAACTGGTCGGTGATCACCGTCGCCGGCGCGAGTCCGCGCAGATCACGCGCCTGCTGGAGCGGGGCGACGTAGGGGCTCAGGACGTCGGCGGGGGTGCGCAGATAGTACCGCTCGAACCACTTGACCGAGGGCGTGTCCAGAGGCTTGGCGTTGGCCTCCTGGATATACGAGGGGAGCGTGGCGCTATTGCTGACGAGCGGGTAAATCAGCAGCTGGTAGACGGGTTGGGGCGTGCCCTGGGCCTTGGCCATCAGGCAGGCCACGGTGGCCAGGTTCCCGCCCGCGCTCTCGCCGGCGACCGCGACGACGCGCGGGTCGCCGCCGACGGTCGCCGCGGTCGCCGGCGCCCAGCGCAGCGCAGGCGTCTTGCGGGGCGGCGGGGAAGCGGTGCTCGGGGGCCTGACGGTAGGCCACGGACAGCACGACGGCGTGCGCCGCGTTGCAGAGGGCGCGGCACGAGGCGTCGTAGGTGTCTAGAGTGGCGATGACGAAGCCGCCGCCGTGGAAATAGACGACCACGGGGAACGGGCCGGCGCCACGCGGCGTGTAGACGCGTACCAGGAGCTGGCCACCCGGTCCCGGGATGAGGATGTGGCCGACGCTCCCGACGGGCTCGACGGCCGGGGCCAGTCCGCGCGCCGCCTGCACCGCCTGCACCGCGTCGGCCATGGTGGGGAGATTGCGCGCCTGCTCGGGCGTCAGCGCGGGGAGGGGCAGCGGGTGCAGGGCGGCCAGTCGGTCGAGCACGGCCTGCATCTGCGGGTCGGGCCGGCCGATGTCCGCGCCCACGATCGGCGGCGCCGGCGCCGGACCCCTGGCATGGGCGAGCGCGGGCGTCAGCGCGCCGAGGCCGGCGGCCGCGCCGAGGCCCGCGCGGAGCACGGCGCGGCGGGCGCAGGGCGGGGGGTGTCGCGGTCGTGTCGGTCTGGTGCGGGGTAGGCATCATCTCTCCCTTCCTACGTCCTCGCTCATAGAGGGGCAGTCCTTCAGGGGCAGTCCTTCGGGGCGGGTGTCGTCTTTGGGGGTGACGC
>JAABUO010007695.1_pt1 | contig 12263 bp, 5 predicted proteins | sample 5559291 | NCBI WGS metagenome assembly JAABUO01 (sample SAMN10711878, study PRJNA513372) | rock metagenome | isolation source: Antarctica rocks | place: Antarctica: Victoria Land, Finger Mt sud
GACCCCGCCGCAACCATAACCCCTATCTGCCTCGCCACAGCCCCATTATACGTCGCCGACCCCGTCGCGGTGAGATCGAACTGCAGTAAACTAACCTCGTGCTGCACGACACTCTGCACAAACGCTTGCACGTCGGTGGGCAGGCCGCTGGCGAACGACGGCACGGTGACCGGGGTGGTAGCGGTGGCGGCGGCTTGGAGGGCAGGACCTTGGTTAAAGTCGATGTGGTTGGTGGCGGTGGCGATGACGGAGGTGGCGGTGGTGTAGGCCGGGAGGGTGGAGATGTGGGCTATGTAGGCGGAGTAATCGGTATGCTGTGTGTGGATAGGGTTGTTAGGTGGGTATTTTGGGGGGAGAAGGGGGTTGGTGTGGTAGATGTGGATCAAGGGCAAGGGCGAGGGATGGGTGATTGTAGGGGGGTTTGGGGGAAGACTTGAAGGGATAAATAGGAAAGGGGGTGGTTCCCGACCTGTTTGTCGTTTTGAACGGTCTAGGAAGCGGGAGTATTCGCTGCCATGGCAAGAGAAGTCATCGAGATGACTGCAGCTGAGAAAGAAAGCGAGCAATGCATGATCAACTTGATTTGGAACGCGTTGGAGTTTTCAACGATTTTCCACTGGGAAGACGATGGGGTTTGTTCTGCAAAGATCAATCCAAAAAAGAAAGTTAGTTCTTGAATAAGAGCAAGAGGAAATTTGCGTTGGTATTATAGTTCAGGACAAGAAGTAGAAACACAAAACGAGAACAGCAACATAAGCACTACTACTACTTCTAGTCTCCCAGGTACCAGCATCATACCAATGAGGCGAACCATGGGACCATGGTTGGTAGCGGCAAATAGGGGAAAACGCGGGGAGATTGGGGAACGGAGGAGTCACAATACGGATTATTATGTAGTCAGTCAAACCCCTTCAACATAAGAAGCAGTGAAAGGTACCTAGAAGGGTTCACCTAGCAGTTGTCCAAACCTAGCAGTCGTCCAGCCCTATAGGGCTTTCTACCCGGAACTTTTGGTTTTCCTACTCCGGGGGTCTGGCTCTAGAGGCGGTAAACAGTCAAACCACCATAAATTGCGAATTATAGCAGTATGAATAAAAGTTTTTGTCTAAGAGTTGTATTACTTAGTGATAGCTAAAACTTTGTATGCAAGATCTTAGCATTAAAATGTACGGTTGTGGAGTTAGAGTAGAATGGACGACTGCTAGGTGAACCCTTCTAGTCGAGGTGGTTGGTGCTGGATTGTTAATTGCTTGCACGACAGAAGAATAATATCCGCCCGAAAAAGTTTGGTTTCTAACCAAATTTAGTATAGTTTTGGGCGGATATCAAAAACTAGCCGGAGTAGTCACGCAGCCCACCAGGATGTTCAGGCACTACACCTAATAGAAGGGTTCACCTAGCAGTGGGATAAACCTAGCAGTGGGACAGCCCTATAGGGCTGAAAATCCACATTTCATATTTTATTAATATAATCCTTCAACATATCAGCAAAACGATGGCAGTCACCCCCCTCACCCTTCTCATTCTCCCCATCCTTCTCATATCTTCTGAAGATATAAAACTTTCACAGAAAGAGCGCATAACGCTTGCTTACGCTCGTTAAAACGAGGCTTCAGCAGCTAACGAAAATTCTTCTTAAGTAAAACTCGCTCGTTAATATGAAATATTAATTAATATTCTTTAAAATTAAATTAATAATTAAAAGATTATTATTATACGTAATTAAAAATTTTAAAGACTAAGTTTCGAAAAAGAAGCAGCTATACGTGATTAAATTTTACGTCTTCAGGCTTAAAACTAATCTTTTCATGTAAAGCAAGTACGTTTAATAATTATATTAAAAAAAATAATAACAAGTTAATTAAAATTAATTAATTTTAAAAGTTTCTGAAACGTCATTCGAATATTAAAACAGTATATATTTCTTCGCTTAATAAAGAGCGCGCTATGACTCAGAATCACGATATTTTAATTAATTAATTTAATTTCTTTTAAAGTTAAAAAAAAAGAGCATGAAATAAAGATAAAAGATATTTATAATATGAATGAAAAAAAATTCATGTAAAGAATTATTATTAAGCTTTAAGTCATGATTTTTAAGTATGAAAAGAAGACTTATATAACTTAATGTAATAATTAAGAATAAATTTCGTTAATTAAATGTATATTTATAAATAAAAAGTCTTAAAGTTATAAATTATCTTTAAAGAAAAATTATAACAGAAGATTTAATACGAAGTACTTAAGAAAGATTATATTACTTTAAGCGAGAATGATTAAATTAATAACGAATTAAGTTTAGCTTAAATATAAAAATGCTTTAATTCAGAAACTAAAATCTGTTAAAAAAAGAATATTAAATGCTATTAATTAACAATCATGCTTTTTATATTATTACGAAGATAATTAATTATTATATTAATTAAAAAATTATTTTACTATATTTTTCGATTTACATTATTTATTTACTTTAATTACTTAATGTTAAAGTCTTTACTTCATTAATAATTACGTATAAGACTCATGTTTAGCAAGTTACTCGACTTAAAAATAATTATTTAATTAATAAAACGAACTTTCTGAAGCTATATTAACAGGCTCGACATGAAATAATTACATTACTAAATATGTAAAAGATCGGTTTAAAGCGAGTTATAAAGATATTATTTAATTAATAAATAAATGCTAAGAAAGAAAAAAATGTTACAAGCGAAAAGTCTTGTACTTACGAAGACGCGCTAAAACACTAGCGTGTTAACATTAGTCTTAAGCTGGTTTATAATAATTTAACGTGATTTATATTAAATTAACTTAGTTTAACATAATTAAATTTTTAATGAAGCGAAGACTAAAATCGTAACATTACTTCTTTTCTTTAATTATTCATATTCGCATGAATGTATTATTTTAGTACGCTTTTATTAAATATTTAATATAAAGTTATTAATTACTTTTTAAACGTTCATGAATTTATTATTATTAGCATTATATTAGTTAAGATTATTATTATAATCTCTTCATTTAACTTAATATTAAAGTCGTTTTCGATAACGTTAAAAATTTAATATATTATTAATCTTTCATTCGTTCTTATTATTTATTATTATTAATTTTAAGAAATTATTTTTTAATTAAATAATGAGTTATTAACGACAGATTAAAAAAGCTCTGAATAAAACACATCGTGTATACGCATTATTTTTAATAGTTTTAATTTATAAAAAAAGCTTATAAAATCTGTAACTTCAAATAACTCGAGCATTTTATTATTTAGCTTTTTAAAAAATCTTATTGTAATAATGTTTCGTTCGTTTAAAAACATCTTTAATTTAATCTCGTAATTAATCTTCTTTTTATATTTATTAATTTAATTTATTATTTATTCTCGTAATTTAATTAAAACTTCGCGAGCGAAGATTAATGTCTTATTTATATAATTAAATATATTTTTAATTCGTGCAGTTTATAAGCGTTCGCGAATGCTTTTATAATTAATAATGTTAAGATTAAAGCTCACACGAGAATGAAAGCTCTTATTTATAAAGAAGAGAATTATAAAAATTATTAAGAACAAAGCATTATTATTAACAAACTCGATCATTAATAATTACTTAAATTAATCATTTTACATATACGAATAAAAGAATTGAAAATATCGCTTAACATTTTAATTAGCTCGTTCGCTTTAATCGTTAATTTAAAAATAATAAACGATGAATAATTAAAGAAATATGCTTAATCGTTTACAAAGAGATTTTCATAAAATGAAAGTGAACTGAGAATCTCGATTAAACATAATGAAGCTTAATAAGTTATAAGTACGATATACTTATTATATTAACATTTTAATTATCTTCTTAATAATAATATCTTTATTATTAATAAAATAAGAAACATAATGTCTTTCTTTTAATAATTTGCAGATGATAGTTAAAATAGCGTTATAATTGTATAAATTAAATAAATTAATAATAAAGTTTATCGCTATATCGCGTCATCGTTAATTAAGTATTAATAAAGAATGTAATAATTTATTTAATTTATCTTTAAAAGTCTTTAAACGTTAACAAATATAACAGTTTCTTATATAACGTTTTATTATTTCTCGCATCGAAAGCTAATAATAATATCGCTTTATGATCTTTATAATTTTAAGAATATTAAAATGCTTTACTGAGAATTAATCGTACATTTCACGAATTAAATTTATTTGTAAAAGCTCGTTAAACGAGACTTATATTTAATTATTATAAAATAAGATTTTATTTTAATTTCGATAATTCTTTAACTTAATATCTTTACATTATGTCTCGTTTCTGATTATTACTTCGCGAAATAACGTATAATTCTCGTTAATTTTATTTACATTAAGAATCTGTTTATAAACTAACTTATTGTTATCTTTCTTTAAATTAGCAATCTTTATTTAATTTAACGTTAGAATCGTGATTCGCTAATAACGAACGCGTTCATTCTCGAGTTTTCTGAGTACAGTGTTAACTCGTTAAGTTAATGTATTAATCTTAATGTTTAATTTATTTAATTAATATATTATCTTAAAATTAAAATCAGCGAGCTTTTATACTCAGCGCATTTATTATTTATTAAGCTTTAAATCTTTTATTAATAACGTAAGCGTTTAATAATTAATGAACATCTTAATAAAAATGTTAATTAGCTTTAGCTCAGATCATTAATGCTTAAATGCTCGAATGATGATTAGCAGTTTTTTATCATATATCTCGTAATTATATTTAGTAAAAGATATATTCTTATTATAAAAGATAATTAAATGTAATATTTCTTCGTTATTGTATTAAAATAAAACTTCATCGTTAACGTAATTAAATAAGTTAATTTTAAGAATAATCTCGCGAGTTTAATTAAAGTAACGAAGTATAAAAGTTTTAGTTATACGTCTTTTCATGTAATTAAATGCGATTTAACACGTCTCAGTTCATTTAAATATAATCTTCTTTTAAATGAGTCGAATCATTAAGCTAATAATCTTTAAAAAATTCTTAATAAAGCGTTAATAAAAATTGCAGAAATTAATAAAGAATTATATCTGAGTAAGATTATTAAAGATAAATTAATTCACGACTGTCTGAATCTTTTAAGAATTTATTTTTAGTTTCTTAATTAACATTAAAAGTTTTAAAAAAATAATCTTTTAAACATGAAACTCGCATTTATTTATGTTTATTTATAAATTAATCTTTCGCAGTCGATGCAAGATTAATCGTACATGTCGCTTATATTTCTTTAAAATTTTATTATAAATAATAATATTATTAAGATAAATTTAATAAAATTAATGTAAATATTTAAATAACACGTCATTCATGTAATGTTAATAAAAAGCAAGCTCGTTAACTAAATTAAAAAACATTACGTAATATTTATATAAATTAAAGAAGGTAATAAACGTAATTAAATTCTCGTTATTTGAATATATATGAAGTTTATTAAACGCAGCGATAATGTTTAATCGAGTTAAATACTTGCTTTTTTATATACGAGCGAAAGTCTCGTTTATTAATGATAAAGAATAACGATTTCGTTTAATTAAAGCATTAAGCTTTTTATAATTTATATAAAAACGTAAACTTTTATCTTTCGTTTTAGCGAACAGAATAAGTAAGGCGTAAGAAATGAAGCTTAATGAAATGAATTCTTTGTTTAAATATTTAATTAAATATTTCTTTATCTTCTGAAGCTTATAATTAAACATTTAATATAATCTGCTTCGAAAGAGCGTTTTATTATTAATTAACTTAACTTTATAATCGTAAAAACGATAAGACGATAGCTAGTTTATCATTATTTAATCGAACACGTTTAAATAATCGTAATATTTAAAAAGAAACTTAATTTTAATTTTCTCGAGAACTTCGACGTAAAAGAGCTTATGTAAATTTACTTCTTTAGATTTATTCTTAATTATAATTATTAATTAATTAATTTTTAAGATAATAATAATAAAGATTTTAATGTTTAATCGCTTAATTAACATTTTATATGTCGCTGCTTTTATCATTTTAATGTTAATAATCTTCTTAATGTTAGTAAATTAAAGAAATAAAAATTAATTAAGATTAACTTAAGTGCTTTACTTTAATGCAGAGACAGATTTAATAAACTAATTCATTAATTTCAAGTTCGTTAAACTTAACGTCGATTTAGAAATCTTAACGCTAATTAAAGTCGTCTTTAACGATTTTAATTATTTAATTAAATTAATTAATTTCTCTTTTAACTAATTAAAGAAGAATGATTTTAAACTAATTTAAGAAGTAACGAAAGTGATAAATTTCTTCAGTATATAAGTAAAAAAAAGCTCTTTAATTTCGTAATTAATTTAATACTTAATAATAAAATAATTAATTTTTAATTAAAAGTAATATCTAAGAATTAAAGAAAGTCGATTCGCATATTTATGACTAGATTAATTTTATTCATTCATGTCTTTTCAAGAATCATTTAATGTTAACTTAATTAAATAATTAATATAAAAATCGTTTTAATCATATGATTTTAAATTATTAAATTTAAATAAATAACGTGAGTAATGAGTTTTTTTACATAATAATCGTCGAATTCTCGTATAAGCTTCAATTTACTTAATGTTAAGAATTTAATTTATAATTAATTATAAATAATCTGCGCGATTACTTCATTAATGAACGAATAATTAACAGCTTTAATGTTAATTAATAACTTTAATAAGTAATTAATTTCATTATTAAAAAATATACATTTAGTAATTAAAGATTTAAAAGTAAAAGAATCATTTAACATGCTCGTCGTTAAAGAAACTAACATCTTTTTCATCGCGTCTTTAATGAAAGTTACTAGTTTTTTATCTCATTCTTCTCGTTAAACATTTCTTTATTCTCTTTATTTTTTAAAATAATAATTTTATGTAAACGAAAAATGAAAGTACGAGAAGTAAAAATGTTAATCTTGTTCTGAGAATAATTCTTAAACAAGTAACTTAAAGTTTTACAGATATAACAAACGATGAGTAATTTAACGAGCTTAAATATAAAAAAGATAATCGATTTAACATAATTAGTAATTAAGATTAATGTTAATATTAATGTTAACGAAGAAATAAAACGTTTTTTTAAAGCTGTTATTAATTAATTTATTCGTTACTCGTTACGTAACTAATAATTAACTCGTTAATTATTATTTACTTTCTGAAGAAAAGTCTTAAGTTTATTAAACGACTTAAATTTTATAAGATTAATAAACAAAACGTTTTATAAACGATTATTAATTTTATTTTAAAGATCGTTTATTAATATATAATTATCGTAATTAAGAAAGCTGAATAACTTTATAAATTTGAAGTAAAAAGTGCTGAACGACTTGCTAAGCTGCTTTAATGCATTATATTCGCGACGACACTTTCGATTTCTATTTTAATTATTATATATTTCGTTTAAATGTTTTAATAACTCGATTAATAATTAATAAAATGAAGAAGCATTAATGCGACGTTTTACATAAATTTACTCGTTAGTATCGTTTTTTAATTTAATTATTATATAAATAATATAAAGCTTTTTAATAAAATAATGATTCGCGTTAACGTCGAGCTTATTGAATATCTTAATGATTTAGCTTTCTCAGATAAAATTATTTGTTTTAATAAAAATAAATGAATTTAAAAATTTAATTAACTTGTAATGATCGTTATTAAATAAAGTAAATGACTTTCGTAAGCTTTAAGAACGTTCTTTTTAATTAATTAAATGCTCGATTAATTAAATCTTTTAACGAAGCATGAGTTAATTAGCTTAACGTTGTTTCGCTTTAAAATTTGATCGCTTACTTTGTAGCTGATTAATTTTTTCTTCTAGCTCATCGTTTTTTTTAAAAGCGATCTTTAATTATTTCGCTCTCTTTTCGTAATTATTTTATACGAGAATTTAATGCTCGTTAAGCTGTAAAGCTAAATCTCGCTAATTTCGAAGCTCGTTTAGCATATTAATAATCTTATTAAGTTAATTATTAATTTAATAAAATAATTATTCTTTAATGTTTATATTTCATAATGTTATAGCTTCTTCAGCTTTAATTAAAACATTAATGAGTAAAAGTAAAACTTTTTTATTAATAATGCTTTTAAGCAGACGAGCTGTTTAAAGCTTAACTAATTCAGCGTCGCGTGTCATAATAATAATAAAAAGATAAAAGTTATTATAATAAAGATAAAATGAAAGTTTAATGTTTTAATTTGTTTAATGTAAATCTGAAAAATCTTTTACAAATTAATTTTACTTTACTGTTAAATAATTAACTACTGCTTTATTTAAAGAGTCTTATGCAGATAAAAGTAATACTGAAGATAAAATTAAAAAATTTCTTACGATTTAAAATAATGATGTTGTTACAAATTTAAAGAATTTCTTGTAAATTTTTCTAATGAGTAGCTTGTTTCGTATCGTTTACACGTTAATAGTAAAGTAATTAATTAACATTTATTTATTTTTAAAGATTAATTTAAAGCGAGTTATAAAGATGTCATTTAACTAATAAATAAATGTTAAGAAAGAAAGAAAATGTAATAAGCGAAGAGTTTTATATTCACGAAGACGCGCTAAAACACTAACGTGATAACATTAATCTTAAGCTAGTTTATAATAATTTAACGTGATTCATGTTAAACTAATTCAGTTTAACATAATTAAATTTTAATGAAGCGAAGGTTAAAATCGTAATAAAATATTAAAAAGATATAAATAATTACAGATTTTTTATCATTCAGCTTAGTTTTAATACTTCAGCACTTTTCTTTTATTAAGAAATTAATATTAAGAAAATAAAGTAATTATAGTAGTATAACATTATTATACGTTTAATTACGTCTTTCGAAGCTATAATTACACACATTAATTTTAATAAAGATTTAAAAATCGTTTTAACATTTATAAATATTTCTTAAGTACAGTAGCTTATTAAACAAGTAATAAAAGAAACAACTACTAGTCAGATTCTTTAAAAGATAAGTAAAATAATAATACGAGTAATGACGAAATTTATTATTTAAAATGTTATTAATTTAAAACTTCTTAAACTTAAAAAAAAAGAAATAAAAGATTAATTAAATTAAGAATAATTACGATATTATAAAAGTTATGAATTAAAAGATTATTAATAAAAGAAAAAAGAATTAACGAATAAAGATATAAGAAAAGAAGATTAATTCTTTATTACGTTTAGTTTCTGAATTCTTTATTTTAAAATCTTCTTTTATTTAAAAACGAGCTGTCGTAATCTTTGTTAAAGATCAGCATAAAGCGAGTTATATGAGTGTCATTTAATTAATAAATAAATGTTAAGAAAGAAAAGTATGTACAGAAAAGAACTGAGTTCTTATATATGTTTCTGAATTCGACGCTAAGCTTAAAAAAAACATGTTGTAACACGAGCAAGATGTTAAAGAAGGAATAAAAGGGGCGAAGTCATTGTGTTAAAGCTGTGTTAGAAAATGTTAAAATATGTTAAACTAGTTCTATTAGGTTTAAATGAAGCGAAGGCTAAAATTGTAACAATCTTAGCTTAATAAATAAAGCTGTAAAATAAAAAGATTAATAATTTACGACATTTAAATTCTGAGCTCTTCACTTTAAAATTAATAACAGCAAGCTTTAGTTAAAAGAAGAAGCAGCTAATAATTAAGCTACGAATCAGGCAGCTAAAGCAGAAGCTGAAGCAGAAGCTGAAGCAAAAAAACAACGAGATATCTACAAATAATTAATTAGAGCGAGGCATGCGTATCAGAAGGGCTTTAAAGAGGTTCTATTAGCTACGTAGTTCACCTAAAACGAATCATTAAAGCATGAATAATGAAATGTGAATTTTCAGCCCTATTAGGCTGTCCCACTGCTAGGTTTATCCCACTGCTAGGTGAACCCTTCTAGAGTACGGATATGTAATGACTAAAGTTCGCTTATCTGACAAATGGAGAGAGTAGATTTACATGCTGCTGAACCCACACACACCTTCGATGTACACCCTCAAGAAGACTGTTTAGTGCGTCTTTTTAGAAACTTCATACTCGTTTAATCTCATAATAGTGACGACGGCGACGACGATGATGGTGCGAATGTTCGAATTAATTAATCAGGGTGAAGGTAAACATTGGATTCTCGATGTGTATCCGAATAACCTGGTGGCATCCGATTAAAGCAGGATATACTGTTAGTTACACCGAATACCTTTCCAATTCGTCGTCGACAAAGCTCTGCGCCAGCATGTTCAATTAGTCTTCTTATTATAATCTTTTCTTTATTGCATTAAAGATCACACGCTACGTCTATTCATAACACCACCTTTTTATCATCTCACCAATCTTTTTGGTCTATCGTACAACATCCCCTTACTCTCTCAAATCCTTGCAGCGTACCGTTGTCCGCTGTAGTCACATTCTCGCTTCCCCTAACTCTGAATCCCACATCAATCACTCACTCATTCCACCTCCCTCTTCCGTCACCCATGATAACTCATCCCCCTCCCACTCTCCCTCCCTTCCAATTTCGGCCTCTCCAATCTCCCTCCCCCTTGAAGCTCCATCTCCCCAACAACCCACTCCACCACACTCTCATAACATAGCACAAATTGCCGGAGCGTCTGCACCATACTCAACCTCTGATGTCGGAAATCCTCGACCGTCTTCGCGACGAGGTCGTTATCGTCTCTTGCCAACCACTCCTTTCCTCCTACACTTTCGTTTTCACACTCTTCATTTTCCAAATCCACGTCCATGCTATCCTCATCCTTTCCCCTATGGGCTTTGCCATGCTCAAGACGTTGTCGTTTGAGCATATCGACCACACTATCCACTGTACAAAATGTCCCGGTCCGCCCGCACCCGGCACTACAATGCACCACGACCGGCCTCTCTCCCTTCCTAGCCGGTTCGTCCTTGCCCTTCCCACTACGATTTTCGTTGTCAACATAGCTTCTTATCACCTGCCCACAGTGCTGCACCAATCCCAATACGTCCGCCGGGTGTGCCGGGGCCCCAAAATCCGGCCAGCTGGAATATTGGAGTTGTGTGATTTCACGCAGAGGCTGGAACGGCCGAGCGACGTGCGAGAGCGTAAGTTTGCGGATGACGACGTGGGGGCTTTCGAGGTCAGGTGAAGGGGATTCTGGGGGCGACTTCTTGCTAAAACTGCCGTGATGGGTGGAGGAGCGGTAGGGCATACTAGGGCGTTGATTGGTGGTACTTTTCGATGATTTCGAGTCTGAGCGGGTGAGAATGGGGTTGGCAGAGACGCGCTTGGGAGTTTCCAGGGAGGCGTGTCGTTCGGAGAGCGATTCCAATTTGAAGGGCCCATAATCGCCCGGGAGCCAATATGGATGACACTTTCGTTGGCCGCCTTCGGATTCGGCGGTAAGCATGACAATGACGCGGGCGTCTTGTTCCCAAACAACGCGCCAGAAATCCTAGTCTACTATTAACTGAAGATCTCTTTGAACGAAGCAAAGGAGATGGCTTACTTCAAAGGTAGCGGGTACAGGTGCTTGTGATGCAATGTAGTGCTTATTGCTCCATTTGGCTCCAAGATGGCTAGCGTTAACGTAGTCACAGTCCCCCTGAGACACGTTCTGTAGCTTGACTCTCGAATGATCGTACGGTAACATGTCTTTGTACCGGTTCTTAGTGCCTTTTTCAATTCCTGCAATCTGTATGCTCTCGGCTGAACTTGGCCTCGGACTGCCGTAAGACACGTTCACAGACAAAGCTCTCTGCATTCGCTGTTGCTCCGCTCTCTCAATCCCAAGGAAACGGTCTGCTACTACTTTACCTCTATCTTTTTCGTCCGTAACTCTTCTCAACCAGGTAGGTAATTGCGCTACCCCCTTTTCCCCGACGGCCATTGGCAGCTTGATTGGCATTTGACCTACACCGCCAATCAAGTCCATGTTCTGTCTGATACTAGCGAAAAAAGGATTTGCAACACTGCCGGTGTTAGGCATGAGACACCCTCCGGCTACAGGAGCTCCAGGAGGTGGCTCAATAGATAGCGTCCGAGTACTTGAATCGTCCATTTCATCTACTCGTCTTTGATCTATTTGTTCCGGGTATTTCTTCGAGAAGCCCGCGTATCCTCCACGAATGATACAGGGAGCTCCTTGCCAACCCTCAGCTGTAAATTTTTTCAGCGTATTGATCGCGGATGTTGCGTCCTTCATCTGAGCAGAGCTAGCGTCGTATAAGACAATATATTTTGCCGATTGCC
>JAABUO010007696.1_pt1 | contig 12262 bp, 7 predicted proteins | sample 5559291 | NCBI WGS metagenome assembly JAABUO01 (sample SAMN10711878, study PRJNA513372) | rock metagenome | isolation source: Antarctica rocks | place: Antarctica: Victoria Land, Finger Mt sud
CTGAGACACAGTGACAGCAGTACAGTGCACAGTGTGATAATTGTGAGCTGGTTTATGAGCACAAGGTCTTTGCGCAGAAGGGTACTGTTGTATTGTCTGCAATGTGTGGCTGGCTTTGACACATCAGTGACCATCCTTCCTGTATGCCGATGCTGGAAATGCTTGTCCTGTGATTGCTTATACAATGTATATGCATGCCAGCACAGACGTCCCAATAGCACAGAAGTTTGGCATACTTGAGCTTGATTACCAGTCACTGTGGCTCTCAGGACTGACTTAGTGATGGGCAAGTACAGCACACTGCGTGTGGTATTCTTTTTCGAGGCCCACTCGCTACGGAGAGTCCCAGAGTGAATATATAGTAAGTGTTACAGACTACTTCATGTACACACATCACATAATAAATCGAGAACTCGAGTCACTTGCAATTCAAACCGTATTTGACAGACACATCAGTCATGTGCAATGTCAAATTGAGTCAACATACAGCAGTACTGTCAATACTCGTATGACAACGGCAAAAAGCTAGGCACCTTTACTTGACTACAATATGCTCACACTCTTCACTCACTCTGATGTTGCTAAGGTGGCTATTGAATGTGTGAACACAACATCAGCTCACATAACTGCAACATTGCCGTGTTTGTACAGGCTTACGGGGCTTGCACCACCTCTTGTCATATGATGCATGACTCTAGAGCCATTGTTGCAACCTAGTCTGGAAAACCCAATGCAGTCTATGAAAAACTTTCTGGTTCAGCTGTGCGCACAAGCTAGGGCTGATATAAACCCTCAGGAGGGCACAACAAACCCCTGCCTCACACCAAACCATACTTGCAGCATGAGAACCTGTGTAGTCAGTCAGTAAGAGACAGTTTCATGATCACAGGTTGTATGGGCTAGCTAGAACCAATTGACCTGAATACATTGGTTCCATACTGCATAAACACAAATACAACAAAGTTGTCTGAATATGTCACAATATTGTGACATCAATAGAAAAGCATGACAGCTGTTGTCCAAAAAGATGGTAGGACTGCGTGGCAATGAGCACATTAGTGATTGGAGGATGTCATGACGTAAAGAGCTGTATGTAAGCATCACATTATATAGTGTACAATACAAAAGCTTTATATACCTGCTGTTCACATGAACCCAATAAGGTCTGCATTGGCAGCTGCAGATTGAGGCATAATCTTCCTGAATCATCCTCTGTTTTCCTAAGCTCCAGGCTGCCGCCGTAGGAGGCTCCTGTTATGATCGCTGAAAAGCGTAAACTTTTCCTTTCTTTTCCTTAGTTTCCCCAGTCCACACTCAAGGGCTGCTCATTGGCGAGTTGAGCACAGTTGCAGCATAAGTCTCCTTATATGTTCATTGTGCGAGCAAGGTAGTCTTCAGACTGGTCACAAAAGCTGGAATAATGTCTAAGCAACCTCCTGCATGTTTTTTTGCAGGGGGAATTCTGTCTGGTTGAGAAGATACCCAGCCTGCAGTGCATCAGTCCTGTCTCACTTGCACAAACATCTTGCTGGCTTTTGTGTACTGTTCTGGCACTGCATTCCAAGCCCCCATGCAACTCACCATTGCATGTGCGATCCACATTAAAACAACTCCACGTGACGCTATGTATTTCTCGTTGATTGCTATCCTGACTTGTTTGCAACACTTAGATTTTATGCCTATATGAATGTCAGCTGTGTACACAGGCAAAAATGTTCTCAAGCAGCTACTATACTGCAGACAGCAAGCCTGTTTCCTTTAGAGACAAATGCTGATAGCTCACAGCTGCTGCTGGAAGCACCAAAGCGATCTGCATGCTTTGTAAACTTTGACATATGTATATCTTTTACATGAGTGAAGAGCTGTAGATGGGTCGATCCGGGAGTCCAAGTAAGCGCTTGCCTGTCGCCTGACATGAAGTCCCAGCACAACTGCCCCTCCCAGGCAGCAGAGTGCTCCAATTGCGGCTGAGGCACCAGCTATGATGAGGAACATAGCAAGGTCACTGGTCGTGGCATTGTGCTGTTGTATTATATAGGTGTTGACTGGCGCAGTGGCATTGACAATGGCATTTGCCTTTCAGGTGGATGGCTTGCCAAAGGTGACTCTGCAGGTGGTTCTGCAAGGTTTCTTCGAACCACCTGTTCTGATGCAGCAATTCTTGCAGTTGGCAACACTTGGGACAGGGCTTTTGATGAGACTGCTGGTAGTGCGGCCACAGGCAAGACGTCCTGCTGACCAGTGACTCTGCAGTTCAGTCCAGCAATGTCAGCTGGCATTGCATGCACTAGCACCTGGCGCTTCTTGTCTGCACACAGCAAGCTTGCTGATCATGATAGGTCTGTGTGGGCAGTAAGAGCTTGTTTGCAAAGATATCAGGCAGGCAGGCGGGAGATATCAGGCATGCAACAAGCACTGCACGTACACTTGCAACACAGCGGTCATGCTAAACATTTGCGCAGAGTCTATGCTTGTACAGAAGCAAGCGTGCCTCACAGCCGCACAAAATGCAGTGCAAAAGTTGACGCAACTGTTAGCCAAGTGCAGACTTAATGACGGGCATAAGAAGCCCTCGAGACCAGACGCTCAGCAGAGGCCCGGCATTTGCACAAGGTTAGACGCACCTTCGATCCGAGGTTGACATGACCGGCGCGGTGGCGGAGTCATGACACGCTGCTGCAGCGGTGCATAGAATGACGAGATGCGCGAAGAAGGCACCTGGCGCTAAGTGAAGGTCTCGCTTAGGCTTCGCTGCCGCAGGTAGCATGTGTCAGCAGTGTCTCTGCAATTTCGTCGCGCCGGCTGTCTTCCACCCAAGTGGATCCAGGTGTGCGCCACCCGTGAATTACAACTGGCTTCCTTGCAGTTCGCAAAAATTTGCATCTCGGCTGCTGAAAGCTACTCTATACCATGATCTGCATCACAACGAAGTTGTTGGAAGCTCTCGAAATGCACTCAGATCACTCGGCACTTCAACTCAGGTGGGTGCAGTTTGAGTCACATTTCTGAGTCGATTTCGATGGACGTTTCTGTAAAAATATGGACGTTTTGGGGATTGAAAAGAGGTACTGAAGTCGTAAACTCGTTGCGTTCCAACGTTGGAGTGTAATATTGTCTCTCTGACAGAAAGTTGGCAAGGATGCAGCCAGCAGACCTGAGGAGTCGAAATGTGCATCGCTGGCGGCGTCACCTGACGTGTTTTGTGCAGCACTACCTGATCAGCTGATTGGTTTTGCGAACAGGGCTTTCGGCACCTGCTGCAGTCGAGATCGGACTGGTAATCGAACGGCTCTAGCTTAATGTTTACTTGAGCGCGGCGCAAACAACAGTCCTGTTTTGCATACTTAACGCGTAGTCGCATTGACTGCCTGCTTCGCTGTCGCAGACTGCACCGAATAGCTCGATCCTTTGCTTTGTCTCTTCGCTGGCAAGCAACTAAATTTTGAACACCTTCAATTGTGGTGCAGCAACTGAACGAAGCTTTGAACACCTTCAATTGGTGCGTTGTCGTACCTGACCTTGGCGTGCGTTGATCTTTTCTGCTTGTGCATTATGAGCATACATGATGTATTGCTTTGTTTTGTGTGCTCACCCAGCATACAATTCTCACCCAGCACAGAATGATCACCCAGCCATCCTATTCACAAACCCGTATATCCAGGTCATATGGCTGACTCGTATCAGCACTCCACTGAGTCCCGCTTTGCGCAAGCTGCCTTGAATTTTGTCGCCAAGGATGAGTTCCCAGTAGAACTCGTCTGCCCAATCACACAGACTCTCATGCAAGATCCAGTCCTGACGGTCCAAGGCAACGTCTATGAGCGTGCTGCCATCACAGAGTGGCTTCAAGTGCACAGCATAGGTGGGTACAGTGCCAAGTATCATACTGCTCTGACAACCAATCAAGGTAGCTATGGGAGATCATGACCTGTTCTGTGCACCTCTGCAGACCCTGACACCAATGCTCCTCTGACAGCACTCACTTTGATTCCTTGCAATCCTGTCAAGAGCGAGGTTGAAGCTTTCAAAGCAGCAGTGCGCAAGCTTGGCCCACAAGCAGCAGCACGCCTGCCTTCGGGGTCAACACCAGCAAGCACCCAGGCATCCAGGGCACTTCCAGATGCTGGAGGGCCAAGCACAGCACAAGCCCCAGCATCTCTGCCAACTGACCTAACCAGCCAAGTCTTTTTTGCACCCCTCTTTCAGCCGCTAGTTGCATGCAGCCAAGCATGCGAGGCAGCGCTACAATGTGAGCCACAACTCTCAAGCCTCCAATCAGTCATTGAAACATATCTGGAAAGCAAGCACAAAAGTGCACTCACTGCACACGCAGGGGGTTATGTTTACAGCAGCAAACAGACTCGCATATACAATCATGTCATGCACAAGCTAGAGACACTCTCAGCGCAAGTGCTGACCAGAAAGCCATCACTCAAGCCTCTCTGGATGCAAGCCATAAACCCATTCAGAAGACAGCTGTTCAGCACACTGTACACCAGCAACAGGTATGTCCAAGCCTTTGCAGGCGGTCTGCCAAATGGTAGACTTGGGCTACCTAGCATGGATGATTGGAGCTTGGGACACCCAGAATGTACATTTCCCACCTTTGCCCCTCTGAACCCCAACAGACCCTTGCTCTCACAAGTACATACAGCGTTGCTCATAAATGATGGCGCATCGATGAATCAGCCAAGTAGTGCCAACAGGGGAGATGCAGGGGCTTGTTGGCATCAAGCTCACATGCTGATGCATGAGCTTGCACCCATCGTCACTCAGTATGATCCCCAAGGCGTGGACCTGCATTTCCTGAACCACAGGAACTTTCGGCAGGGTCTACAGACTAGTCAAGATGTGCAAGCTGTGTTCTCTAGAGTCAGGCCTACAGGTGGTACCCCTGTGGGAAGATATGTCCATGCAATCCTAGATGGATATCTATCCACCCTACGCTATGAGCGCAATCTGAAACCACTGAATCTGGTCATCATTACCGCTGGAGGAGAAGACAATTGGAACATCCTGCTGACTGCCATCATGGATCATCTAGATCAGCTAACAAAGCGTGGATATCCTGGCCATCAGCTGGGAATAGAGTTTCTGCTAGTTGGCAGTTGTAATTGGGTAATCCGCCAGGCGATTTCTGCAGAGCACCTCTTTAGGCAGAGAGAAAATGTTGTTTGCTGTAATGTGGTGGGTAGTACACGTGCGCAGGCTGACACCTTGGCACAAATCATCTGCAGTGGCATTGATGCTCGCATCAACAGCAAGTTGCGGAAGCGTGGCATCATCTTCTAGCTTTCCGTTGATTCTTGGAAGGTTTCTGATATGTGCCATTCAGGAATGTTACAATACTGGCTATTGCCTTGGCCACCTGGCCTTTTTTTGTTGCATCTACTGGTCTTGGGCATGAGGTTTGGTTGTGCATTTGAGTACACTGCCAATTAGACAATCATTAGACGTTGTGTGCACTCGCAACAGGCTTGGGCATCGTAGCAAAACAACTTTTTCATACTGCGATTGATGAGTGCGCTTTTCTTAACGCTAGGCTGGCATTCCATGTGCACAGGCTGTATATTCATGGTACCACTTATGCTGCACCCCTGCCTTGCTCGGAGCAGTGGTGACAAGTGAACAGCTAGGCAACCTTACCGCCTGAATCTGTGTACAAAATGTTGCAGCACAGTGGTAGCTTGCAGATATCTTGTAATGCATTAGGGCCTACGGAACACGATGAGAAACAAAGCAGTGTTGAGAAGCTTGTATTGATGCATGTTGAGTAAGTTGGGCAGGACACGGACTGGTTACTCTGTGTGCATGACACCCTGAAGCAGTAAGACGTGCAAAGAATCAAACGGTGAGCGGTATGTCGCAAAGGCATTGGGGCAAAGAGCTTGTGATGCAAGCAGCTCGGAAGATAATTAGACGCACCACCCACTTATCCATTTCAAGTGTTTTTGCACATGATAAAGTTGTACATAGACACATGTACACTGTCCTTAAGCGTGTGTTCCTACGACTAATGCTCCATGCATTGCACCTTGCAGTAGACTTAAAGGGGATGTGGTTGATTGCCAGAAAGTTTTTCATTCAGTGCTGGTGTTGATTGCTCTGTTAATTGCTGTGAGAATCAAAAACATGACACCTGTTGAAACGGCAAACTTACAGGACATCTTGAGACCAAGCCTAACCCTGCTTGACAAAAGCGCAATAACTTGCCAAAGAACTGTTGGACAGCATGACAAGAACATCTGAAGCCAACATCACACACAGACACGAAACAGCACACTTGCTGCAAGGTACAAGGTGGAGTCGGGGTAATTTATTTACCATCATCTCTCACAGCACCAGAAAAACCATTGGCTAGAGCAGAGGTCTTATGAGGTCCAGTCAAGAGTGACACAGCAGTTGCAGCAACATTCTTATCTGCGGCATATCCTTTGCCGCTGTGTTGAGCATCAGCAGCTACACTGTCGCCATTACGTTGCTGCTGTTGCTGTTGCTGCTGCAAACTCTGATTTTGCAAAGATCCAGAGACATGCGCAGCACCCTCCGTGCCATTCTGATTGCCAGAGCGCAGGTCAAGCTGAGGAAAAGCGACAGCCTGGCTGCTTTGCATCTGTGCAGCCTGACTTACAACAGCGCTGGCCTGATGTTCACTTGGGGTAGAAGAGGGTTGCTGCAGCAGGCCTGAGGAAGAAGAGGGCTGCTGCTGGCCAGGTTGCAGGGCAACTCCAGCCTGTTGCGACAATCCCCCAAAGCTAGTGGACTGCGGTGGAGCCAGCTGTGCAGCAGAGCTGCTCTGATGCTGCCCTGAAGCAGGAGGCTGCTGCCCTTGCTGATGGACAGGGCCAGTCTGAAACTGCCCTGAATCAGAGCCAGATTGCAGCTGTCTGCCCTGCTGCTGCTGCTGAAGCTGAGGCTGACTGAGTGAGAGTGTTGCCGGCAGCTGTGAAGCAGCAGGCTGCTGATACTGTGACTGGCCTAGCATACGATTGCTGAGATGGGCCTTCAGCAGTTGCTGCTGATGCTGTGCATGCAGGGACAGGGTGGGATGTCCCTGACCATGTGCATGATGCATCTGAGACAGATCTGGGAAAACTGCTGCCGGCTGAGTCTGTGAGTGCGCCTGTGACTGTGCCATTGACTGGGGCTGGGATTTTGACTGGGACTGAGAGTGGGGCTGGGATTGCAACTGGGACTGGGCTTGGGTCTGAGCCAGTATCTGTGACAGAGACTGTGGCTTGCCATGTGCTGGCATCTGTGAGGGCATTTGCAGAAGAGCCTGCCCTTGCGAAGAGGCTGCTGCCTGTGACTGTGAGTGCATCTGCTGCGTGGCATGATTGTGCACGGCAGGAGCAGGCTGATGTGGTTTTGGAGCAGCTGCTGTAGCAGCTGCTGGCATGATGGGGGCTGGAGCAATGACATCCGGGATTTGTGATGTGGCATCTAGCCCCAGGACAGCTGCTGCAGTCATAGCTTGGCGCTTGAGGGCTGCTGACTCTGCAGCCTGCGCTGCTCCTGATGGGAAATTCCCTCCCTGCGGAAGTCACATGCCTGATGAGTCAACATTCAGAGCATGTTGCAGTTGCTAAATGCCAAATGCGCAGCCGGGAACTGCACAGGCAGGGGATGAACATCCGCCTACTGTGGTGGTGCTGGATGTAGTCTCAACGTGATGGAGAGACCTATACAACTCAAGCTTCAAAGCATGCAGTAGCACCCTGTATCTGCATTTTGCTGACACGCATGAGCACATTGCAAGTAGTTCTGGGACCATGCCAGCAGCATGCAAGCATGCATAGATGGATCATTGTATCACCACAAATGCTGGGCAGCTGTTCACTGAAAGAGTAAGCAGCAGAGAGAGTGTCACCTCAAAATAGCGAGCTGCACTTGCCACATCAGCTGCCTGGGCAGCTAATTCAGCAGCTGCTGGGGTGTGTGTGGCCAAGCCCTCCCAGACCCAGAAGGGCGCTGGGGTAATGGCCTTGCCCTTGCCCTTCACAATCTCCCACAGCCCTCCCAGGGCCAAAAGCTTCTCAAAGCCTTTGTGCTGCTTCCTTGCCTGAAACCAAATTCACGTAAGACTGTCAACGCCTCAGATAATGAGTACACACAGACCTGACTCGCCATCACGCTGCACATGGTTCGTTGATCATGTACTGATGTGACTACATCTTGCTGCAAATACAGGGTGCAGTGTAGGGGTGAACTGTCTACATGTCTAGCAGAGCTATTCCTCAGAGATTATCGGATAACTTGTTAATCCCATAAGCCTGTTTGTGCATGCATTCATTACACAGACCCTTCAGCACTGTTGACTTGGTATCTACCTGGTGCTTGAGATTCTAATTCCTGTAAGCTTATGATGACAGCAGACAGAACATCTAAAGTTTTGTGAGACCACCTTCTGGGTGGGGCGTGCGGCAGCTGCCTGGGCCCGCTGACTTTGCCCTGAGGGCGGTCTGGAACTGCCCTGACCATGTCTAGCACCACCCTGGTGTTGTCGTGAAGGCCCTGGTGGGGGTGGGGACTCCTCCTTGAGGGGGTATGAAGGGGGTCGCCTGGGGCGGAGAGAATGCCTCAATCCCCCTGTGGGTCACAAGGCATGTGTCGGCAGACGAAGACACAAACTGCCAAGATGTGTTACTTCAAGGAGATGAGGCTCATGCATGTGACATGCTTTGTCACAAACAAACAGTCAAGTGCTCAAAATGAAATGTGATGTACAGTTGTGATGACAGTATGAGCACTTGTGGTGCTTGCTGTTGCAGGTGGAGAGGCCTTGGCCTGACAAGTGTGCACCACCTAGCTTCAGGATGGTTGTGTTGTCAGTTGTGCCACAAGCACTTGTGAGGGAGCCTTATATGCATGCCTGCATTCATGGTTGTCCTCTTTCTTTTTTCTTTTTTTCTTTCTTTCATTCATACACATATACGTTCATTAATCATTGATCACTCAGCATTGTGACCCATGCCACCTCAAGGGCAAGTGGTGTAATATGTAAGCATGCAAGTATGCCATAGTCAGACACACGGCGCTGCCACATGCAAGCAATGAATAATGTCTTTCTACAGACCAAAAGGATTGATGACATGACATGACATGACAGGGACTTGAAAGAGTAATCAATGCTGCTTGAAGTCATCCAGTTCCAATTCCAATCTTATCCAATATGTGGCGCCACAAAACACAGTTGTGTTACCTGATGAGGTGCCCTGCAGGTCAGGGGCAGTTCCTGCATCAGCCTCATGCTTGCCAGGGCTGCTGTGGCCGTTAGCCTCAGCAGACTTGGCGCTGGTGCCCAAACGAGCCCTTTTTGAGTCATAGGAGGGGTCCAGCCTGGGGTCTGAGTCAGCACGGCGTTTAGTTCCCTGTGAGCTGCCGCCAGAGTGGGTTCTCTGTGCGCTCTGCCAGAGCTGCGAGCTGTACTGGTTGTTCTTGCTGCTGGACTTGCCCCTGCAGTCATGATAACAAATCCAGATACTCACATTTTGAAGAAAGTGGGTTTTGCATTGTCTCTGGTAGCATCTAGCCTGGCTAGGCTGCAGCATGCAGTGGCAATGCAGCGTGGTCAGTGGGGTATGGTCAGCTTCAGCAGTAGTTGAAGGACACCTGAATGCAGGGCAGCATCATTGCTGATGCTGCATTGTCAGATGCTACACTGACAACATAGAAACTCCTTCTCATCCCTAAAAATAGAATTGCAATCATCTTTATCGGCTTGGTGTTCTTACACATGATGACTGAATGTACAGACATACACCTTGAAGGGGGAGGAGAGGGGGCTGCTGAGCTGGAAAACGGAACCAACTGGACAGTCATATGCACATGCAATGCAAGACTCTGCAGGACAGAGCCTCACTTGTCGGCATAGCTCCTGCTTTTGCTCTTGCCAGCAGAGTGTCTGCTCGCTGGTGCCGTCTTGTACTCTGGCTCGTCGTACCCGGGCTCCAGCTCAACATCCAGCCTGTAACTCTGCAGGCACAGTAATGCATGCTTGTTCAATGTCACCAGCTGCACGTGAATGTTTACCCTTGACACTCACTAGACTAGACTAGCAGCATGCATGTCAGCAGGCAAATTAATGTTTGAAAGCACGAGCAAAACAGAAACCGAGGTATCCCAAAGTGATTGCCAGACATGTTGAGCGCATCAGACTAGAGGAATTGACAACTGCATAGCTGGGTCTGGACCAGGAACAGCAACATGCCACAAGTTTGACCAGGTTACTCTGCGACACAGCAGCATTTATATGCGGTTCACCTCCTCGGGGGCTTCGCAAGCTGCATTCTCCTCGTCAGGATTCATGTAGCAGTACCTGAAGAGCAGAAATGGCGTCGGCAGGCCGAGCAGAGTGCAATAGCCAACGGAAAAAGGGACAGTATTCTCGAGAAAAGGCCTGACCATGGTGTGTTTTCGTCGATAACAGTCCCTGGAGGAAGCCGCCTCCACTTCTGACAGTTGGGATTATCACACTGCGCCCAGACGTCCTCCTGAACTTTCACAGCTGCTGCAGATGCTGATTTTGACGCGCCCGACCCTGCCTTCTTTCCGCCTTTGGCCATGATAGGCCACGGGGCACGTACTCAAAAGAATGCCTTGCAAAGCCGGACACGAAAGCTTTGCGGTCGAAGCTGGACTGAGGTGGAAGTGAGACAAAAGGCCTTATGATCTTTTTCGCTCAACTCCCCTTCAACCCGGTGAGGCCCGCTGCCAACATGAAGTCTTGAACGTTCGCGGCGTGCTGCCTGACGTTTCAAGGACGATAGTAGAAAATTGAAGCTGCAAGAACAAGCAGGGCGCACCAGCTTGCTACAGGAACTTTTGCTCAGCGGCTTATTATGGCAGAATTTATATAAGGGAAATGCTGCGCTGCTGTAACACAGTGTAAACGAGACCTATCGAGTGCGTTCGCGAAGCTCAGCCAGGACATTCCCAAGCGTAGAACATCTGAAAGACGGCATCCGTACCACAGTAAGAGCCGTCTGTGGTTGGTTTCAAGGTCTCGCCGATCGACACCTTGTGCGGCGCACGACTCAGGTTTGACATTGCACGCATACGGTTCGCTGAATCAGTGCCTCATGTGGTCTTCACTTATGTTACCAGCACCTGCAGCCACACCGAAGGGCGCTGACTGTGTGCAATGAGCACTGATCTGATGCTGCTAGGCTGTGCAATGCTTCCGTCCCGACATAACATAGCATAACACCACGTTACACTTGTGCAGGGCACATCTGCACCGAACCGTGTCTGGTCTGTTAGCGAATGCCACCTTTCCAGGGGTGCTGTGCACATGATCACGATTGCGAGGAAGCTGACTGCGGACCTTCTTGGTCGCTGCACGAACACATAGACCTTCCTAGGGTGAGCGTCGTAGAATGCACGTGTCCTAGATAGAGTGCGTCACAAAATAGTACAGATGCATCAGGATTTTCCTATGACACTTTCTGCTATTGAGTGAAGAAAATCACAGACAACCTGTATGGCAGGCAACGTCTGCCATTGAACTCTGATCCGATGCTGTTCAACTGCATCTCAGGTAGCCTGCCTGAATGAGGCCACAGCTGGTAGTGCCAAGCATGTGTTCCGTGCTTGGCCAGAGCGCCTTCAAGACCCAGAAACTGCACTAGACAGCAATGAAGATGATGCAGAGCTGCTCATCACCATACCGTTCAATGGTGCTGTTAAAATCAAGGCCATCAGCATCATTGGCGGAGATGATGGCTCCTCGCCTTCCAGGCTGAAAGCATACACCAATCGTCATGACCTGGATTTTGCAGCAGTTGCAGATATGGCGCCTGTGCAAGCCTGGGACCTGCAGGAACAGCAACAAGCCAGCATGGAGTACCCCACACAGTGAGCTTCCACTGCAAGACCAATTGAGCCTGAATGTGCAGCATATCCAGCCAGAATCTTTGCAGATTCACTCATCCCACTTCTTCTTGCCACCATTGGCAGCATCATCAGGCATGCAGGCCATGAAACCTTGCATGAAGCACAGCTTGTTTTGAGGGGACATGTATGTCTAGTAATGTCACAGACACATGCCATAGACAGCCTTTTGGTTCAAAATTGTGCCTCTGAGCAACAGACACCCACAGAGTTCAGCAGGTGTCTTCTTCCAGAGCTCAGTGTGTGTGCAAAGACATGGCTCAGAAAGCTGGCCATTCTTGCATCAGCACATCCGCGTTCATTTATTCATTACTGCATGTCATTCATGCATTTTTATCTGTGCGAGACGTATTTTCCCTAGGCCACATCA
>JAABUO010007698.1_pt1 | contig 12261 bp, 9 predicted proteins | sample 5559291 | NCBI WGS metagenome assembly JAABUO01 (sample SAMN10711878, study PRJNA513372) | rock metagenome | isolation source: Antarctica rocks | place: Antarctica: Victoria Land, Finger Mt sud
CCTCTTCGAGAGTAGGTCACGCTGGTCTGCAAGTGGGCAATGCATTCATTGTGTTTGGTGGGGACAACAAGTCCACTCCATACGATGCACTGGACAATGTTCTATACTTGTTGAATACTTCTTCACGTCAATGGTCTCGAGCAGTTACATATGGACCACGCCCACAAGGGAGATACGGCCATTCGCTAAACATACTGGGGGCGAAGGTATATGTGTTTGGAGGGCAAGTGGAAGGACAGTTTTTCAACGATTTGGTAGCATTTGATCTGAATACTTGTTTGTGTCTTGGTACTTGCTTTGGCTAACAGAAGTGTCACATGCGAAACCAAAGTGGGAGATGTTGGAGTCATCAGGCGGCTTAAAACCACAGCCACGAACCAATCATGCAATGGTCACTTTTCAAGACAAGCTGTATCTTTTCGGGGGCACGAATGGAATCATGTGGTTTAACGATGTATGGACATATGACTCGCGAACGAATATATGGCAAGAGCTGGATTGTATTGGGTACATTCCGTCCCCAAGAGAGGGACATGCAGCTACTGTTGTTGGAGAAGTTGCTTACTTCTTTGGAGGAAGATCTCCCGATGGTGCCGACTTACAAGAGCTCTCAGCTTTCAAGTTTTCAACAAGACGATGGTTCACCTTTCAAAACATGGGACCGTCACCACTGGGAAGATCCGGACATAGCCTTACTGCTGTTGGGAATAAGGCCGTCATTTTAGGCGGAGAAGGTTCCCAGACAGGCCCAGAAGACATCACTGGAGCCTTCATTCTGGACACTAGCAAAATTCGATATCCGCCCGATAATGAGCCCCCGTCAAATAACCGGGGTTTGGCCAAGAACCCGCCCGGTACGTCTCCAAGAATACCTTCCAATTTCACCCAATTTGGTTCCCCAGCTCAGCGCGGTGACGGCTCACCAAAAATCCGGCAAAGTGGTCTGCCTGTACCATCAGGTGCTCCGCGGACTAGAGAACCTTCACTGCAAGCACGCCCTATGAATTTCCAACGAGATGATGGTCCTGATGTTGCACGGCAGGCCCCTGTGACTAATGGGCATCAAGAGGGCGAGAAAACCAATCTCTTGCAACCTCCACTCCTACCTTCAAGCTCTAATTTTACAGAATCTTCGGAGTCAAGGGAAGCTAAACCCGCCAATCGGAATAAATTAACGGCTGTTTCTCCTTTCAATCGAGAGATGGATAGTCCATCTCCGACAAGCGTTGCACCGTTATCAATTCCACCGCACTCGAAGGCTGAGCAATCGCTTGGCGCTGTTCCAAGAGGAGCTCTTCGTGAAGGACAGAATGGAGAGGATATCGGATTATCGGGTCGAATGAGACAATTGGAATGTGACAATAAATGGCTACAAGCTGAGTTAGCCCTAGCAAAGGAATCTGGCTATAAATTGTCTCAATCAGGCGACATACGCTTCGACCAATTTCCTGAGAAAGATCGTGCACTTTGGGAAGCACTGCTGGCCATTAAAAGTGAGCTTACTGAAGCCAGACAACAAGTGCACTCTCATGGACAGGACATAGGTTCTCGGGTTGCTCAGTTGCAAAGCGAGCGAGACACTGCCCTTTCTGAAGCTGCCTACGCAAACGCTAGTCTATTAGGGTCTGGGAGGCCCATTTCAGATGATAGCAGAAGTCGAGAACTCGCAAAACGCCTCGCAAACACTGTCGCTGAACAAGAACACCTCAGGTCAATACTGGCCCAAAGAGAAGGAGAACTTTCCTCCAAAACAGAACTTCATGCTGCAATAGCAAACAAGGCTAAAGGTCTTGATGAGAGATGCTCGGGGATGGATAATGATTTGCAAAAACATCTCACCGAACTCACCTCGTTGCGTAAAAGAGTGATCGAAGCTGAAAGTACTTCAAGAGATATACAGGCAGCTCATATTGAAGTAGAGTCTGCGAAAGACTCTATGGAGGCCGAACTCGAAGAATTGCGGCGGAAAGTGGAAGGGCAGGATTCGATGTCTAAGCACATCAACGCTATTGGCTCGGCACGCTCAGCGATTTTAGCAGCCACTGACCGTGCTGCTGGAAAGGAAAAACGGATGCAGGAGGAAGCTGGAATACGGCAGAATCTAGAAAATCAGCTGTCTACGATGAAATCAGAATTGCAGACGAAGAACGACTCCCTGGAGAGTTCAGGTCGAGAAATTGCAAGGCTTCGAGACATGTGTGCAAGTGCTGCCCAAGAGGCTGATGCGGCCAAAAAGGTCATGTTAGATGGAATGAGTGCCCTCGTCCTCTCTGCCCAACAAGATGAAAATGTGACGTCACAACCAAGAGAGAATCGACTTGCAGAGCAGCTTGAGAGCTCACGTCAATTGCATCTTTCAAGTATTGCTGCAGCTAGAGCTGCGGAAGAAAGATTAACTGAAGCCCTGGAGCGCTCTAACGCCTCTGAAACGAAGCATGCTCAAGTCTCAAATGAATTAGCGCACTCGCAGCGAAGGATGGCTGACGTAATTGAAGATCTCGCAACTCTCAAACGGCAAAATGGAGAACTTGTCGCTGCGCTGTCAGAGAGAGAACGCGAGCTCGACACAACATCAGTAAAACATCGAGCACTGCATAGAATGATCTCAGAGCGCGGTATTTCAGCCGATAGTGGAGTGAACATGAATACAGGTTCAGCTGTGTCATTGAGCGATGGAGCTCAGCTGCGTGAGCTGGAGTCGCGTTTGCAGCAAAGCGAGATGCAGAGAAATGAGGCGAAGAATAAATATGACGAATCGGAACGTGAGTTCCGACAAAAATTGGAACAACTTGAAGGTGATTATGCAAGTGCGGTTCAGTATGTCAAAGGAAGTGAAAAGCTGTTACGAAAGATGAAGGAAGAGATGTCGAAGTATAAATCCGCAAATGCACGTCTTAACCATGAACTCGAGGAAAATAGGTCGAATTCTGCTGTTAATACGACTAATATGGACGGCTCAGGCGGAGCTCTCGAAAAACCATCCCAGCATGGTGTTACCGATGAAGAATTTATGCGACTGGAAGTGCATGCAAGGGATCTTACGACGCAAATCGATATCTTCCGCGACGAAAATGAAGAGCTCAGGACAACTCTGAATCGTAAGCAGGCGGAATTGGGAAACGCCAAAAGTGCAGCCAATGAAGCCAAAGGGAGTTTCACTCGATTGCAGAGTGACAACAAGACTCTTGCAAAACGTGCAGAGGACGCAGAAAAGAAGGTTTCCTTTTTGCTGGACAAAATGGAAAATTCCGTGGATGCTTACCGGCAAAGTTTCCGCTTGGAGGACAATGCACCGCCGTCTCCCGAAAGGCCATTCATCTCGTCAGACAATAGAACTTCAGGCGCTCTGGATTCGCTTGCGAACGAGCTCGATCAGCTGAGGGCGCATTGGGAGAGCACGAAGAGCTATCGTCTCTCGAATCCATTCGAGTTCGAGAAGCGCACGGCTAGTGGGAATGACCTCTCGACTTCTCTTGCCAAGTGGCGTGAAGGGCTTGGGGACATGGACGACGAGTCGGAACGAGCGCGCATGAACGGCGCTCTTCGTAGTTGATTACGAGATCTCGTTTCATATATATTGGATTTATTGAGTATATAACGAAATGTACTACTAGTTAATTCCGTGGGAAGGGAATCTTGGGAACCCCAGATTAAGTCGCACCATCTAGTCTATGGCCTGAGCCTTCGAGGATCGCGTGGAAACAGACTCGCCCGACGAATGTTGCCCAAGCCAAGAAATAGAAAGAGGACCCTCTCCAATCCAATTCCGCCGCCGGCATGCGGCGGAGCGCCGTATTTAAAGGCGTTGACATAATCCTCAAGTCCTGGGGTATCTGGATCCATGTTCATACTTTTCATTCTCTCTGCAAGTAATGGCGCATCGTGGACTCGCTGTGCACCGGAAAGAATTTCCTGGCCACGTAGAAAAGCATCATAAGAATTAGAATACTTCGGATTACTCGGATCTGGCATCGTGTAGAACGGCCGCACGGCAAGCGGAAATTTGTCGAGGACATAAAAATCGCTGTTATACTTCTTTCGAACGAGTTCTCCAAGGAATTTTTCATCTTCGGTACTAGACTCATTAATTTGGAAATGCCAATCAGCTCACCCCAGATCTTCATAGTCACCAACTTCTCGCCCAGCTTCTCGAAGCATGGCAATCCCTTCTGAGAAATGCAATCGTGGAACTTTCCCGTCCTGTGGAAGCATAAATTCTTCCACTGGATACTGTCTGCGAATGATTTCAATTTCTTTGCCGTATCGAATTTTTATTTCACTCAAAATGAATAAAAACATCTGTTCGAGTAAGTCCAGGACTTCGTGATAGTGCTCTTCAAAAGCCATTTCTAGATCGAGACCCATAAATTCAGTCATGTGTCTGGGTGTGTTTGAATCTTCAGCCCGAAAGACGGGTGCAATCTCATATACTCTCTCGAAATCAGCCGCAATGCACATCTGTTTTGCAAGCTGGGGGGATTGTGCGAGGAAAGCATCACGACCGAAATAGGTGACTTTGAAGACACTGGCACCGCTTTCAGTTGCAGCTGCCATCAGTTTTGGGGTATGAATCTCGGTGAAACTTCGCTGGTCGAGGTATTCGCGAAACAAAGAACAAACAGCAGCCTGTATTTTGAAGATCGCCTGGTTGGCGAGAGTACGTAAGTCAATGACACGAAAATTGAGTTTCGTGTCGAGATTGACAGTAGCCAAGCCACTTTTCTCCGCGTCTGCGTCAGACCTCGACGCATCGTCAAGTTGTATAGGCAGATGCGATTCAGCTTCTGCAATTAAATGTATTTTATTAATGTGTATTTCCGCCTCCTGGCAGGTAGCTGAATATATTGGCGAGTCAGTTTTCATAATCTTGCCTGATACAACGACGATGGATTCGAGGGAGATTCCTCCACTCCATTTCACCATCTGTTTTGACACTTCTTCGGGATGTACTTGCACGAGTCCTTGAATGAGAGCAGTTTGTTGTCGTAGAGCAAGAAAGCACATCTTATTGCCCTGCAGGCGGGTAGTATGCACCCTTGCCCTCATCGTAATACTTTTTCCATGATCTTTGGAGGAAATGTCTTCTATTTTGGATCTGTGGACTCCTGTGCGTTCTGTCGATTGATTCAGCTTGCTCTTTCCATAGCGATCTTTTGAATAGTCCTTAAAGTAAGCAATGATCTCAGCTTCTCCGTACCGTTGCATTCTCTGCTTCTATGTTCTTTGCTTCTTCTTGCTTAGCTGCCTTCTCAGCTTTTTTCTTCGCTTTCTCTTTCTCCTTTTCTAACTTCTTGATGGCACTCTTTGAGAGCTCCCTTTCACGTCAATGCATGTGTCTTACGTACTTACCCTTCCGGGCGATCGCTGGGTCTTTTGTCTTCCAAGGACATGTTCTTCACGCTTTCCGCAGCCGGCTCGCTCATCTCGACAAGACAAGAATGGATTGCAAAATCAGACTCGCATGACGAGAGAACACTTCAGACACAATAAGACCTACATTTTGCGACTACAAGTGCCTGTTTGGGTCTGGCACATTTCGAGTCTGAACAAAGCATTATGGATGTCGCACTGGGCATGAATGGAAACGCCTATGGCAGAAATGAAAGTAAGCAGCGTAGTGCTGGCGAATGCGAGCAGCCCCTAGGCAAAGCAGTCAGCCTCGACGTTAAGTGAATCTGGTTGCATTTTCTTCGCTAAGCCTTCTGTGTACATATGGACGTAATTCGAAACTCCGAGCCATCCTGGGCAGCATCCACTGCACTACGTTGATGCAAACGTCTTCTACTGTCCTTTGCGTCTAAATGAGCATCCTTCCGTCAATCTCGCCTTCCCACCCGTCGGTTGACACAAGACCTGTGCACACGACCCGCAAATCACAACAGTCTGTGCATGCGAGAAGACGGTAGTGATGTTGAAGCAGCCCGGGCATTTGACATCCATAAAGTAAGATTTAGGAGTAGGCACCAGTTGCTACGGATCAGTTTGGCCCTACAACCTTTCATTATAATTTACCTTCAGCTTGTGCTTCCGCGCTTCCGCTGCGGGCGATGGGTTGAGCAGATCAGTCGCTAGAACCTATATTTAGCATGCTCCCTATTGCTTCACGTACCATCGTGTGCTTTGAGTGTTTCGAAGTCGAGGTGTGAAAAAGTCGTCGAAGGGAAAGAGTTGGGTGGCGAATAAGGGTTTAGGGCTTCTCTGCCACTATCCATGACTTTAGCAAAATATGTTTTCTAGATCTAATCTACCATGCCACCACTACCCACCACTTATAAAGTCATTACCTACCCTTCATGAAGATACACGTTCGTCTTGAGAAACAGACTTACGACGAACAGAGCCACGTAGACGCTTGCGCAAAACACAAAAACCGCCTGTGGAAAAGTCCCTGCCGTAAAGGAGAATAAAAGGTTCATGATCGTCGGCGCGATGACCCGGGCCGCTCCATGTGCGAGAGCTACTGCTCCGAGCAGTTGTCCAACATGCTCCTTGGGAATTGTCTTTGTGAGACCTGATACCAGATTTGGCGTCACGAGACCTCCAAAAGCCATCAACACAGCAACTGCATAATAAAGAGTTCCATTCCTGGCCAATGCGAACGCAACGAAAGCGCAAATTTCCATGACCAGTCCTATCCGTACAAGAGTGATCTCAAATCGGTTGATACCCGTATGCGCATTTCTTTTCTTCTGGCCAAAGATCCTGGTAAGCACAGGTAGAATTATGAGGAGAACGACAACCCTGCCGCTTCCAATAGCACTCAAGAAGAAGCCCGTGTCCGCCGTACCCCAGCCAAACTGCTGCTCTGCATACAAAATGATCACCAAACCCGCACTGGAGGCAAATCCCATCATAATCGCATCAATAATTGCAAGGAGTAGCAGATTTCTCCGAACCAGCCGATCGTCAGGTAGAAGTATCCGTAGAGGTGCAATAAAATTGAGGTTCTGTTTCAGAGTTTTCGGGTTCAGCAGATTTTGTTCCCGATTGAGCCGCATCCGACTAGGGGCCAAGGACTCGGGTACAACAAAAGCCATGTAAAGGAAGAAAGATATGTGTACACCAAGTACTGCGTAAAATGCGCTAAGTAGGTTGTTGGTCAGTTTTACAAGCAACCCACCCAGAGATGGGCCTATCGCCATCCCAAGAAAGAAACACCCGAAATTATATCCAAAAATCACATTTCTCCTTTCTGGAGCGGTGCAATCAGTTGCATAGCTGTTTGCGAGTGCCAGTACTGCAGTGAATGAACCAAAGCATCCTGCTACGATGCTTCCAGCTATAATGACTTCCAATCCAAGGATATCTGGGTACCACATGGAAAGTATCATAGCAACGTCATCGAGTATAAGTCCGATGCTAGTCACGACCAACAGCTTCGTCCTTCCAAATCTATCGGATAAGGCGCCGATTTTAGGTGATATGATCGCGCTACAAATGGCAGCCGAAACAGTAAGAAGAAGCACCCATCTAGATACAAGCGCCATGATTTCAGGGCTTTGACACTGCCGATTTTCTTCACCAATAAGCACAGGGAGAATGGGCAGATCTGGATTCATTCTTTCCCTTTGTGCAAAGTGCCGTCGACAAACAAGTGAGATTACTAGATTGAATGTCGGAGATAAGACCGCGCCCATGGCTAGCGACATTGCCACTAGTATAGGCATCAGCCAAAATGACGAAGGACGGCGCCAGGCCGGTAGATGTTCGAACTCACTCTTGTTGTTTGCCAGCAGTCCAGTAGTTTCCTCAGCTGGCGAGATTTCCTCTGTGGGATCCAAACCAAGCCGCTCCGTCTCCTGAGCGAACGTGTTTGTATCTTCTTCGAGCGAGGCCATGGTCCACGGCGCCACTCAGCAAGAGGCGGGCGGGTTTGTTACAGGGCTTCTGAAGCGAAGTGGCGATATTTGACTCGATAGCGGGTGAGCGCTGGGTGCAGCGTTGTGTGAGATAACCAGCTAGTTGTACTTATGTGATGGGCGTTGCGTGGAATCTCTCTTATTTGACACTCGGACGGATAGCTGTCCGATAACCTGCAGCAACGGGGAGTTTATGGACGTCAACGATTCTGGCGCGGCAGAACATCGATGCTAGTGGGGACACAAATATGTAACAAATATCCTCTACTAGCCTATTGCACTCGCTTCATTGTTATATATTTCTCCGAACTCTCCTTTGTGCCGATCTTATGAATGAATCACAAACGCTCAGATGAAGAGATCGAGAATGGGAGTAGTCCAGCAGAGAAAGTAAAATTCAACGGCAAGTCCATACCACAAGCTTTAAAAAAGTAGACGCTGCATCGAATGAAGAGCTAAATGCAGATACTGGCATCAGCGTTATCGCTACTTTTCAAGGTTTGATCAGGGAGTGTGGATCCATAAGGACGGGTGGTATGCGGTAACTCCAGAATGCGTGGCAATGTAAGTGGCTATTTGACAGAAGACTTATGAGTGCCATTTCGAAGCACATCTTGGAACTATTTCCGCATGCAAAGATCATAATGGACGCTTTTTGCGGTGTCGCGGGAAACACGGTGCATTTTGCCAAAGATTTCGAGCAAGGTAAGTTAAAAAGGAAGTGCATTGAGTGAAAGTGGTAGCAGTAGACTGGAGCTCTATCGCCCTGAAATGCGCACGACATAATGCAGCGATATACGAAGTCAGCGATCGAATCGTCTTTCTCAATCGTGACTTCTTCGAATTTACAGATTGGAAAGAGACTTACGACATAGATGTTCTCTTCTTCAGCCCTCCATGGGGCGGACCAGAGTATAGAAATTATGATGATTTGGATCCTTACCCTTTGTACGTCTACAAATATGACGTGTACTAAACTTGGCCAGGTATGAGATCATCGAAGCTTCCAGCCGGATTGGAACGAGACTAGTAGTGTATCTGCCTCGAACCTTTGACCGACAAAAGGTTTTAAAAAACGTTCAAGCTGGGCTAACAGTAAAGATTGCAAATCTGGTAACTGACGGTCAGTCGATTGAAGTCCAGTATCTCTTTACCAGTGGAAGATGCAAAGCATTGTGTGCATACATCGGATTTTAAAACATGCAATATATCGTGATTTGTGCCTCCTGTTACACGCACGTGGAGAACGACCCAAATTCATCAAATGGAGCTTTGACAGGATAAATTGTGGATGAAAATAATTGTTGGGAGGTATGTCGTCAATAGATTCGAGTGCCTAATGTACGCAAGATGTAATAAGGATGGTTATTTCTCTCGTCGACTAGCTCCACGTGGTGCATCTTGAAAACTGATCCCCAAAGCCAGGTTAAAAAGTCTTTTATGTACATAAATAGGTCGTTATACATGCTTTACGCTCTTTTGCCTCCTTCTACACAGTTCCTCTCTCTGATATTTGGTATCGTGAGTTTCTTGTGGTGGTGAGTTTGATCGTTGGGGACGCGGGTAACGTTCGTTTTAAAATTTGCAGAAGTTGATGCTTACGGAGCTTGTAATCTTCACAGGCCAGCCCACCAAGGAAGCTGACGATACGAATGTTTATGTCTATGATCTACACACCTCTTCTCCAGTAGCAACCTTTAAGCAGTCGGCCACTTCCCAAAATGGTTTAGCAATAAATTCGGAACGAGTTTTTGTCGCCCAATATGACAAAGCGATTATAAACGTGTACCGCTGGAAGTCCGAAGCTGCATCTCAAAGGTGGATTGTACCAGAAAAATTGAGATGCATTGCTGTGACTGATACATGGTTGGTTGGCGGAACTCAAAGTGGAAGGCTGTATCTCTGGGAAATAGCTTCAGGGAATTTAATTTTTGCAAAGGAAGCTCATTACTCGTCCGTGAGTTCTATAGAATTCTCGTGGAACGAGTCACAAGTTCTGACGGGTGGTGAAGACGCGGTTGCTATGGTGTGGAACTTGACAGATCTGATCAGGACTGATTGTGGATCCGAGGAGATCCAGCCAGTACATACGCATCGTCAACACTCGAAACGTATAGCCTGTGTTGCATGGGGGTTAGGACATAGAAATTACACTGCGTCCTCTGATGGCACAGTCTGCATTCGACAAAGAGACGATCTGCTCACCACTCTCTTGTTTCCTTCGCCTCTCACCGCAATGGCGGTTGACCAATGTGAACGTGCTGTATACGTTGGCTGTGAAGATGGCCTGATTGCTTGTGCAGATCTCTATTCTGGCGACCCAGTCCGGGCAGTCGGTGGCGAGGGATCCGTCATTAGTTCGGGGCGCGAGGAGAGTAATTCATTCAAAGGGAATAAAAGCCCTGTAGTACACCTATGCTTGAACTATGATGCGAGCCTTCTTGTGTCTGCGACCATGGATGGGCGCATAATGGTGTGGGATGTTCCATCAAGACAAATTTTGCGGACTGTGAAGCAAATTAACCCATCTATTATTTCTCTGAAACTACTAATGAAACCGGATGGCCTTTTGGAAAGGAAAGCACAAGTACAAGAACAGCTACCTTCACTAAAACGCATTCAGACTCTGGCCTCTGACATGGATCACCACGAAATTTGGCTAAAACTGGAAGACGCAGGGGAGGTTGGTTACTGCGGGCTCGACATTGATGACATCGACTTAGCACAGCAGGCATTTCAGCGGTCTGATGCCCCTCAGAGTGGGCCTCCATTATCGACAAGCACTCGGGATTTAGAGGAGGAGCTCAAAAGGATGCATGTCATGTATGCAGAGCTCCGTGACACTTACGATGCACTGTGGAAAGAATCTCAAAAGCTTCGAGGGAAATAACTCTCTTCTGTTAGTTGTCCAGCGGGTTGTACAGCGGATCCACCAAGGAACCCGTACTCGACTGCGCATTTTCTATAAGTTTGAAAATGATTGGCATTGGTCGAGTCATTACGAATTCAACCAGTTCAGATTCTCCTGACGACAGCGTGGCGCATCCAAACCGGGGGTCATCATCTCTGTCACCAGGAACTTTGTTGCTGATATAAAAGTTTACAACTCGAGCTGCCATGAACGAGCGTAACCCAGGATGGCTTAAGTCGGAAAGTGTATGGTTGCTCTGGCCAAAAATCATGCAGCATAAGCGTAATTGCCATTCGTCAAAAAAGTGGGCAAGATAATCTAGGATTGCGAGAGAGCCATCTTGAGAGGCTGTGTTAGAACAAGACCATAGAGCTCAAACCAATGATGGAAATTTTTTTTGCTTTTGATGGCTTCACCAAGTGCTCCATGATATATGCCACTTGTTTCTCGGGCGAGTGCATCCCATCCACCATATGTTTCAAAGAGGCTGATTTATCATAGACCGTCCTATACGACAAGGGCGTACGCGCACACTTCGTGTAGTCGTCCCACACGCACTGTGCGATATTGAGGCCAATAATTGCAAAGTCTTGCTCTATTGCCCACTCAATGCAATCACAGTAAGACCCAGCCTATTATCTCAGCAAAACTTCAAAAACAATATACATTAAGATCTTCAGATTGAATGACACGCATAGACCACATGCCTCCATCACTCGTCCGATCATTTATGAGAAGCAGCAGATTTGGATTGGTCTCGTAGTCTGGTGTAACCCATATCGGGATGTGAGGCTGCTCATCAGCGATTCTCAATGGAATTTTGATCTGCTGTACTCCCAATGCTTCCAGCCTGTGGTCAATGATATTTCGAACGCATTCTAGATTATCAGTCGACTTCTTTATCTCCAGATTACATACCTTGAAAAGCCTCTCGTCTGCATTCGTTGTATCTCTTATCGTTTGACACTTTAAACTCGAAAGGCTCATCAGTCCCTATCTGACGCACCTGAGAGTTATCATTGATTTCCAGGCCTAATTCTCGTAAGTTGGAAGGGAATTTTGGGTCTTGCTTAGCTAGTCTCTTCTTACGAAACATGGCGAATCACAGACGGTAAGTAGACTTAGAAAATAATAAACTATTTACAAAATGCACAAAGATATCCAGTTCATGATGCATGGGAACGCTACTTACGCAGATGCAAGTCCCTCCGGCAGTTTTTGGCTTTCCATTTCTAGCATTACTCTGCCAAATCTGCTATTTTCATGCAGACCGCATTCGGTCTTTTCTTGTCCTTTCCATCGTCCTGCGCGCTCGTTCTCGCCTTCTCCGACAGGAGACGTACTGTGCCAGTCACCAACAGATTGATAGCCTCGATCCAGGAGGGTGTTGTAAGGAACATGATTTTCGTGAACGTAACTCTGAACTTCCGTGAAGGACCAATTTGCCAGCGGATTTATCTTCACCAATCCGGTCTCGTCGACCTCAATAAT
>JAABUO010007701.1_pt1 | contig 12259 bp, 3 predicted proteins | sample 5559291 | NCBI WGS metagenome assembly JAABUO01 (sample SAMN10711878, study PRJNA513372) | rock metagenome | isolation source: Antarctica rocks | place: Antarctica: Victoria Land, Finger Mt sud
TCGCCCCAACCAGCACCACCACATGCACAACCACCAGCGCAACCGAAACCTCAACCCCGGGCCTATTAACCCACAAATCGAACGCCGCAAGACAAAGCAACGGATAAGCAACCAGCGGATTCGCTGCCATGGGCGCACACAGCATATGCACCGAGAAGATTTTCAGGAGCAGCAAGCCGACGCGCAAGGTGCGCTGCACGACTGGATCATGCAGGTCAACGAGGCGGAGGGCGAACGGTCGATGCGAGGGCGGCGGTGCTTCGAGCTGGGGCATCTTACGGATTTTGGTGGGCGACGGGTAGCGGTCTTGCAGCACGAGACTCCTGCTAGGGCTTGCCGCGGTGGGGCTTTCGTCTTCGGCGGTTGGGGAGCCCCTGGTATGGTCGTTAGGATAAGAATTTAGGCGAAGTTTTGCGGGCCCACCAGGACGGGAGAAACCGGTCGACATTTTGCGGGGTGGGGTTTGGGGCATCGGCGTTCCGGATTGTGGGCTATCCAATGGGGAAATGCGGGAGCTCTTGCGGAGGTCGTCGAAGGCGTGATTGGAAGGCGGGCGGGAGTCGGAGATTTCGTCGAGGCCGGAGCCAGTTTTGATGCCGTAGAGGATTTCTTCGGCGCTGGGGCGGTCGGTAGGGTCGAGGGATAGGAGACGACGGAGGAAGGTGTAGAGTTTCTCAGGGAGGTCGGGGCGGAGTTTTCTTTCTTCGTGCAGACCGGTCCAGCAGGTGATTTCTTCTCTGAGCAGGTCTAAATCTTCGTTTTCTTCGTTGAGGTTGTCGGCGTGGTAGTAGGGGAGTCGGGCGAAGCAGAGGAAGTAAAGGATCATTCCCAGTGAGAAGATGTCGGATTTGGTTGTGAAGTTGCCGTAAGCACCCGAAGGGTACTCGCGTCGGAGTGCTTCTGGTGCGCAGTAGGATATGGTTCCTGTTGCGCCTGTAGATTTGCGAACCATGTGCTCCACTTGAACTTCTCCGAAGTCGCTGACGAGTACTCTGAGCCCCATTCCCGCATCGTGTAGCAGGCAGTTGCTGGGCTTCAGGTCTCGATGAATGTAGCCATTTACGTGAAGATGATTCAGGCCAGACGTGATGTCTTTGAAGAAGGAATAGATCTCTTCAAACTGTAGCTTACGGCCACGTAGCTCTCGGGGTGAGTCGGGCTCATTCTTCGAACGACGTCTCAAGCGTTCCTTGAGCGGATGAGCTGTGTCGGCCGCTCTTGCAGGACTCATAATGTAATTGTGGAGGTCGCCCGAGTTGCAATATTGCTGGAGGATGAAAGCACAAGGGACACTAGGGCCAAAGTTGGACAGCTTGACGTCTTCCAGCCACACATGTCTGTACGACACCAGATGCTGATGAGAAAGATACTGTAAAAGTTGGACTTCGATCAGAACTTTCTCTAGCCATTCATGATCGTCACCAACTGGAACCCTCTTGCAAGCAAAGTGACCAAGAGTGACACCATCTAATAGGTGTTTGACGAGTAGAACGACCCCTTTCCCTCCCCTCCCAAGCTCTTTCTCTTCAACAAAGAATCTTTGAAAATAGTTCGGACTAAACGCGGCTGATGATATCCCAGTTGGAGAAGGGGGAGAGCCAAGCGGGCTGCTTGGGATATCTAAGCCCTGGCCAGTGCTCAACTGTGAGCTTTGCCGATGTCCCACTGGCTGTACCAATCGCCTTCGGGGAGATGGCGGCGCTAAAGATTGTTCAGAGCCAGGCAAGCTTTGGTGTAGCATGCGGAAGTAGTCCGGGCTGACGAAACCTCCCCCAACCGCAGCTGGGCTTGGGCTGCGTTGCTCGCGCCCATGACCATTTTCTTCTCGTCGCAAGGGACGATGGCAGTAGGGACACTCAGTAAGCTCCAGGTTGTTCTGGGATGAGGCATCGCGAAGGACCAGCTGTTTTGATTGTGGATCGAATACGACGACTGAATCGTTATGACGGCTATGGAGGATTAATGGATCAGCTGTAACACTTGCGATATGGGCATGGACAGACTCACAGAACAACCTCACGGTTACTGCCGTATGGGACTATTGACATTGCACGCTGGGCCTCATATTGATCGTCGTTGTGAGCCATATTTATGAGTTCAGCTGTTGACTCTGCATAGCCTTAGATCCGTCTTTAATCTCGACATTCTGGACTAAATCCAATGCCACGAGGAGTGAGGATGATATGTACTGAAGTGTTAGAGCTTCGTTATCGCTTTTCCAGAGACATCCGAAGTAACGGCAATGTTAAAGGAATTTGTATCGATCGAGTTCACATCGCTAGCCGAGGAGGGGCCGATTGCGCGCTGCCGCCGCCCGCGATCGTGATTCTGGGTCCAGTGAGAGACCACTCTACTCGCTGCAGCCTACATCAAGTTTTTGTTCAGGTACAGCATACATATTCAGAAGTGGGAGACGTTTTTACGTTATGCAGAATTCAGTCTCAAGGCCAGCGTGTCGGCCGCCAAAACAACGATTCTCTCTCGTGATGCTGAACCGTGGCCCGCAATGCATTGGTGACGCTGGCACTCATGATTATGTCCTTGCTTTCATCTCACGAGATTGATATCTTTACAAGAATTGAGTTGGACACAGCTCAATTTCTGCATTATAAGTCCGCTTTCTCGTCCTTTATGTGTTTTGTCCTATCAACATGCCTCCATCGATACCGGGCGTAGAGAATGTCGTCGATGTTCTTGTTGTGGGTGCGGGTCCTTCGGGCCTCATGGCAGCTCTGACGCTCGCTCGGTATGGTGTGGACATCCACATCATTGACAAGCGGTCGACTAGAGTTCAGGCTGGCCATGCCAGCAGTCGGTGCTGCTGTTACCGAACTCAACCGCTTCCTACTAACATACTGTTTAGGCTTGCAACCTCGAACTCAAGAGATCTTGGATAGCGTTGAATTGCAGCATGCATTAGATTCTAAAGGAAACCGCATGAGTGAGATTGCCTATTGTAGCCTGGACGGCGTTGATGCCCTATTCTTAAGACGTAGCGTCCAACCAGAAGTGACATGTGCCACCTTATTCCCATACGTGCTAGTCACCCACCAAGGAAATATCGAGGCGGCCTTTGAAGCAGGCCTTGATGGTAAAGGCTTGAAGATTGCCCGTCCAAAAGAGATTATACACTATACTTATGATACCAGCACAAGCTCTCGTTGGCCGTTGATAGCTTACGTGAGGGATAGCGTTTCCGGAGTCGTTGAAGTATGGCACACGAAGTACATCCTGGGATGCGACGGCGCTGGGAGCATAGTACGACATATTTCAGGTGCTCAGATACACGCGCAGGGGAGCCAGGAAGTTTGGGCGGTCGCCGATGTCCTGGCGGACACAAACTTTCGAGACTTCCGGAGACATTGCGTGGTGTGGTCTGCCGAGAGCATTTGTACGCTGACACCAAACAGCCAAGATGGTGTCCGTATATGCGTGCTACTCAGTCCAGATGATATCAGTCGACTGGATTCGGGAGTTCATGGCGGCTTCGTTCCGCCTCCGGTAACCTTCCCGGAGACGAATTCTACATTGTTATTTGATATCCTCCAGACCCACGTTAAGAAAACTCTCTCCCCGTACAGCATTGAGATTACTAGAGTCTCCTGGATCAGCCGCTACCGAGTCAGCCAAGGCATCGCAAACCGTTTCACTGATCCCGGAAAGCACGTTTATCTATTAGGTGATGGATGTCATACTCATTCAATGCATGGATGCCAGGGTATGAATCTTGGAATGGCGGACGCGTACAATATCACCTGGAAGCTTGCTTGGGTGCTCAAGGGTATTGCTAAACCTGAAATACTAGACACGTATGAACTTGAAAGGCGACATATTGCAAATTTAGTCAATACTTTTGATATTAAATTTGCCGATATTCATGCACAGAAAGAAGCACTGGGTTTTGCCAAATTTTATGTAGTCAACAAGCAAAGCCAGAGCCTCACAAGCGGATGCGGCCATCGATATCCTGAAAGCTTTCTCACTAGCAGTGTCGTACGTACGCAGATCAAGCAGTCTGCTACAGAACCTCTCACAGCAGGCAAACGCTTGCCTACAATGACTTTGACGCGGCATATAGACGGAACTACCGTCGATCTCCTTAGTGAAATGCCATCAATTGATCGATTTCATCTGTGCATATTTGCCGGCAAACTACTATCCTTCGCAATTTTCCAGGGCTTGTCGAATTACTTAATATCCCCCGAATCGCCACTCTCCTACTTCAATAGAAGTAGCTCGTCTGAGCTTCAGTCATTGTCGTACGACAGCATCAATTCTAACAGTACGAGAAATGGCAGTAGATACATTGATCTGTACCTCATTCACACCTCCAACCATTTTGACATCGAGTTGGATCGGCTACCTAATCCTTTCCCAAAGTGGGCCTCAAGAGTCTACGAGGATGTGGGTGGAGCAGGACATGCAGCAATCGGAGTGTCTGAAATGCATGGGGCGATAGTTTTGGTCAGACCAGACGGTCACATATCATTAATCACAAATCTTGACAATAGCAAAGGGTTACTGGACCTCATGAAAGGTTTCATGGTCGATCCTACGTCTAACCCAACAATGTCCGACTCGTCGGCGGGAAGGAATGATGTTCTGGATGCCATGGTAGCATAGAGATTCTTTCGGAATGAAAGGGCTCGACTGAAGATTCAATGATGCGTGGTTAGACCGCTTTGAGTAATAAAGCCCTCACAACTCCACGTTAGATCGACCATGCTATTTGTGACTTTGTGACCCAGATCTCATTGCGCTGCAGGCAACCGAGACCATAAAGGATACCCGGGCCTGCTCTCAAGTTCCCACCACAGTGAAGGCTGGATTAGCCTTTGCCGCTGAAACCCGAGAATCGAAGATTCCGGGCATGCCGACAGCCATTTCCATAACGGTTCAAGTTGGTTCCATGGTTCGTGAGAAAGTCTAAGCGATGATCATCCAGTGTCGGTTACTTCAGTGCGGGAGAAGATCAAGTTTCTAGTCTTTCCCAGCCCCGCCAAAATTTCCCAGCCTTTCTCCATCATCATCATCATAAGTTACGAGTAACGAGCACAACCACGAACACTTGATCCATCTTTCATCTTATACTAATACAGCTTCGTATATATTGTGTCTTCTACCAAATCATTGTACGAACCTTGTGTGCTCTAGCGATACGTCATTGGCTATCGCATCTTAACTGATAACGGTGACAGCTGTCTTTTTACCGACAGCGCATTCTATAACTTCTACGACGAGTACATACATTTTATTGCTTTGGCCACTATTACATTCATCAGATCTTTTAGTTTTGATAAAATTCACTACTGCCTTCGTTAAATTCTCTGTGAATGAATTGAAGCCTGCGCGAGCCTTCGACTTCGCCCCTAATCTTCCGTCCACTCAAATCTGATCACCATCACCTATTCTCCATTAAACAGCATTGGGACTCGCACTTTGTACCGCTTGAGACACCTACCTCTTGGTTGCAAACCCACATCAGCGCAACAGCCACTTTAGAGAAGCTCTATCGCCACAATGGTTGCTGGCTTATTCTTCACTTTCTGGAGATTCTTCCAGATCCTCACCCTCATACCTACTTTAGGAATGCTAGTAAGTTCTATGGTCGGAAGACGATAAGCTTGCAAGTTTAGCTGACATGCTGTCAGTCCTACTTTGTCCACGCTTTTCAAACTGCCAATGAGCTTACACCAGATTACGTCCTGTGAGTATCCACGGTACATACACCTCAAAGCCTATCGGACCTGACCCAGTCTCCAGAGTCCTTTTCATAACCTCAGTGCTAGGAGCAGTATGGGCCATCGCTACATTATTCCGCCGGAAGTCAACAAGAAACTCGGCCTACTTCGTGGCATTCGTCGACCTTTGCTTCGTCGGAGCCTTTATAGCGAGCGTTTATGAGCTCCGCAGCATATCAAACGCCAATTGCTCAAACTTCTCCGCCAATGGCAGCTTTTTCGTATCGCTCGGGCCGAACGGGTTCAGCGGAAGCTCACCTTTTTCCACCAACATCAATAAAACATGTGCAATGCTCAAGGCATGTTTCGCATTTGGGATCATGAATTGCATATTCTTCTTCATTACATCCATGCTATTGTTGTTCATGCACAGAGCCGAAGAGAAGGTTGTCGTCAAAGAGACATACAGACGAAGAAGTCACGACTCCCGGTATGCTCTATGTTTCACTGCAAGGCTGCTTTTCTTGAAATGAGACTGACGATTATCGAACAGACGCGGTCATTCTCGTAGTGGTAGTGGACACCACAGGAGTTCGAGGGACGGAAGACGCCAGTATTACGTTTGAGCCTACAAGACATCCCAAATTGTGTTCGTATGCTGTTGATAATTTCGATCTTTGCAACTAGGGTCAAATTCTGGTGGATTCTTACGGCCTAGGGAGAATGCTGTTCCATTTCGGATGTCACTTTATGTCATTATTCAGACCTTGAATGTCATTCCCACTGCGATTTGGAGGAGCAAAGTGAGCAAAAGCGTTTTGGAGTTATGCTGTTGGAAAGGCTGTCAAATGGCGACAATCCTGGAATGCAAGAATGTGTTGGTAGAAATTGTAGGATAGACTATTAAAGGCTTAACGCTGTTCTTCATTTAATTAAGCGATTTTCGCGTCTCGTAATCTGATCTGTTTAATTTAATCATATTTAAGCTTTATTAAAATTAGAAAAGAAATAATATCATTAAATTAATTTAAGATCGATGTAAACAGATCGAAATCTGTAAGAATTTTATTATGTCGTTATAAACTTAATGTAATTAAATATAACTTATAATCGAGATGTAAATTCTCGAAATTAATTAATATAAAAGAAAACTCATGCATACGACGAGATAAATCATCGTAAATATTAATATGAAATCTTTTTCATAACGCATATGAATTTATAAAATCGCTGTACATTAAAACGATTACGAATAAACTTCGTAAAGATAAACTCGTAAAGAAACGTACGATTTTAATAAAATAATTAACTTACTTATTATTATTTTTAAGCAGACGTAAAGTAATATAAACAGAACGATAAATAAAGTACAGTACATCGTTAACGATGCGTAAATGCTTAAAGCTTTAAGCGTCTCGTATAGTCGTTAATAAAACTCGTAAATAATGTTTTTTCTTTTTACATTAAAATGAAGTAATACATACGATTAATTATTGTATCTCGCTGTCTTAACGTTCAGCGTCGTTATTTTCTTTTTAACTAATATACGTAATAAGTCGAAAACTTTTAATATAAAAGCTTACGATCATTCGAATATTATTAATTATATTAAAATTATACAGTAAGCGTTATTTTAATCTCGTTTAGAATAATTTATATTTCTTTCGTTATTATTGTAATGATAGTAAGCGCTAGCTCAACGTCAGCGCTCATTAGAAACAAGGTCAGATGACTTATTAGATAATTTAAAGTCGCTCGATAAGTTAACGTTTCTTATAACGTATTAAGAATGATCTATTACGATTAGATAGCGAAATGCTAACGATGAAGTCATTAAGAATATTAAATAAGCTGAAGCTCATTTTCTTAATGTTCTTTAGCGATTAATTTTACATATTAATATCATAATAACTGAGTATAATCATAGCAAATTTATTATGTCTTACGTCTTTTATATTTAAACGCGCTAGCGAAAAGCTAACGAAGTTGATCTTACAGTTTTAATCGCTTTTCTTTTAAGAAAAGACTCGAGACATAATATAATTATAACAGTCTTTAAATTACATATCGATTATGATAATGATAGCGACTTTAAAGAGCTTAATACTAAAGCTCAGAATATTTTAAGATCATTAAAACGATCTTAAGCAGACTTATCATCAGCTCGTGTAATTAATAATGATAAAAAGTAAAGTTCGAAAAATACTTTGCGTAATGAATTCGTGAATTAAATATTAATTAAGACGCAAGCGAAAGTTAATCATTTACGTGCTTTGCGACGAATTACAGAATTAAAGATTAAAGCTCGTAAATTACGATCGACATTATTTATTACGCACGTTAACGAAGCACGAGCGAAATTTTAAAATCGATTAATTTCATCTGTTAACGATAATTCAGCGACTAAATAATTATCTGTTAATTTTAATGTATCTGTCGTATTAAAAGCAATGATGCTTAAATTATAACAGTTAATTTAAGCTCAGATAAAAGCGTAAGTATTGATTAAGCTGACGTAATAATCGCGCACGGCGAAAATTATTAAGTCGAAGACGATGCGTCTTTATAAAAATTATAATGAAAACGAGCATGAAAAATGATTTCGAGAAATAAAAATTAAGTTTTAATTAAGCTCGAATTACTTTTTTAACGATGTAACAAAAATTCTTTAATGCATGCAGTTCATAATGAAAGATTTCATGAATTAATGATTTTACGAGATAAACGTAAACGTTAAGACGACGAATTATACTTTTACGAAATTTCGTTAATTCTTGTTTAATTTAATAATCGATTCAGTTAATTTAAAGCTTAAAGCTCATTAAAGATTCGAGAAAGTAAAACAAAGATCAGAACAAAATGTAACTAGCTTTAAGTCGTATCTGAAAGATATTAAAGCTCATTTACTCGAAACATCGTCGACGCAGAGAATTAATAGTTTCTTTATTAAACTTCTTTCGAAACTGCGTCAGAAAATTCTCGTCATTAACGATATAATGTTAAAAAATAGAAAAAAGCTTTTAATAAAAGCAATAATGCTGAAAAGTATTAAATCGCGCAAACGTAACGAGAGCGCTTTAAATTCTACTGATTAAAATAATTAACGTAAGTTAAAGAATCAGAAATTCTTTTCTAATAAAGAAAATCGAAATTCACGAAGAGATAATAAATTCGATGAAAATTTAAAGTCGCGTGCGAATAATAAGCGCGTGTTTAAATTAATTAATTTAAATAATAAAGTTAATTATTATTATGACTGCGATGATAAGAAGCACTGAAAAAGAAATTATTCTAGAAAGAATAAGTGAAACACAGTTATAACGATGACTGATGTTTTTAATAAAGATTTAAAAAATGATTAAGCTTCGCTGATACGTAAGCGAAGCAGAAAAGATTAATAAAGACGCGTGACTTAATTATTATTAAGAATTAAGTTAAACTTTTAAACGAAGAGCGTTTATTATTCGAGCTCGTTAACTTAAAAGTAAAGCTAAATTTAATTAATTAAATATACGTGATACAGTAAGAGTTGTAATCGATAAAACGCGTCGTTTTATCGTTATTAAGATTTCTTAATAATTAAGATCGTTATTATTACGACGTTTATGAGCTCACATATAATATAATTAACTTTTAAAAGTAACATTAAAAATGTATTACTCTTTTTTACGCTGTGAATTACGTTAAGCTCGATGCTATTTTTAATATGTTAATGTTAATCGATTAAAGAATTCTTGTAAATTCGCAGACAGCAAGTTAACGTTTTAAAATAAAAATTAAAAATCTTAAAGTATTAATATCTCAGAAGTTTTTAAAAAGTCTTTTTAAACAAAGCGAAATCTTTACAGTTATTTGCGCTGACGTTACAGAGACGTCGAATAAACAAATCACATCACTTAAAGTTTTAAAGAAATTAATGAATTTTAAGAATGTCTGCGATGCGAAAAAGGCTAATATTTTATTAAAGTAAAATAAGAGCGATCATGTCATTAATTTAATAAAAAGCGCGAAGTCGTCATTTATGTCTTTATATAATTTATTACAGACAGAGCTAACGAAGCTTTAACGCTATCTCGAAGATGCTTTAGTTAAAGATTAAATTAAGCATTTCGTCTCATTAGCAGAAATCTTTATACTTTTTATGCTTAAAAAGAATGATGAGTTACGTTTATGCGTTAATTATTAAAACTTAAATGCGATTACGATTAAGAATCGTTATTCATTATTTTTAATCATCGAGACGCTAAATTAATTAAACGAATCTAAATGTTTTATTAAACTGAATTTTAAGAACGCTTATCATCGCATACGAATTAAGCAAGATGATGAATGAAAGACGACGTTTCGCACGCGCTATGAGCATTTCGAATATTAAGTTATGTCATTTAAATTAATTAACGTTTCAGTTACTTTTTAAGTTTATATTAATAAAGCGTTAAGAAACTTAATTAATGTTATCTGTATAATATATCTGAATGATATTTTAATTTTTAATAACGATTTAACGCAACATTAACGTCATGTAAGAAAGATGTTTTAACGTCTCAGAGATTATCAGCTATATGTTAATCTTAAGAAATGTTAATTCATTATTAAGAAAATTAAAATGATTAAAGAGTAATCTAAATCGAAGATTTATCGCGAAGTTTAAATGTTTCTGAGCTTCGTTAACTTTTATAAACGCTTTATTCATCGCTATTTTAAGATCGCAGCGTCTTTTACTAGTCTGCTAAAAGATAATAAAAACGATAAGAAATCAGAATCTTTTAAATGATTTAATGCAGCGAAGCAGGCTTTTCGTTAGCTGCGCGATATTTTCATGTCGACTTCATTTCTTACTTATTATAACTTAAGTAAAAAGATTAAAATGAAGATTAATGTTTTTAATTTTATAATCGCAGATATTCTTAATTAATAAAATTTTAATAATCATTAGCGATCGATGACGTTTTAATCGCGCAAGATAATATTAACGAAGTAAAATTACGAAACTCATAATTAAAAGCTCTTAGCTATAGTAATCGCTTTTAAGCAATGAAGACATTATTTAAAAAATAGTTTATATTTTATTAAGATTTAATTAAATCATAATAATCTTAAAGAATTTATGAAGCAGAAAAAACTAAACTTTAAACAAGTTCGCTGAGCGCTGAAGTTAATTATTTATGATTTTAAAATTTTTCATCGTTCGAGTAAACGAAACTTAGCGAATGAGTCTTTTAAGCGTTTAAATTATGAAGAGATATCGCTCTTTAACATTAAATTATTATTAACGTTACAGAATAAGCTAGCGCTGTCATTAAGCGAAAAAACGCTGACGTAAAGCGAGCGAGACGAAGTAAATAAACAAGATTTCGTATTTTAACTAGCAGAAATTTAACTTAATAACATAAACAGATTAAAGTCGCTGTCGTAAAGAAAGCGAAAGATACTAAATAATTTAATTAGTTAATATTTAAGTTTTCATATCGAGAAAGAAGATTAAAGATGTATTTAAAAGTCTTTATGAGAAATCGCAAAGATTTATAAAGTTCTTAATAAAGAAGCTTTAGACAAGAAACGATTAAACGAATAAAGTTCGTGCTAAACTCGTTAAGTCTTTTCATCGTCTGCGCAAGCGAAATAAGATTTAAGCTTTAAACTTTAAGAATCTCGTCAGACGTGACGAACGTCTTTATGTTTTTAATAATATAATAATTAAAAAGAAGCTTATTAACAAGAATCATAATGATTTCTTAGCTGAACACTTTAAGATCGATAAGATTTTAAAACTTTTAAAAAGAAAATATTATTAATTCGTTTACTTAGAGCAAATAACTTCGTATGTTAAAATCTGTAACGTTTGTTAACGAATTAAAATGTTTAAACATAAGTCATATGATGAGCTTAAGTTCTTGCTTATATTTACGAAGTCATGAAAAGAAATTATTATAAACTTCGTTACGAGTTTATCGTCGAGTAAGCGTTAAGAAGTCGTTTATGATTTAATATTCGTGATTATAAATCGATGTATTAAAATGATTAAATATATATTAATAATAATACGAATTAATGTCGCAGAGCTAACGAAAGTGTTTTTCGAGAAAATCGTTTTACGCTTTAACATGTTAACTAACATAATAAGTAACAGAGACTCTGTCTTTACTAGCGCGTTCTAATTAATTATATGTTATCATGCACGCATAAAACGACGATTAAGCACTGCATTTCATTCGCAAACGAATAATTTAATCGAGCGTTAAAATTAAATCTTAAAGCATTATTTACGTACTTTTGCTAACGCAAAGTAAATGAGTTAAGCTAATTTATTATTAATGATTAAATATGCTTATAATAATAATCGTCACGTCTTTATTAAAGTCTCGTCGTTCTTTTTAATGTATAATTATAATTTAAAAATATATTACGAGATTAAGAATAATCTCGCTAAAGAAGAAATATCATTTACAAAAGATTAAGTTCAATAATTTTAAGATTTAAGAAATTAACTAACGAAGCGTCTTGTTAACGCTGTCGCTTAACAGACGAAGTATTATAATCGCAGTCATAAAGTTAAAACTTATATTATTAATGATTTA
>JAABUO010007702.1_pt1 | contig 12259 bp, 18 predicted proteins | sample 5559291 | NCBI WGS metagenome assembly JAABUO01 (sample SAMN10711878, study PRJNA513372) | rock metagenome | isolation source: Antarctica rocks | place: Antarctica: Victoria Land, Finger Mt sud
GCACCAGACCACCTAGGCCTGCAGGCTGGGCAAAGGAAGGGAAAGTCGTGCTCACTGAAGTAATCAGAAGAATTGCCAATCTGCTGATGCAACACAGTGGCCAAAGTGGCTTGCAATCACAACTTGCATTTTGACAATGACAACGTCTTGCACAAACATATGAGACAGCATGCTGAGTGCATGTCAAATCAGCAATCTGCTTAATACCGCGGTGCCTAGAGGGTGCCTTGAGACACACGTTGAGAGAGCAACCAGACCAATCTGATGCAAGGCTTACAATTGCAATACAAGATTTGCAAGCACACATTGAGAGAGCACAATCTCTCAGGCGTGTGAGCTCTCATGCCTGAGAGATTGTGCTCTATCAATGTGTGCTTACAAGTCTTGTTCTGCAATTGTAAGCCTTGCTTCAGACTAGTCTGGCTACCATGCGCTGTCAGGCTGACGCTGCAGACAAACAGCCGAGCTATGACTGCTTTATTGAGTCAAGACAACAGCAACTTGTGCACATCAATCCAGACATGATCAAGAATGCACAGAAGCCTTTTGTGAAGGGCCCTCTTTTGCTGGGTGCTCAGGGAACAGGGCAAATAAGTGCAGATGTTACGTTGAGGAGGCAAGATATGTCACCACATGTTGAACATGTACAGTGTTGGCATGATAGCTATAGCACGCATGTCAACACATACTTGCAATTGCACGTCACATCCGTATTCCGCATGCTGCCTGAGATTGCATGTTATCAGATTGATGTTTTGTGGCAGCAAAGCAGACTTGCACAATTGCAGTTGCGACAGCTCATGAGATGTCCTAAGAAAGTGGATGACTCTGACCTGCTAAGCTCTTGCAGCCTGAGCTGCTGCAGGTATTCTTGCTTTAGTTTGTGGTTGTTGTTCACCCACACTGCTGCCGGCCTGCTGCTTGGCGCCCATCTTGCAAGCACAAACGCATGTTACCTTAGTAACACTCAATCAGCTTTTGTGCTGCTACCTAGAATTACACAGCTGCCCAACAATATCAAAGTATTGTGTTGCAATGAGCTGCCAACGCCCTGAGATAGCAACATAAGTCACTGATCACGTTAGTCAAGGGTATAGTCTTGATGTTGGCTATGCCAATGGCAGGCTAGAAATCGGAAATCATGCCTTGTAGCATGCCAGGTATCACACGGGTGCTTCAAGAATCCATGCAAGCGCTTGCCTGTGACTCATGCGCCAGGCCTATAGCATTGCCTCTACCCCAATAGCCTCTGTATATACAGGGGCAGAGACTGGTACCAGGGCAGAGGCAATACTATATAGTTGCCATCATCATTGCCTCTGCCCCTGCTCCTGTCAAGGCCTCTGCGCCTGCCCACCTCATTGCCTCTGCCCCTGCCATTGCCCCAGCCTCTGCCATTGCCTCTGCGATCTGCACCAGCAACCTTTGAGGGCTTGGGCTGTCATGGAGGCTCTACACAGGAGAGATCTCCTGCCAAAACCCATGCTGACATTGCCCCTTGGCCCCATGTCTGCATGCGCCTCCCATTGACGCCCCTTCTATGCTGCCAAAGGCTCAGTTGGCAGCCCCTCCCAGCAGCACAGGGGCTCAGAGGCTGTCCAACAGCGCTCTGCTGCAAGCGGGTTTCAGCAAGGCAGTGGTGGCCAAGGGGCTAGTCAGCAGCACACTTCTGGCAGCCCCTCCCAGTAGCACAAGGGACGTGCTAGCAGAGCGCGCTGTTGGACAAGCCATTGAGCGCTAATGCGCTATTGGCAGCCTACAGAAGACTGCAATGTTGAAATGCCATGTCCCAAAGCAGATCCAGCTTGATTCTTTACAAGATGGGCAATTTGTTCTACACACAAGCAGCTCCAAGATGACTACACACCTTGATATGAAAGCACAACTGACCAGTGCACCGGTACGCGTGTCAAGCTGAGACACTATGGCACATGGCTATGCCAAGCAATGGACGTATCTTGAGTGCACTGGGAAGAATGCCTATGTGATACGCCTGAGGTTGCATGTGCAGGGATCGAGGCATACTATTAGTCAAGCTAAATAGTCAGCTACATGTGCAACACATTCAAGCAACCTAGCGCCGTGCGTATACCTAGCACTGCACACAAGAACATTCCGGCATGTAGGTGAAGATGATGATTCGCATATCCATGCAATGTATAGTACTAGTCATCACCTGTTCAACAAGCGATGATGGCTTGATCCTCTTATGTCCCCACTTTTTGCTCCCAAACTGTGTAGAAGCAATCAACAGTCACAGATGATAATTTACTTCAGGCAAGCTTGCCTTCTGCCATCAAGAATTGCATCATACGCTCAAGTTGCCCCCTTGCTCGGGTTGTCCCTCTGGACACCCCCAGCTCCCCTATGGGAGGCCTCCACCTGCACCCGCACCTTCACTTGTTCTTTCCGCCATGATGGTTGACCCATCGTGGCGGTTGACCATCATGGCGAACAGAACAAATGAAGGTGCGGGTGCATGTGGAAGCCTCCCATAGGGGAGCTGGGGGTGTCCCTCTGCTCGGTCTGCAAACCAGCAACAAAAGCAACTGAAGCTCTTGGACAGTTCCAAGCAATAGGCGACTGTCGGACGCTGCTTCAAACATAGCTGTTTTGTTTGCAACAGGTGTGCGACAGCTGCAAAGCTTGTTGCAACGCCTGCTATCATCAGAACAGGCTGGGCGTTGCCTACCGCCGCTACCCAGTCACTGTGACAGACCAGCGGTGCGACTTAGGCCAAGCAGGATTGGACGAGGGCTGGCGATACAAAAGTGCAAGCTGCTATCAAAATGCGGACATGCACAGCCTTCAAGACGGCAGACCCAAGGCAAGTCAATTCTTGCGGGCCTTCTCACCTGAAAACGTGTCGGCGGCCACTGATCGGCCCCGGCGTGAGTTGCACAGGCACGAGTCCCTGAGATTCGCCTGCAAGACCTGACCTGACTGCAGCAAATAAGACGTCGACCGCAGAGTCACTGATCGGCTTCGGGCAGGTCTCTGTACAACGGAATCAGACCGCAATTACATGCCTGACATACGTTCATATGACGTGTCCTTCGTCGAATCCCATACCGTTAGGTGACTCGTATTGACAGCGGCAACAGCTGTCCTGTCTGACATGAAGCGCCGCAGTGCCACGTTGAGGCTTCCTGCTGTTTATGAATTGTGCACAAATCTGTTGGTGTAAAAACCAAGGTAAGAACACAGGAGGGCCCCCAGGCTGAAACCCTTTTTCTGGATGTACTGCAGTCACAGACAATTGCTACAAAAATAGCAGTACATGCCATTGTACCTGGCTGCCTTCTGCATTACCATGCATAGACCACTTACACAAGGTGCAATAGGACTACACTAGCACCTCTTCTGTGATATGAAACATCTTATTGGTATGAAAGTATGCACCAACAAATAATGGTGCAGCAGGAAAGGAAGAGACCTGGCAATACTTGTTTGATGATGCGCATCAACAGTTGACCTGCTGAGGTGCAGACCAGGAAGCATGTCACATGCAGCGCATGTTCAGCATGACAGAATATCCAACCCCAGTCTGGCTTACCAACTGACTTGCTCAATAGAGAGCAACAATTTCGGTGAATAGCTGCAAGGACTGCTGGTAATTTTCTGCAGCAGCAGCTTCTTCTGTTTGTTCCAGGCTTTCAACAAGCTTGTTCAAATTCTGTGTTGAGATTGTCTGTCCTGTCTGTGATGTGTTGTACATCATAATCCACATACAGCATGTATGTGGACATGAACTGCAAAGCTTCCTCTGAGAAGCTCATAGTATTGTCCAGCAACGCTTTCAGCAGCATTGTTTGGGCCTGCATCACCACAAAGAACACCTAAAACAATGAGAAACTGGATGCTAATGCTGTTGAGATGGGGCCTATCCACAGATGATACCAGACAGAGGGAATACCCCAGGGGAATGTCGTGAGCAATGAGACAACAAACTGAGCCAATCTGCTGATGCCACGCAATGCTCCACAGTGGTTTGCTGTCCCAGCTGTGTCACAGCTGCGGCTTGCATCATGCCAGTGAGCTAGTATGTATATGGTACAGTGACACTGATCATCTCTTGCCAGGCAGTTGAGCAGCATGCTGTTTCTGGCAGCTGTCAGCATGTCACATCATCAATTTGATCATTACTGTGCACCCGCGGGCGGCACACTCGCCTGATAGACTGCGCTTGGGTGAGGTTATTTGGCAGCTCCTGTCGCGCAACTGCAAGCCTTGCTTCAGACTGGCCTGGCTGCCATAGATGATTAGGCTGATACAGCAGGTAGACAACCAAAACTGCTTACTTGAGTCAAGACTGCAATTTCATTCCAGAAACACTGTTGTAAGTCCTGGACAGACTTGCGTATGAAGGCGCAACAATCCAGAAATTTTCAAGAATGCGTAAATTTTCTGATGGAGGGCAGGAGCTTGCCTTTGCATAGTAAAGGGCAGGAGCATTCCTTGCAAGGTGCTCAGATGCCAGGGCAAGGTATGCTGAAAGTGCATAAGAAGTTACGCCATGCATTACAGGTACAGATGAAGCCATTTTGGTTGCCCTCGTCAATACCAGTGCTCCTTTGCCAAGCCCAAACTTACTCAAATAATGAAGATCAGGGCTGCCTGCACCCCCAGAGGCGACCCCAATATTGGTTTTGATGCCACTTCCAAGGCATTCTTGAGAGGCCATTTGGCTCGCATCAATCCTCTTATATCTGGATCTAGACCTAGTAGCGGTCCTGAGGCTCGCCACAGAAGCTTCTCACGCCTCAGAACTGCTGCTAGAGACATATATCGGGCTGTCGTGTGTGTGTCCGCCATGGTGCTGGCTGGGGCTTCTTGCTGATTGTCATGTCTGCGTTTCAGTCCTACACGGACAGCAAAGCCAGATTGAGTCACAGCTGCATGCGTGTAGCTTTGGCATACCAAGGTCTCAGGGTGGGTGCACCTGTATTCAATGTCATCCCAACCTGTGCAGCATGTATAAGCGCACATTTGCATGTCAGTCAAGGACGTCAACAGCTTGGCATGCAATTATACGCAGCAAATGTGCATCTGTATCACAGGGCAGCTGCACAGGATGTTCATGCAGCCACTTGTACATTGGCGTGATATCATGTAGCATGTATCATAAGCTGTAGAGGGTAAGTCTACCTTCTGTCACATTTCTGATGAACACTGGGTAGCTGTTCATGAACTCGGTGATCTTGTCTTTGATGCGATGCTTTGCTCCCTTGATATCTGCATTGAGAGATAACTAAATCTGCTGTAAAATTGTGTCCTCCTCCACAGCATTGTCAGCCAGAAATAAACTGGAGAATGCACATACGTCCTGAAAAGGTGCGTGTACAAGGAGTGCCACGCTGGCTTGGATACTCAAGCTGTTGCATGGCACTCCTTGTGCACAATCTGCGGCAGAGATGTGAACAAAGTGTTGTAGACCAAACGGAACAGGCCAAACAGACTAATCTGTTCATGCATGCAATTGCTGAGCAGCTCAAGAAGACAGCTCCCTTCGTGCAGGTGTGTTGCAGTGTGACTTGCAACATGTCTTTGCGATGTGCTGCTAAACCTTTGTGCAGAAGTGAAATATGCCGTCTGGAAGATCTGATCAAACAACGCTTTTCTCACTGCAGGGCTGTGACCACTCTCCTTGATACACCGCGCGTAAGAAGCATAGTAAACTATTGATACTCACCAAGTACAAGCATATATTGCTCCTAGCTTCCCCCTTCTGCTTTTTCGAGAGGCGTACCATGGTCACTACTGCTGTATGAAGTGTGCTTGTCGCGAACGTTTTCATAAAAAATGGGAGGACTCTTTCTGCAGGAGAAAGTGAGCGATATGGGGTCAGCCGCTGCTAGTCAAGCAAGCGAAGCGCTTTTGGGACGAAGTATCACAGGACAGCCTGCACCAAAGGTGATCAAGAACTTTCAAGGATCAGCCAAAGCAGCAAAGCTGCTGGCTGCGTTTGACTCCTGATTGCTGTCTTGGCTGGCATGCTGCAAGCTTTTATGTCACATCCATTTGTCTACCTGCAGGAATTCAGCAAAACGCCTCTTCAAGTCTGGTGGTCAAGACCCAGGATAATCAGTCATGTCCACTTTTGTGAAAACCAAGAAGAGTGCTCATGGTGCCAGAGTCCCAGCATCTCAATTCCATTAGACCACACACCATCCACCACACCGCGTCAGACAGAGGCACCACTCTTTCTGAGGCCCCTCCTCCTGCACCTGGCACCCCAGACTTCACTGACTTTGCCAAGGATGGCAGGCTTCACAGCAGCTGTATAGACAACAACTTCTGCATTGATGCCACTTGGTCTTCCCAGCGTCACGGCCAACCTCAACGCTCAAAACAAGCTTACCCCCTGCAGTATCGCAACGTCAAACTTCTCAGAAAGGTTAAGCCAGCGTATGTCAGTACAGTGGCGGCAATTGAAGCTGCTATGATCAGTACTGGCAACAGCTCACCAGCAGGACAGGTCACTGTGGGTGCTGGCAGCACTTAACTGTCGCCAAACCTATCCCATCAAACCTCCACAGCAGTACTCAGGCCTGCATCAGAAGCTGCATCATCTGACAGAGCAGGTCTCCAAGCGTTACTGTCTCGTGCATTATCAAGACATCTTGATCTAGCAAAAGCACAACAGCGTCTAGGCATGCTTACCCCCCAGAGGTTGTCTGTAATGACAGGCTCTGGCTCTGCAGACAGCATCCATACAGATGCTGCCTCAAGTGACAGAAAGGATTTGGAGAGCTTGCTGTCTCTTGCAATGGCAGAGCACAAGGGTGCTGCTGTGGCAGCTGCTCAGCCTCAACCACAGATAGCTGCGCAGCCCTCTAAGTCAGAGGCACCCTCAGTCAGTGCTGGCAGCAACACAATCGCGAACAGCACTCTTTAAGGGGTCCTGCGGCCCAAAGCACCATGAGAAGCCTGCTTGCTAGTCAGGGCAAGTGCGCAGAAGCCATGGCTCATGCCTGTACAACCGGTGAGCAGACTACCACGTTGCCTGTGTCTCGTGCCTTTGTCTACGTTTTGTGTGTCTTGCAACACAGTCAAACATCTTCCTGAGTGTCATCTGTAAAATTCATTGATGCTTGAAACCGTTTTTATGCCATTCTTTATCCTTCTAAAGCTGTTTCTGGATGTTCAATGCGCATCCAGCATTGCTACAGTGCACGCTTTACAGTTCACTGCACTTATACATTTGCGTCATGATGTCGATGCGCATAGGTACCTCAGCAAACATCTCAGTCTGTGACCAAAGCAGCTCTGAATGATGCATGTGTCCAAGTCATGCAATAGACAGCATTGTTGCAATACATGCTACACAGATCACTTCTTTTATTAATGATGTTGCTGCGCTTAGGTACCTCAGCGGATTATTTCAACGGGGTCTGTCTATCATGCTGCTGCTGAGCCCGCTGGCAGGCCAGGCAATCTTGAGGCTGTGCCCCCAACTCAGGTATGTCCTCTATGGCTATGTATGCACGTTTCAATGAGTCATTGCTTTGCTATCAAACATTTACGGCTGGGTTTATGTGCTGCACATTGTACATGGGACAGGCATTGCTGACAGACATGTTGGCTTTGATGGGGGTCGCGAGTAGTGCAGTGTGACCCTCTAATCCTTCGTGGAGTCAGATGCCACCTCAGTCTGGTTGCAGCTCAAGGCTAACTCTGGATGATCAGTGAATGTAACTGTGCAAGAAAACACTGCTGCAGCGTATGCTACACATATCTGTGGTTTGGTGGCTTCAAAATTGCTGCCCCCAAGGTGATCACAAGCGCGGCGATTACCATTTAGGCAGCCCTGAAGGGCCACTTGTGCCTTCAGAGGTTGCAAGGCCTGAGGGCAGCAGCAGTCAAAATACAAGCTTGCTGGAGAGCCTGGTGCTGTCGGCAGAATTGCCTGCTGATGAAGACAGTAGCCGCCCCGGTCCAGCCTGGCTTCGAGGGCCATTTGTCCCACTAGGACTGCCTTCAGCTGCAGCTGAAGACTTAGAAGTTCCTGCAGCAGAGGACTGCTGCTGCACACATTCAGGCTGCCCTCAGAGGCAACATAACCCGGCAGCGCTTCCTGGTGATGAAGGCTGCGGCCACCAAGATCCAGACTGCTGTGAGGAGGTATCTTGGCAGTGAGAGACGGCTCAAATTTCGTGTTGAACTGGACTTATTCAGGCAGGAACGGCCTCAGAGAATGCGCAAGTACAGCGCAATTGACAGAGGACACATTGCTTGGTCAGGATACAAGGGCCTTCAGAGCTTCCAACTGATGAAGACAGCGGCTGTCAAGCTTCAAGCTGCCTACAGGTGCTGTCTGCAGCGTCAACGCTTTGTGTGCTTGAAAGCTGCAGCTTTAAAGGTTCAGACTGCGGTCAGAGGCCACACATTGTGGCAACAGTTCCTGACGTCTAGAACAGCAGCAATCGTGGTTCAAAGGCTGTTGAGAGTACGAGTGTGCCGCCAAGGGCTGAGACGCTTCATAAGTGCGGCAGTCACAGCACTGCAGGCAAGCAACAGTTGGTTCTCATGCAAGCATGCACACAAATGCTGCATCTCTGGCATACACAGCTACATTGCAATAGAGCGGCCCACCAACAGTGGTACACATGATATTGGTAGACATGATGCACACACTTGCTGAACAGCATCAGGACACTGTATGCAGGAATTTGGTCTGCCTGTGCTGACTTGTCGAGCTTGCATTTCAGCCAAGCTGATACATCAGTCATCTTTTCTCATGTTGACTGTGCTGTCTTGGCAAGCTACGTTTCAGCCAAGCTGATATGCTACTCATCTCACCTCAACCCCTTTGAATCTGCTCTGGTGTTACTCAGGGCTACGACAACGCAACGGGCATGCTGATACCGACAGTCCAGCAGAGGAAGCATTTCACCAAGCCCGCATTACACCTAGAGGGTGATGCTGACAGTGCACAACGGGAGGCGCTGGTGCTCCAAAATGAAGCCAAGAGGTCATTGGGTTACCACACCACCAGCCAGCCAGGGGTGGTCACTCACCCTCAAGACACACAAGAGGTGGAGGCAGGCATGGAAGCTGAGCTGGTACGGCAGATATTGAACTGACACAAACCTTCTACCTATTGCATCATGCAGCTGCCATGTGAAGCTGGAGTGTTGGCCAAGTTCTCTGCCAGATGCTGTACGATGCTGCATCAACCCGCCTGCAGGCTGCTGGTGAAGCTTTGTTGTACTGCAAGATGTTCTCAGCATCTCAGGAAAGTTGCAGCCATTCACAGAGGCATTTCACGCGTCAAGTGTACCGCCTGAAGCGCCTCTACATCAAAGTTACAGTGTTTCTGGAGCTCAGAATCCTCTTGTAGTGAAGAAAAGCATCTTGACTGACATGCATTCATGCACAAAATTTGTGAACGCAAGTGCTGCATATCTGGCATGCATTGGTGCAGAGCCATGGAGTGGCCTGCTTACATGTCAAACATGCATGTTGTTTGTAAATGTGCTGCAAGGATCAATGAACAGCATGAGGGCATTGTATAAGCTTGCAGGAAATTACTCTGCCTGTGCTGACTTGTTGAAGCTTGCATATCAGCTTGGCTGAAGTTCAGCCAAGCTGATATGCTTCTCATCTGCTCTGATGTGATGGCTGAAACTTCAAAATACTTGCAGGCCTATACTGTTCAAGGCGCACCAGATCTGATCCTGCCTGTTGCCCCAGAGGATGTCCCTCTTGATGGTGAAGATGGACAGGCATTGGGTGCAATTGAAGGATCCTTGCCTCAGCAAGCTGCAACAACAGCCTTAGCACCCCTTGAGGTATCAGCCATGCACAAGCAAGAAAGCTCAATCTTTCAGCACTTCATCAATATTCTGCATTCTTCTGCCGGTGTCTTGGTGTCTTTCAACCACTAGCAAAGTCTTGTGATGTCAGTCTGGTTTTGCTTGGCAGGGTGACATTCAATCAGCTGCATTGCTGTTGATGCCAACTTTATTTACTCGCAGCGCTCACAAGCAGTCCAGTCTGTGTTAAAAACCTATGTTTGGTCAGTGTGACTCTGTCATGCTGCAGGACATGTTTGACACCCAGGCATGGCTCAGTGGGGAGTATGAGGCATCAGCCTGGACTCTGGGTTGGGGCTCATGGCAGTGACAATTGGTGCTGCCATGTTTGCAGCATCAAGGTTGCTCATGAAGTTGGGCCGCAGCCAGCAGAAGCAGAGCAGCTAAAATTGTTGGTGGTGTTTCTGGTCTATTCAAAAAGGTTTGTCACTTGACCATTGTGCATGTCAGTGCACTCTCATGTTTTACTCAGGTCTAGCTCATGTGCACTCTCATGTCTGGCGCGTGTGCGCTCTCGTGTCTGGCTCTTGTCCTGCTCATGTGCACTCTCATGTCTAGCACATTGCATGCATTTGTGCTCTCGTGTTTGGGCGCTTTGGCCTGCATGTGACGACATGAATGCAGTGATGCCTACGCCTTGAGCATACAGTCTTGTTTTCACCTGCATGTGCATTGTGTCTTCAAAAGCATGCAGTTTGCACAAGGTCACAATTGGCGGCTCTGTCTTGTGCCGCAGAATATTGTGACATCTTGCGGTCTCAAGACAACCACAAAATGACAAAGATTCAGTGCCAGGTCACATCCCATTCTGTGTGTATAGCTGACCAAAATGCTATTCTGGTTCAGGCTTTTGAGAAAACAATGGTGTGAGCACTGACAGCTCCTCCATAGGCTTGTGGCAAAGAGGAGTCACTGTAGCAGCACAACCTTGGCAGTACACAGCACTACATCAACAGGATGCTAGATGTCATAAGACCTCCCATTGGCTCACAAGAAGCAAGCAAGACAGGAAGGCAACGCAGTCTTTGACAGCAGCAGCACCCTCAGATGGGCCAAATGCTGGACCTCCCCGGTTCCACAATGGCCCTCTGCGGCCGACAGCAGCAAGGCAGGGTGGCAGCGCAGTCTTTGACAACAACGGCGCTCTCAAAAATACCACACGCTGGATCTCCTAGCGTTCATCAGCTGGCCCACAAGCACCAATCACGCAGCTGGCATGGCACTGCACAGCTGTCACAGCAGCTGCGCGAGGCAATGACAGCACATGTTGGCAGCGCAGGATATTGCAGCAGCAGCGCCCTGGGCCAGCAATTTGCTGGGACAGCCAGGAGACTAGCCTGTGATCACAGGTATAGCCCTGCTTGACTCTGCTCATCAAACCAACTAGGCCTTTCTTTCATTGCCAGAGGTCAAACTGTCTTTTCACTGATGAAATCAGCATGCACATGACATGTGTGTGCATTGTACACTGCTTATGAAGGCGCTGCGGTTATACGGCATATATACCACAATCATCACCTCCACCGCCACCTATCTTTCACTGCACCAGTAGTGGTTGTATTATTGCATCATATGTATGCATGAAAAGCTTGAGTGCACCCTGCAGTTGTGGACATGGCAGTGCTGCTGCACGCAACTTACATCCAGCCATCTTTTGTGCATCATGAATGTTGCTACAAGACAACAGACTTACCCACTGACAGTCAAGCTGGTGTTTGACAGGTCACAAAAGTTTTTAGATTGCAAGCGCGGAAGGACTGAGGCTCAGCCCAGTCATACAGGCTCTGCTGCCTCACCAAGCAAAGCCAAGCCCAACAATATCACCGGTATACATAACAATAGCATGATGAATCATTACCACAAGCACAGCATGTCATTTGCTTCAAAGTCTGTCATCAAGTCAATCAGAGTTCAGCACAGCAGTGTGAGGACATCTTGTCACCAGCTGTACATTTCAGCTGGGCGTTGTGTACATTGACAATGCTGAGCAGGCCGTCACCTTGATGAAGAGCCTCTCCAGAATAAGGCCTTACGCTGTGTTGGGAGACAGTATCACCTCTCACAGCCTAAAGCTCAAGCAGCTCAATCAATGTGAAAGCTTTGAGAAGGTTGCCAGGCTGTCGCATGCCCATCTCAGCAACATGTGCCTCAGCTGAGTGTTGGCTCAATCAGCGCTCTGTGGTCCAGCCTCGTATTCCCCAGCCTTACCTGGGCAGCCTGTTTGCACATTTGAAAGGTTCACAGCTTCAATACCTCATTTGAACAGCCAGGTGCCACTTAGCTGCCAGGAGGTATCTGCTGTCATGCACTATAATGAATTCTTACAAGAGCATTCACTGGTAGTGCATAAAGGAGCAGTGGATCGTGCATGTAGTGCCTTGTATGCTGATGACCATTATTGACATTGAGGACTTGCGATGGAATGATGTAGACAGTCAATT
>JAABUO010007703.1_pt1 | contig 12259 bp, 7 predicted proteins | sample 5559291 | NCBI WGS metagenome assembly JAABUO01 (sample SAMN10711878, study PRJNA513372) | rock metagenome | isolation source: Antarctica rocks | place: Antarctica: Victoria Land, Finger Mt sud
GCCTGAGCGAGAGAAGCGGCAATACTTCGGGAGTGGACAGCAGTGGAAAGCCTGAAGGACGCCGGGTTGGAATATATCTAACTGCAAACCTGTGCTTAAAGCTTTTCTTCCATTGTAAAAAGCTTCGCAGCGCCGAACAAGTTTTTGGTAACATATACCAACAATCACCACCACTCGCTCTCTTCCCTGCCTCTCAACGCGTTACATTTCTCTATTACCTTGGCCGGTACAATTTCGCTAACAGCCATTTTTTCCGCGCCCAGCTGGGGCTGCAAGCGGCGTACAATCAATGTCATCGTCGAGGCGTGAAGCAAAGGCGACTCATACTAATCTACCTCATCACCTCAAACATCATCCTTGGCCGGTTTCCGTCTGTGAGGCTTTTAGAACGCACAGAGGCCCAAGGCCTTGGAGAGAAGCTTCTTCCAGTATGCGAATCCATCAAGAAGGGAGACCTCATAACCTTTAGGAACCTTCTTAGCCTTGACAATAAAAGTGCAGAGTGGTTCCTAAGTAAACGTATCTTGCTCCAACTCTCAAACCGCTGTGAGGTTCTAGTTTGGCGTTCGTTGGCCCGTAGAATTTTCATAATATCCGGCACCCAGGGCGATACGACAAGCAAAAGGGCGCCGACACTGGATCTCCAGGATTTGCTGATCATGGCAACCTACTTTGAAAAGCGTATTCTTGGAGTCATTAGCAGTAACACCAATCCAGATGGCACCCCAGACAAACGAGCTCATACCAATTCAATCTTTATGACGCAACCAGTGTCACAGAGTAGTCGCAGTACAGCCGACGGATATGTTGACCCTGACCTTGAAGATGCCGTGGATCCATCAGGTCCTGATCTACCTACTATGGAAGTCATTGAGTCAATCATAGCATCCCTCGTTGAGCAAAATCTTCTTCATGGGTTTATCAGCCACCAACTGCAGAAATTTGCTATTACGGGGGCTAAGACGGCGGGGGCGCTACAGGCGGGTTTTCCGAATGTTTGGGAGACTATCAGTGGGAAAGCAGATAGTGAGGTCCCCGGGTGGGTCAAGCAGGATGGAATGTCCAAAGGAAGAGGGTTTGGTGGAAATTTCGGGCCTGGCAGGGTGGTAAGCCTGAGCGGAGCGAGGCCTGTGGGTGCTTAAGCCAAAGTGAGATCTTGGATAATCAGCTATTAATTCTGTATCAACCCTGAAACGCGGATGTAAGACTGGGCAAGTCCGAATAAGAACTTCTGGTGCAGGAAGTCGTTGTAAGGGTACTCGAATGAGACATACCCATCCGACCGTGGGCGTGATTTAGAATGATAGGAGAACTCGGGAACAGTCCCGTATAGATACTGAATTAATGCAGAAGCGCGGCCTGCGTTGACTGACGAGCCAAGACTTAAATTTGATGTGCTGCTACATGATCTAGATGAGGTACCTTAACTGACACTTTGTTAGGTTTAAAACGGCCCGCGGGCCGCCCAAGGTGTCGGGCCGGCTACCTGACTTTCACATGCAAAAATGTCATTGGCGACAGGATCTTTCACCACAACCGCAAGCTTCGATGTTCCTTTCTCAACACAATAGTGATCATTGCTGAAAGACCATCGGGCTGCAATGGCCACAATGGAGTTTCACCCTGTCTTGTGGGTATATTCATTGATTCAATGGGTTCTTGACATGCTTCTCTCGCCTACACCTCCAGCGCCCAATGCAACTCTCACCAGACCTCGAATTGCCGTCATTGGCGCTGGGTTAACCGGTGTCTCTTCTGCTTCTCACTGTGTTGGGCATGGCTTTGATGTTACAATCTTCGAAGCCGGGGACGAGAACAGTCTGGGAGGGATTTGGAGCGTAACTCTATAGTTTCCCCCACATCCCGCAGATGGCTGACCTCACCTTTAGAAAGTAAACAACACTTCCGGTCTTCAGATCCATAGCATTATGTATCGATTCCATCCTTCAGTCAAATGGACCAAAGGATACCCAGACCGCCAGCAGATTGTGTCCCAGATTACCCAAGTATGGAAGAAGTATGGACTACAAGCGCGTACCAAGTTCAATACACGTGTTACATCGGTTGCGCAAGATAAGCAAGGGCACTGGATTATCAATGATCCTTCGAACGGCCGGTTCGATGGTGTAATGGCTGCGGTTGGAAGTTGCGGCGATGTAAGTGGCATCCATCACTCACCAGTTCATCTGAGAGAACCCTGACACCAGAAACAGCCAAAAATGCCTCATATTCCAAACCAAGAGGTTTTCAAAGGCGAAATTTTTCATTCATCTAAGCTTGACGGCAAGACAGCTTCGGGAAAGAAAGTTCTTATCATAGGCGGGGGTGCCTCAGCGGTGGAAGCCCTCGAGTTCGTCGTCAATACAGATGCAGCAAAAACCGCCGTTCTCGCTCGATCAGACAAATGGATCATCCCACGAAATGCCTTCGTAGACATCCTCCTTGCGTTCAACATCTTTGGCCAGGAGACCGTATTTTCCTGGATTCCGGAATCGCTTCTCCGGATCTTCTTCTACCGCGACCTCCGTGACCTAGCTCCCACTTCTGGTGGGCTTTTCACTGGCACACCAATGGTAAATTCCGATATTTTCCACCAAATCCGTGAAAACAAAGCGGAGTGGCTACGCGGCGACATTGTGCGGTTTATTGAGAACGGAATCTTATTCAACCACCGCGCGAAAGGTGTCCCTAAGGGCGGACCAGGACGTGAAGAAGAAGTCAACGGGGACATGGTCATCATGGCCACAGGATATCAACGACCTAGTCTTAATTTCCTTCCGCGAGAAGTCTTTGCGCCGCCTTACCAACCACCTAATTGGTATTTACAGGTACGTCGAATAAATCTCATCAATAGAGGATTTCATATTGCGAGTCCCTTTTCGACAATCCCTTCAGAATATGAGGGCTGAATTAACCATCTGATCAGGTTTTCCCACCCGAACACCTCTCCATCTGCTGTAACAACTGTACCTGTAAGTGTCGGCCTCCTCTTCAACTACAAACCCAAAATTGACCCCCCGCCTTAAGACATCAACGCTATCGGCACCGTTGGAAACTACCACATCGGCATCTACACCCGTCTCCTCCTTATGTTCCTCGTCGACCCCCTCACACGTCCCGACGAATTCTGGATGAAAAAATGGATCGACATGACCACGTTCCTCAAATCCCGTGCTCCCACCGGGGCGTTTGACTTCTTCACATACTCGGAACTGATCTATTGGTTCGTGTTCTGCATCGTGATCAATCCGTTTCGGTGGAAGTGGGCGGCGTTTGTGTTTTTGGGGATCGGGAGCGCCTTGCCGTTCGAGCTGGTGAAGAGGGAGGATCGGGTTAGGAATGGGTTAGGGATGAAAAGGGGGAGGATTGAATGAGAAAAAGGGAGGGGGCTGATGAAGCGGTTAGCCATGTTGGGGTGGAAAGGGTATAGAGATCTTGCATAGAAAGTAAAGTGATTTGACCTAACCAATAATTGGAAATCCAGCCAGGAGCATGTGTAGACCACCAGATGGAATCTTGTCAAGATATAGACAATTCGAAAAATCCATTCCAACCAACCTACCACCACTTCAACTCCTCCGATGTGTAGGTGCACACTTAAGTTTGCTGTAGACACTGGCGCTGGAGTTTTTGCGGAGAAATGACAGAAAAATCAAAAACATACAACAGAATGGATTCGCTGGTCGTCACCAACCCAACTACTAATCTCCGTCATACTCGTAAGAAGGTCTGGTCCAAAGCTGCTTGACTCCATTTTGCGTCTGCTGCGGGGACCTGGTGACCCCTATCGTAGCCTGAGCGGAAGTAATCGTGAAGTTTTGCTCGGAATTTCGATGGGATGCTCTCGTCCTCGACGAATGTTGAGTGCTTCCGGTCGCCGTTGTTGGCTAGCAAAGAGGCAGGTGTTATGTGTTCTGCAACCCAGGCTGGATTGCGTGTCCTTCGATCGAAGGCGAAGGTTGTGGAGAGAGTGGGACGGAGATCGGATATTGGACCTGGGAAGCCATACTGGAATAAACCCGAAGGATTCACAGGCGTGATCGAGTCTTTCCTCGACAAAGGGATTGACACAGGGACTGCGGGCGTTGTAGATGTTGTAGATGAAGGTATGGCGGTTGTTGGCGTAGGTTGAAGGGTAGTCGTATCGCGGTCTCGACGTGTGGAGAGGAACGCGGCAGAGACTGCTGCGCCTGTGGCAGCAGATACTCCTGCTATGATTGCTAAGGTAGTCTTTGACATTTTGCGAAGCAGAGATTGACGGGTGTTGAGGAAAAGGGAGAAAGCATTGGTAATATGTGGGATACTTGATATTCAAGACAGGCAATTATCAGCTGCTTTGAGCGTGTCACAGGACGGCGCGGATGCTTTGGGTGCAGGTTAGAATGTGAGCAGGCATGTGAATTACTTGATGCGGTAAAGCGTGCCGCATCTGACTAGCCCTCTTCACTTCCTGCTGCCCTGCTCCTCCTCTTCAGAATGAATAATACGACCCCCTAAAGTATCTTACCTTTCTGCAATGACGTTTCTACGCTGACTGAACCGCACTCAGGCTTCTACGCTGCGAGGCGGTGCAACTGTCCGTGATCGCTCGCTCCCTCTCCTTCCTTCTTTACTCTCCGCCTTCGCGAGTCGGACACATGTTTTCAGACTGCATACTAGCAAAATCACCGAAAGTGCACGAGTTCTAAATTTCGATCGCAACTCAACCCAACTGCGACGGATCCTATGGATTTTGATGTCTGAGTCCTGAGTTTGGACCAAGACCCCAACCCAGTGCAGAGGTGGAACCCAGCCCGTTGCACAGTGTAGACTGATGCATAAAGGAAATTACTGAAATGTGATCGTGTCTCAATTTGTCACAAGGTGCTACGGTTCTTGAAAACACGATCAACTTAAACCGAGTTCAATTTCTCAATCATCGATTAACATCATGGGGAGTATACCACCCTCGTATGGGGTACGCTCTCGTTTGAGTAAGCCTATCACTGGGACTTACAAAGAGCGCAGTATTATGTGCAACGGGAGTGTCCATGCATTCATTAAGACAATCGGCCGTTTGGGAAAAGAGTCACAAGTAAATACATAGGCGAGGCGAGGACTGAGCAGCGTTGCGCAACGTGTTGTTGGGATTGTTTGACGGAGGATATAAAAAGAGAAATTAAGTAACAAAGTTCCCTTCTCAGTTCTCCGGCCTACGGTCCAACATGAATGTAAGCAGCCCATATGGACGGGTTGCCTTCCTCCCTCGTTGCATAACCCAAACCCCAGCGTACACCACGGGTTTTACCTCGTAGAAATCTTGCAGCATTGTGAACGCTTAATGCTCCTACCTCATTGTTCCATCCTTTATCTCTTAGAGTTGTATACACCTCTCTGGCCGCATCGACAGAATACTCATCGTCTACTTCCCATAGCGATCCAATGACGTGTGGAAAACCTGCCAGTTGGCACGCATTCACTAGATGTATCGTCTCATCCTGTAAATTCGCGGCTTGGTTCTCTCCTGTGGAACAAGCCGAGAGATAAGCAAGCCACGGGGTTTTCTGGTATAGCTTTAATCCGGCGAGGTCCTCGACCGTCAATGGGCTATCTACCCAGTCGTGAAGAAGTAGGCAGCTTTTGGAAGGATCCAGCGGGTGTGAAGCGCCATGACCAGCAAAATGGAACATCGTACAGGATCCCAAATTGCCGACAATGTCTTTTTTTCGTGGTTGCTTTGGTTTGTCTTTCGGCGTCGAAGTGGGGAGAAGCTCCTCCAGAACTTCTATCTCCTTTTCAGCAAACCGTAACTCGGACGGTTTGAGATTGGAATTCCGAGGTGTTGTGGGCATTGAAACAAGCAAAACTCTGCCGGAAGTCACGTTAAGGTCCTTCTTCATTGTGGTTTGACGGGCATAAACAAGCCCCTTGATAGACGGGCTGTATGACGATATCACCCGGTCAAGCACAGTGTCAGAGGAATTCGCATAGTGGTATCCGGCGGCATGGATTGGTAGTCGGCTCATCAAGCCAGTTGGGATCCACCATATATGCGGCCATTCGCCAGCCGGCGTCTTCCGAAACCCAAGCTCGTCCAAGATAGGACTTGCGGTGGTTTTCCAGAGCCACTCTAACAAATCCGTTGAAGGATTGAATCGTGCAACCCTTTTTTTGATATCTGAAAGCTGGAGAAGAGGAAGAGGTAATGCCCGTATCCCTTCACGCTTGACGAGAAGCGCATCACAGTAGTAGAAACTGACATTGATGATAACGATCGGACCCGAAGATGCAGCGCCCATCAATTCACTTGCCTGGAGAGGTTTAAGGAAATTCTTAAAATTGGTGAGGTGGCGAATCTCAATTATGATCTTGTCGAACTCGAGGCTTGCATCGTGTCGACTCCGCCTTGAAATAGAAGTGGACATGTCTACTGCAATTGCTGAAAGTGGCTCGCCTGAGTCGAGTTCGTCTCGGAGCCGTTCAAACTTCTCTGCCTTGTCCTTGTGCTGCTTCCTGAGCTCAGTTAAGTCGGACCGCGTTCCAAGCCGCAGGCCTGTAATAACTCCCCTACCGACCTCTAACAGTTGCACGGCATGAGACGCATCCTTTCCAGCTTTAAGAGCGGTAGAGGCAGCCAATGCAGCTAAACTACCAAACTCTCCCAGTGTATGCTGCTGGTCACGTTGCTTTAGTTGACGTGGAGCAACTCTTGGGAGGAGATTGACAGCAATCTCTGTGATGCGGCTGGCCTCGGACCACTTCTTCTTATTAGCTAGTTCTTGGGCAGCGTATAGCGCTGAATTTATCCGATGACGCGGTGGTGCATTGTGTAAGTCCGTCGCAGCCACCCAGTGACGGAGAGCTCGCTTAGAATCATCTGGGTTGCTGGTCCAGTCGCATCTGGTTCTGAAAAACATGGCCAGATTGTTCAGTGAGCGTGCTTTATCCAGGTGGTCGTCAGGTGTAGCTGCTAACACCTCTTTACCTTTCTCGATAGCCATATCTAAGTCGTTAAGATCATGCGTCCATTCAAACCTGGTCCGAAGGGAAACCGCCAGATTACTTTGTATGAGTGCTTTATCATAGTGATTATCAGATGCTATAGCTCCAACGGCTTCCTCTCCTCTTTCGATGGCTGCATGTAGATCATTGAGATCGCTTGTCCACTCGGATCTTGTTCGAAGGAAAAGGGTCAGATTGCTCAATTTACCCGATTTTGAATGGTAATCGTGAGATTGTAATGTTACCGCTTCTTCGCCTTTTGTAATCGCTATATGTAGGTCACTGAGATCATCTAACCGTCGGGACCTGGTATAATAAGACACAGCTAAAAGACCTGTTATGTCTGCTCTATACGGGTGACTGTGGGTTGGACCCATGAGAGTTATAGCCTTTTCACCCGCCTTGATAGCCGTATTTAAGTCGTTAAGATCGCCCATCCTTTCGAACCTGGTCTGAAATGAACCAGCAATGCTACCCATCCAATGTGGTTTTTCCGGGTGATTCGCAGGTATAGCTCTAAGAGCTTCTTCACCCTTTTTAATACTCATGTTCAAGTCGTCGATGTTGCCTGTCCGTTCAGATCTGATCCGAAAAAAAAGTGCCAGATTATGTATCATAGTTCCTCTATCATAGTGATTATCAGATGTGACTGCAATAGCTTCTTCGATTCTTGCAATAGCTCTTTCAAAGTAGTTGAGGCCATTTGTCTGCTGGAACATGCTGCAAAGAATACTGGCCAGGATGACCCGCCAGCGAGGATCATGAGGTGCTAGGGCCACAGCCTCTTCACCTCTCCTAACGGCTTTATATAAGTCATTAAGATCGCCCGTCCGCTGGAATCTAGTATGAAAAGTATTAGACGAGTTACCGAGGATAAGTGCCATATCCTGGTGGCTGTGAGATGTGCCTGCTAAGCCTGCTACAGCTTCTTCGATTCTTTCCATAGACACATCTAAGTCGTTGAGATCGCCCGTCCGTTGGAATCTGATGTGATAAAGAGCATCCAGATTGCTCAATCTGGATACTCTGTCAGGATGATCATATGGTGTTAATGTCACAGACTCTTCACCACTTCTAATGCTCTTATATAAGTCATTAAGATTCCCCATCTGTTTGAACATGGTGATAGAACAATTAGCTAGGATAGCCAGTATAGTTGCTCTATCATGATGATCATGAGGTGTTAATCTCACAGCTTCTTCGGCTCTTTCAACTGCCACGTACAGATCATTGAGATTGCTCGTTCGCTCAAACCTGATTCGACGATTTTCAGAGGGCTTGCTTAGCTTGGCCGCTCTTTGATAATGATGGTGAGGTGTCAGTATCACAGCTTCTTCGGCATATTTAATGGCCATATCTAAATCAATGAAATTGCCCGTTCGTAGGAACCTGGTGTGAAGATAACTCTCCTGGTTGCTCAACCAGCGTGCTTTCTCAGAATGATTGTAAGATGTTGATACTATGGCTTCTTCACCATTCTTAATGGCCATATCTAAATTATTGAGCTCGTCCGTCTGCAGATATTTGGACTGAAATGAACGGGCCAGATTACCCAACATGACTGCTCTATCAGGGTGATTAAGAGATATGATTGCAACAGCTTCCTCGGCTTTTTCAATAGCTGGATATAAATCATTAAGATCCTTGAGTTGCTCGAACCTAGTCTGAAAGAATAGAGCTAGAATGCTTAGTCTCCGTGCTCTATCAGGGTGGTCAGAGGGTATCGTTGCCACGACTTCTTCGCCTATCTTAATGGCCATATGTAGATTGTTGATGTCATTCGTATGCTGAAACCTGTCCCAATGGTAAATGGACAGGCCCCAACTAAAACGGGCCTGAAGAGCCGCTTCCGCAGTAGCCGTTACCTTTGCAGTTGTTGCTTCCGCGGCTACGAACATCGCTTCGTAATAATCCTCCTCTGAACGGGTCTGCAGGAACTTTTGATGCCTCATCAGGATCAGATCATTCACTCTATACCGTCGGTGGCTATGAAGAGGAGGCGTGACTGTGACCATCTCTTCTGCACGCAAGGTGGCACTTTCAAGATCCTCCAGCGAACGTGTACACTCGTATTTCTTCATCAGTACTACGATCAGATTCCTCAGACAGACTGCGTGGTCCGGGTCATCGATGTTTGAAATTCTAACCGCTTCTTCAGCCCTGTCGATGGCTTTCTGAATGTCGTCCACTTCGTCCGTCCTCGAGAATATGAAGCAGTAAATACTGCTGAGCAGCTTGCATGGTCGAACATCGTCCTCTGGATTATTTTCTAAGACGCCTGCAAAATCGCACAACTGCTCTAAATCCATGTCATAGAGCAATGACTCGGCGCTATGATCGGCAGGTATATACAACTCTCGATAGTATTCTAATGGTACTCCCTTCCCAATATCACCAGTACCTAGGCCTGAGGCTTCCGGGATCAGGTGACGTATTGAACTCGTGCCGATTTCAGATATGCCTGCCGAAGCACGGGACTCCCGTTGAACGATGTCGTGGGACCCGAGAGGACGGTCTACTCTAACTGGGTCCAAGTTAGGAGAAAGGTCTCTCCGGGGATGAGCTTGGGTATGACGATCGCGAGTGGGATCTTCTTCCGGGCTCGCTACCAGATTCACTTGAGCCAGAAACATCTCTTGACTACCATCTGGTTGCTGAGCTCTCTTGCGTGCTACCTCCTTGCGCTCCAGGTCCCTGACTCTCTCTGCCTTATCCAATTCTGCTCGTTCTCGCAATGAGCGAGCTCCCTTCTCCTGGAAACTCTCTTCGCCTTTGCCCCGAGTTTCCGACATTGCGCGTGTGTTTCTGGCCGGAGGACTTCTTGATTCAAACCGTAGAGGATTAGCCTACTGTCCATTCTGGCGGCCTGTCAGTGCCCGGAGGTACCCAATACGGTCTACCATCCCGGGCCCTTCGGAGGGTCCTTTTGATGAATGGTAAACTTGATGTGTTGTGCAGTGCAGAGGGCTCAAATCACTCTTGACATCTACCACCTTGCAGAGATCTAGGCTTTTCAAGAAGTTTACTGAGTCCTGTGTAGAGACGAAGGAAGGAGCCGGATGTTATCAGCTGATTAAACAGGGAGATTCTACGTCCGCTCTCAGTGTAGTGCACCAGTTGTTCAGACCGCCTGGATGGGCTCTACTATCAACAAGCAATCTTACCGCTCTCCCATCCTCTCTTGCTTGACAGCCAATGAGGCGGTGTCTGGGTCTCCCAGGTAGACTTAATAATGCTTACAAAGCTTCGAGCTGAAGCACTACGCACCAACGATCCCTGACAAAAATATTGCAAAAACGTGGGTATCCTATCGGGGTCCCTGGAGAAAATACTGTCGAGGCAAGGCAACCTATCCTCCCTGCGGAACTCCTTGCGGAACTCCCTGCGAAACTCCCTGCGGAAACAGCGGTAAGAACAAGGCATCCTATCAAGTTGCCTGCATGAAGCCCACCATTTATGTACGAGTACTATGTACGAGTACCCTCCGTGACTCGCGAGCTGGCGGGGGGCCCTGACGAGGGCGGGATGCGGGGCGAATCAACTCTGCCACACGGGACTATTCCACGAACAAAGACTGCACAACCCTTGCATAAACCTGTCTTCGTTCGTGGTGTTGCGTACAATCCGTGCATATCATGACGGTGTTGCTGATAGGAGTAATGAAACGAGGCTAATTGGAACCGTTTCTTACGGTGGAGTAGTCCTTATTCGCCAATGATGATAATGATAATAATGATAATAATGATAATGATATGGTGGTGTTTAAAATTAGCTATTCATATCTTCTTCTACGTAAAGAGAAAGGGTAAGCGCTTGCTATCTACCCTTTTGTGTCGGCCTGGAATTGGCTAGGCAACCCAAATTCCAAAGCCAAAGTAACGTATCACCAATTTTATCATGTTACTACGGCGGAGATATTACAGTTGTATAATTTTCATTCCCACAGGAATGCATATGCGTTTGGCATGGCCGCCTAAGCAACACGCGTTTTTGAGACAGTCGCCTGACAGTAATTCAATAAAAGTAATGGACTATTAGCGTGTGCAGAAAGGTATCGAATCCTTGGCATCGCAATTGAATCCAGACATTCTTGACATTCTCGCTACCATCAACGCTTTCGCTTTAGAAAAATTAATCGAACAGGTAAATATGAAGCTATTCAGATCTAGTACACTGCTGACATCCTTTTAGCCCCCCCTCACCCCCGAAGCCATCATGTCGTCGTCACGCCGAAGTCAGAACCTACCTCTAGAGGATTCACTCATCCCCTCAAGCACCTCATCAAGATCGAAGAAACCTTCTGACAAAGTCAAAGCAGCCAAAGCAGACGCTGCTCGCAAACCAACGCTGACGTCGCTGCTAGGATCATTGTAAAGGCTGCTGTCAAAGCAAACACTGCAGGCGCTGCTGTTAAAGCCAATTGCCCCCACCTGAAGAGAAGGAAGCAGTGATTGAACAGTTCTTTCTATGAAAGATAGCTCGAACAACACGTCAAGCAGCGAAGGATAAGATAGCTGAAGTGAGACGACTTGTGAATAATTAAATGTGAAACATTAATGACTTAAAAGAGATGTCAGATACTACATCATCTATATATCGAACAGTCATACAGCTAGAAGTTTTAAATAAAATGATTAAAAGCTTTAAAGATGATCTTAAGATCTTTAAGCCTTAATAACGTCAGGCAAAGAATCTTTTACATATAAAACAAGCTTAGATCTAAATAGAATTAAAATTTATGCTATTCGTTTTCAGCTTTCTTTTTAACGCTTTAATATTAGCCTTAAATATATAATCATCGACGCTATGCTTAAAATGCTACTTTGAAAATCGATCACAGCGACTTCTAGCTACTGCATAGTGCAGAAACTCATTAAAGAAGTTCTTAAAGCTGAGTTATATTTCATGAAAATATTTTTTAACTTAAATCTTTAAAATACTGAAACTGAACTTAATGAGATTAAAATTTAACGAATATAAAAGCAGATATCGTACATTACATTCGTATAAAATAATAAGTTTCTCGATACGAGCGTTACAGTGTATATTAACGTTATTCATAACGATCACACTTCGAGCTGCTAAAAAAACGTTATAATGAGATAACAGCTCATTTAATATTTATTAAAAGAAAACTTCGTTATTAAGTTCATTTTCACGAATATTAATAAAGAGTAAATAATCATTAATTATATACGCTGAAAGAACGCTTCAGAAATGCTCTTTCTTTTTAAAGACTTAATAACGAGCTAGCTTATTAACTAATGTATAAACTTAG
>JAABUO010007704.1_pt1 | contig 12255 bp, 10 predicted proteins | sample 5559291 | NCBI WGS metagenome assembly JAABUO01 (sample SAMN10711878, study PRJNA513372) | rock metagenome | isolation source: Antarctica rocks | place: Antarctica: Victoria Land, Finger Mt sud
CCGTCTGCGCCGGGAAGAACGCGGCAAGGCGCGCCCACTGCTCCTCGGTCAGATCGCTCGGATACCCGCTCATTGGCACCTCCTTTCGGTTCCTTCAGGTCTCTCGACCGAAAGAGTAACATAACGTTAGATTATTTTTTAGACAGGCTCTAACTCCTCTCCTTTCGTGAGATCGTCTCCCGCCATTGCCGTAGAGCGTGTCCTGCCGTACACCTCAGCGGGGGTGCGGTAGGCAAGCGCCTGATGCGGGCGCTCATGGTTGTAGAACTGAAAATAGCGGGCGAGGCTCTGCCGGGCCTCGCGCGGTGTGTTATAAGAGCGCGGATACACCTCCTCGTATTTGACGGTGCGCCACAGGCGCTCGGTGAAGATGTTGTCCAGGGCGCGCCCTTTACCATCCATGCTCACCTGGATACCCCACTCGTTGAGGCGGTCCAGGTACTGCGGGCTGGTGAAGTGGCTGCCCTGGTCACTGTTCCAGATCGTCGGGCAGCCGACCTCCAAGGCGCGGTCCACCGCTTCCAGGACGAAGCCTACCTCCAGCGTCTGGTCGAGTTCCCAAGCCACGACATAACGCGCGTACCAGTCGAGCACTGCTACCAGGTAGAGCCACCCGGCCTGCAGCCGAATGTAGGTGATGTCGATGCCCCAGACATGGTTGGGGTGCGCGGCGCTGACGTGTCGCAACAGGTAGGGATAGACCGGATGCGCCGGATGCGGCCGGCTGGTGTGCGGCCCCGGACTGATCCCCGCGATGCCCATCTCCCGCATGTGCCGCTGCACCGCCTTGCGGTTGACCTCCCGCCCCTCCCGCCGCAGCGTTGCCGCGACGCGCCGGGAGCCATAGAAGGGGTAGGCCGTGTAGATCGCGTCGATGCGGTGCTTGAGCGCCACCTCCTCCGGCGACGGCGGCGCCGGCTGATAGTACAGACGCGCCCGACTCACCCCGAGCAGGGCGGCCTGCGCCGTCAGCGGCACCTCAGGATGAGCGCGGTCGACCAGGGCCAACCGCTCCGCCCGTGAGCACGAGGCCAGATTTTTTTTTGAGCCAGGCGACCTGTGTGGTCAGCCGGCCGATCTCCGCGTACAACTCCTCGACCTGCTGCTCGTAGGCGACCACCTGGTCCGCCGCGTGGTCCCGCCGCTCGAACACCTGCGGCAACTCTTGTAACGCCGTCGTCTTCCACGTACTGATTTGCGTCGGGTGGATCCCATACTCGCTGGCGAGTTGCGCGAGCGTCTTCTCCTCACGGAGCGCCGCCCGGACTACCTGCGCCTTGAACTGTGCCGAGTGATGCTTGCCCATATCCTTGAGTCTACGGCTTTACGTTTTCAGTCCCCTCTCACTGTCCAGATCCCTGGGACCACTATAGTCGCACTGCCGTTATTCCCACTACCGTTACCATTTGAACCTGGATTCGTGCCACCGCTCGGTGTATTGGCCGTGCTATTCCCGCAGCCGGTAAGACCGAGGAGAAGCGTTACCATCACTACGAGAAGGATATGCTTGACCATTTATTCTTCCATAACCCAGGACGGCATATGTCGAGTGAGCTTCTCGCTAATCGTGATTGTGTAGGTGATAATGAATTCCACTGCCAATTGTATCACCATCCGGTAGAAGACGAAGGCAGGACGGCGAAGATGCGAAGATGAACATGTAGGGCTTGCCAGCGTAGAGAGTCATGGGGCTGAATCCACGCGGGGCGGTCTTTTAGCCGGCCAGTATTTCCCCGCGCCGCCAGAGCGCCGTGCCGATCCAGAGGACGAGGGCGGCGAGCGCGCTGACGGCGAGCGCGATGGCGGCGACGGCGAGCGCGGGCAGCGCGCCGATGGCGACGGCGAAGAGCACCGCCGCCAGGCTGACCGGCAGCGAGATGAAGGTGACGGTCGAGGACGCGCCGACGACGGTGCGCGAGCGCGCTGAGACGAGCAACGCGGCCCCGTTGACCAACAGGGAGAGCGCGGCCAGGAACAGCGCCGCCGCCAGCACCGTCCCGAGCGGCAGCCACGCGGACGCGGCCGGCGCGGCCGTATCGACGCTGGCGACGAAGACGCTGTACGAGGCGACGACGGTGATGAGCCCCGGCGCCAACGACGCCGCGAGCTTGCCGAGCACCATCGCGCCGAGCGGGACCGGCGTGGCTAGCAGGGCGGGCAGCGAGCGCCGCTCACGCTCGGCGGCGAAGGCCACGGCCGCGAACTGCGCCGAGAACAGCACCGGGAAGATGCCGAGCCAGACGAGCAGGCTCTGCACCAGCCCCTTGAGCCCGGTCACGCGCAGCCCCGCGTGCAGGTGGCCGACCGTGCCGAGTCCCACGCTGGGACCCAGGCGCACGGCCAAGCCGACGAACCCGGCCCCGGCCAGCAGCGGGATGACGACCCCGAAACCGACCGCGAAAATCAGCATGCGGCGCTGTCGCAGGATGGCGTTGACCTCGCGCCGCGCGATCACCCACGTCAGCCCCGCCAGCGTCGTCAACCCTGTCGACCCCGTCGACCCCGTCAGCACTGCTCGGCCTCCTCGATCGTCTCCAGGTAGATCTCGCCCAGGGTACGCGGCCGCGGCGTCAGGCTCACGACCGCGGCCCCGCGCCCTACCAACGTCGCCACGACGGCGGCGTTCGTCTCGCGCGGCGCGGCCGTGGCGTAGGTCAGGGTATGCTCGTCCGTCGTCGCGCCCGCGAGCGCGACGTGCGGCAGGCCGGGAACCGCTTGTAGGGCCGCGAGGTGGCCGTCCGGCGGGCCGGCCAGCGTGAGGTCGTAGAGTTCCGAGCCGTCGGGGAGGCGGCGTAGCGCGGCCGGCGTCCCCTGCCGTCGCACGCGCCCGCGCGCCACGATCGCCACGCGGTCGGCCAGCGCCTCGGCCTCCCGCAGATTATGCGTCGAGATGATGACGGCGTCGCCGGCCGCCTTACGCTCGACGATGTATCGCTGCACGGCCCGTGCCGAGAGCGGGTCGAGCGCCGAGGTCGGCTCGTCGAGCAGGAGAACGGGCGGCCGGTGCAGCAGCGCGCGCGCGCGCGAAACCTTCTGGCGCATCCCCTTGGAGAGCGTGTCGAGCTTGGCCGTGCGCTTGGCCGCGAGTCCGAACCGCTCCAGCAACTCGTCGAGCAGGGGACGCGCCGTGTTGGGGCGCAGGCCGTAGAGCCGGGCGAAGAACAGCAGGTAGTCCGTGACCGCCATCTCGCCGTAGAAGCCCGGCTCGTCGAGCATGATCCCGACGCGCGCCCGCACCCGCGGCCCCTGGCCGCGCACGTCAAAGCCGGCCACGCGCGCCCATCCCGTCGAGGGCGCCAGCAGGGCGGCCAGCATCTGCAACGTCGTCGTCTTACCCGCCCCGTTCGGCCCGAGCAGCGCCAGGACCTCGCCCGGCGCGACGCGCAGCGCTACGTCTTCGACGGCGGCGAGGCGTCCGAAGCGCCGCCCCAGCCCCTCGGTCTCGATGAGTGGTTGCACGACGGTCTACCCGGCCGCGCGCGAGAAGGTTTTCACGTCATGCGCTCCTCTATATGTCCCGCTTAGGCGCCCCGCCACGTCGCTCTACGCCGTCTTTATGCAACTTTACGCGACGTGGCCGGGCAAGGGCAATAGCGAGGTCGGGCTACTCCTACACGCCTGGCCTCGCGCGACGCCTCGCAGCGGACGTACCCACGGGGACCGCCACAGCAAAGGGAGCCTCCTGAGTCGGCGCCCGGCGCTACGCGTTTTCGGCGAGGCTTTTAGCCACGTCGAGGCCGGCCTGGAGGGCGAGGTGCAGACGCCAGCCTGTCGTGTAGTCGCCTGTGAAGAACAGGCCGTCGTGGTCGCGGTTGAGCGTCGCGGGATCGACCGTGCGCTCCGGCTTGGCGTAGCGCCAGCGCGCGAGGTCGTGCCAGATCGGCCGCGCGAGGGCCCCGCCAAGCAGACCGCCGACCAGCTCCGCCGCCAGCGCGGCGACCCTGTCGGGCTGGGCGTCGTCGTGCGCCTCGCTGAAGGGAACGGCCATCTGCGCCACCAGCGCGAGGGTCCCGGCGGGAGCGCGCTCGGGTCCCTTGTCGTTCTCGAACGCCAGCCACGAGACGTCGTGGCCGCGGTCGGTGTTGATGAGAGCGTAGTAGGGGCGCGGGTCGCCCGGCGCGCCGCCCGCGAAGACCATCCCGGCGGGGGGCGCCGCGTAGCCGAGCAGTGCGGTATACATGGGCTGATAGCGCGCCCCGGCGAGCGCCGTCCGCGCCGCATCGGCCCGGCGCGGGTCGATCGCGCTCCCCTCCAGCAGGTCGATCGCCTGCGGGGCCGGGACCGTCACGAGCACGCGGTCGACCTCGCCCAGCGACGTCCCCGCCGTGTCGCGCAAGCGGTAGCCGCTCGGGACGCGCTCCAGCCTGGTCACCCGTGTCTCCAGGCGCACGTCGAGCCCCGCGCCGAGGAGCTTGCCGAGCGTCGTCAGCCCCTCGGCGTAGGTCCACTTGGGAGCAGCGTTCGATTGTGGATCGCCCTCTCCGATGTGGTTTCTCTTGTCGAACGTCCACACCGGTCGCCTGATGTCGCGCAGCCCGTCGCGCGGCAACTCCTCCAGCGCCAGGCGGGCGACCTCGGGCAGGTCGTCGGGTGTCTTGAGGTACTGCGCGCCGTGGTCGAAAGTACAGCCGTGCGTTCGGCGCGTGGCCGCGCGCCCGCCGACGCCGCGGCTCTTCTCGTAGATGACGATCTCGTGCCCCGCCGCGGCCAACCGCCGCCCCGCCGCCAATCCAGCCGCCCCGGCCCCCACGATCCCTATGCGCATGGTACGTCCCTCCGCGTCAGGGTACCCGGATCCCCGGCCGCCGCGGGATCGCGCCGCACACCCTGGGGTGAAAAGGGGCCGCGCCTGCGCGAAGTTAGCCTCTACCAGAGACCTATGCGGTTCCACCTCTGTCATGGAATGCATGGACAGCGTACAGTAAAGTAGGCTGGGTAGGCAGGGGGACAGCAAGCAACACGATTCTCTGCCCGGAGGCGCATGAACGGCAACGAGCAATCAGGGTAACTATGTGTCCGACACCCTGGCGATGAGGTATGTGATGACGATGCCCGACGAGCGCATTTACCCTTTTCACGTCGACGTTCCCCAGGCCGACCTGGACGACTTGTACGAACGCCTCGACCGCGCGCGGTGGCCGGACGAACTGCCCGGGGTGGGCTGGGCCTACGGCGTCCCTCTCGACTACCTGAAGGAACTCGCGCACTACTGGAGGCACGAATACGACTGGCGTGCGGCGGAGAAGAAGCTGAATGAGTGGCCACAGTTCACCACAACAATCGACGGCGCCACCGTCCACTTCGCGCACATCCGGTCTCCGGAACCGGATGCGACACCGCTGATCATCACGCACGGATGGCCAGGGTCGATCGTGGAATTCGCCGACATCGTCGGCCCGTTGTCCGACCCGCGCGCGCACGGCGGCGACCCGGCCGACGCGTTCCATGTGGTGGCGCCAAGCATCCCTGGTTTCGGGTTGTCCGGGCCGACCCGTGAAACCGGGTGGGAGTATCGCCGGGCGGCCACGGCGTTCGCCACGCTGATGGCGCGCCTGGGCTACCGGCGGTACGGCGCGCAGGGCGGCGATTGGGGTGCGGCCATCTCCCGCGAGCTCGGCCGGACCGGCGGCGAGCGGATCATCGGCGTCCACCTGAACCTGCTACCAGGCTCGGCTGCAAGCGCTGAACCGGACGCAGACGAGCTGGCCACGCTGAGTCCGGCGGAGCGGGACCGCACGGTGGCCTCGTGGGAGCGCGGCCAACACTGGCGGCGTGACAGCCAGGGCTACGCCGATATCCAGTCCACACGCCCCCAGACCTTGGCGTACGGGCTGACCGACTCGCCGGTCGGGCAGTTAGCGTGGATCGTCGAGAAGTTCAAGGAATGGACGGATTCACGAGAGCGCCCGGAGGACGCCGTCAACCGTGACCAGATGCTCACCAACGTCATGCTCTACTGGTTGACCGGCGCCGCCGGCTCATCTGCCCGCATCTACTACGAGAGGGCGCATGCCGCCTACTGGGGTGCGGCGCCCGAGCCGTCTACCGCGCCGACCGCCCTCGCTGCCTTCCCCCACGAGAACTTCATACCGCTACGACACATCGCGGAGCAGACCAACAACATTGTGCAGTGGTCGGAGTTCGACCGCGGCGGCCACTTCGCCGCCATGGAGGAACCGAACCTGCTGATCGCCGATATAAGGGCCTTCTTTCGGAAGGTCCGTGCATCGGTAGCCGGCTAGATGGACGCGGCCGTCAGGTTGGTGACATGCGGCTGGTCAGCGCCATCCTTTACCGCGGCTGGCGTCTGATAGCGTGTCCAACTCCTCGTGTACCATCCGTTTAGGCGCAGGGACGGCAGCACGTCACGGGTCACGCGGCCGTTAACGGCTGTAGTGACACCTCGTAGCCCAACGCCTGCAGGCGCTTGATGGGCTCGCGGTACCAAGCGAAGCTCGACCTCCCCGTCGCGATCATCCACCCTCAGCATAGCGCGTCGCGTCGCTTTTCATCGCGCGGGGGTGGGCGGCACGCCCATGTGGGATTGATTGGGACGACACACGACATACGTGATTGGCGACTCCCGACTAGCCCGCGTACGAGCCTTGAGCGAGTTGGTCGAGCACCGATGGAGCGTGCGGCGTCCAGCCAAGCAGGCGCGTCGCGCGGGCGGCGGTAGCGTGCTGGTCGAGCGCGAAGGCATCGGCCTGCGGTCCCATCGCCTGGCGCGCCTCCTCCAGCGGCCACGCCCGCACGCGGCCATCGGCGCCGGCGGCGCGGCTCGCCGCCTCGGCGATGTCGCGCACCGCGACGGCCGGCCCGGCCACGGCAAGGAGCAGTGTCCCGGCCGGCGCGTGCTCCAGCGCGCGCACATAGAGGTCAGCGACATCGTCGACATCGACGAGGCTCCAGTGGTTCGAGCCGTCGCCGATGACGCGCGCCGCGCCCTCCTGGCGGGCCGACTGCACGAAGCTGGTCGGAGCGCCGGCCCCGCGCCCGTAGACCATGCCCGGCCGGATCACCGCTATGCGGATACCCTGTCCCGCCGCCGCCAGCACCTCTGTGACGGCCCTGGCGCGCCAGGCCACGATCGCGGGGGGATTGAGGGGACCGTCCTCGTCCACCGGCGTCTCGCCCGTGTTACCCATGTCCCACAGGCCTGCCGTATAGACGAACGGCTTGTTCGACCCGGCCAGCGCGGCGATCATCGCCGCGCGCGCGCCGTGGTCGGCGTCCGATGTGTTGGCGTCGCCCGTCGCGGCGGCGTGGATAACGCCGTCGGCCGCGCGCGCGCCCCGCGCGATCACATCCGTGTCGGTCAGGTCGCCGCGCAGCACGCGGATACCGCGCCCCTCCAACTGTTGCGCCGACCGGTCCGAGCGCGCCAGGCCCGTCACCGTGTGCCCCGCCTTTTGTACGGCGTCGGCCACCGCGCCTCCGACATAGCCGGACGCGCCGGTCAAGAAAACGTTCATCGTGACCCTCCATCGTACTGTTGTTCGTTGTTCGTCGCAGGCATGCTGTTGTTCGTCTTCGTATCACGCGCGACATGGTTGATGCACGATGCGTTCCCCTCCGCCTCCGCGCAAAAGTGGCGGCGCTCCTACGCCGCGGACCCCCTGGCCCCGCCGGTGATGGGACGGGGCGGGGTCCACGTGCGCGCCCAGTACACCAGCGGGACGGACACGACCGTCATGACGATCTTGGCCAGGTACTGACCTTCCACGATGTGCAGGCGCACGTCCAGCGGCAGCGCCGCGAACGCGATGGTAACGAAGACGACGGTGTCGATCAGCAGGCTCACCGCGTTGGACGCGCCGATGTACTGCCAGATGGGCCGTCGCAGCGTCAGGTTTTGCATCAGCAGGTCGGTCGTGCTGGAGCAGGCCAGGGCGACAAGACCGGCCACGGCCACGCGCCCCACGCCGCCGCCGAACACCGTCGAGTACAGCACGGAGACCGCGAAGCCGAGCACGATCGCGGCGAGCGCCGGACGGAACCCGAACTGGCGGCGGATGTAGTCGTACGTCGTGAAGCCGAGCGCGAACAGGAACGTCCCGCCCGGGATCAGGAACGGCCCGACCGGCAGCAGCAGGTGCGCGGCCAGCCAGTTGGCCGCGACGTCGAGCGCGGCGGCGAGCGCGATGGCGGCCAGCATGATGTCGCGAGAGGTGGCGCGCATACGTAGGACAGACCTCCTAACCTATATACTCATATACGTACTTGATCTATTGGGACCGCCTGTTTACACAGGGCGTGACGGACTCCTACGCGCATACTATTACGCGCGGAACGTGGCGCCGACGGTGTCCCCCAGGCGGCGCTGGACGTTGGCGACGGCGCCGTCGATCTCGCGGTCGGTCAGTGTGTGGTCGGGGGCCTGCAAGACGAGCGAGAGGGCCAGGCTCTGCTGGTCGGGGGCGACCTGCTCGCCCGTGTAGACGTCGAAGACGCGCACGTCGCGCAAGAGCTTCCCGCCCCCCTGCCGCACCGCGCGCAGCACGTCGGCGGCTGGTGTCGTCCGCGCCACGACGACGGCGAGGTCGCGGTTGACCGCTGGGTAGCGCGAGATCTCCTGGTAGGTCCGCGCCTCGGTCGCGGCCGCCGCCAGGGCGTCGACGTCGAGTTCCAGTACGAGGGCGCGCTCACGCAGGTCGAAGCGCGCGGCGATCGCCGGGTGGACCTCGCCCAGCACGGCCAGCTCGGTCGACGGCCGGCCGCGCCGATCGGTCAGGCGCAGACGCGCCGCGCGGCCGGGGTGCAAGGCGGGGTGGCCCTCCCGCTCGACGATGGCCTGCGCGATCCCGCAGACGGCCAGCAAGTCCTCGACGATCCCCTTGAGGTCGAAGAAGTCGAGCGGCGCCGGCGGGGCGTCCCACGTGCGTTCTTCCCGCAGGCCGGCCAGGACGACGCACAGGGTGCGCCGCTCCAGGGCGGGGAGCGTCGCCGGGTCGGGACCGTGCGCGAAGACGCACGGGTAGTAGGCGCGGCCAAGCTCGAACAGGCGCACGCTCTCGCGGCCGTTGCGCAGGTTGAGGCTGGCCGCGTCGAGCAGACCGGCCATGAGGGTCGGGCGCAGGATGGCGCGCTCGGGGGAGAGGGGGTTCTGGAGCGCGATCGGCCCGTAGGTCGCCCCGGCCGCGGTGATCGCGGCGGCGTTGGGGACGAGCGCGGCGATCTCGTCTTCGGAGAGCGGGCCGATCTCCGGGGCGTCGGGCGCGCGCAGTCGCTCCAGCGCCGCCTCGCCCGTTAGCCGGTGGGTGTAGCCCTCGGAGAGGCCGCAGCCGAGCAGGAAGGGGCGCAGCCTATGCTCCAGCGCCGCGGCCCCCTCCGGGTCGTGGGCGGCGACCCCGCCCCGCAATAGCGTCTCGGGCGCCTTGTCGTACCCGATCATGCGCGCGATCTCCTCGACAAGGTCGGCGGCCTCGGTCACATCCTCGCGCCACGGCGGGACGACGACGGTGAACCTGGGCGCGGAGTCCGCGGGGAGCGTGGATTGCGTGGGAACTCGTTCGATCGTCCGCTCCTCGCTAGGCGGCGTCGTGATGGTGGAACGCGTGGCCGTGACGAGGACGCCCGTGCGTACCTCGAAGCCGAGCGGCTCCAGCGCCGCGACGATCTGCTGGCCCGTGACGTCCATGCCGAGCAGGCGGCGCGGTTCGGCGGCCGGCAGGAAAACCGTGCGACGCCTCGTTCCCGTGCTGTCGGGGGCCGCGACATCGATCGTCCCGCGCGCCACGGTTCCGCCCGCGAGCCGCGCCATCAGCGCGACGGCGCGGTCGTTGGCGAGCGGGGCCAGGTACGGCGGCAGGCCGCGCCCGTAGTTCGTCGAGGCGGCCGAGCGCAGACCCAGGCGCGTGGAGGTGCGGCGGACGCCGGGGCCGTCGAAGGTGGCGACCTCGAGCGCGACGTTGGTCGTCGCGTCGCTCACCATCGTCGAGGCGCCGCCCATCACGCCCGCGATACCGATCGGACGGTCCTCGCCGTCGGCGATGATCAGCATGTCGGGGTCGAGGCGACGGGTCTGGCCGTCGAGGGTCTCGACGGTCTCGCCCGCGCGGGCGCGGCGCGCGACGAGCGCGCGGCCCGCTACGAGGTCGGCGTCGTAGGGGTGCATGGGCTGGCCGTACTCGATGCGCACGTAGTTCGTGATGTCGACGATGTTGTTGATCGCGCGCTCGCCGCACGCCTGTAGCCGCGCCGCCAGCCAGTCGGGCGAGGGGCCGACGACGACGCCGGTGACGACGCGGGCGGTGAAGCGCGGGCACGACGCGGGGTCCTCGACCCCCACGCGGAGCAGGGCGTCGACGCCGGCCCCTCCCTCGACGACGCGCGCGTCGGGCAGGCGCAGGGTCTGGCCCGTGATCGCGGCGATCTCGCGCGCGACCCCGACGACGGAGAGGCAGTCGGGCCGGTTGGCGGTGATCTCAAGCTCGAAGATGGCGTCGCCCAGGAGGTCGGCGAGCGAGCGGCCGGCCGGGGCGGCGGGGTCGAGGATGCGGATGCCCGAGTGGTCCTCGCCCAGACCGAGCTCGTCGTCGGCCAGGACCATCCCCTCGGAGACGACCCCGCGCAGCTTGCGCGGCTTGAGGGTCACGCCGTTGGGGAGGGTGACGCCGAGGCCGGCGTAGGGGACTTTATCGCCGATGGCGATGTTTGTCGCGCCGGTCACGACGGTCCCCTCGCCGCGCGGGCCGAGGTCGAGCGTGGCGAGTTGCAGGCTGACCTCCGGGTCGGGGTGCGGCGCGAGGCCGGCGACGCGCGCGACGAGCACGTCGCGCCACTGCGCCCCGATGTACTCGACGTTCTCGACCTTCGTGCCGGTCATCGTCAGGCGCGCCGCAAGCTCGTCCGGCGAGAGCTCGATGTCGACGTAATCGCGGAGCCAGGAGAGCGGTATTTTCATCGGAACTGCTCCAGGAATCGCAGGTCGTTGCTGTAGAAGAGGCGCAGGTCGGGGACGCCGTAGGTGAAGAAGGCGGCGCGTTCGATGCCCATGCCGAACGCGAAGCCGGAGTAGACGTCCGGATCGTAGCCGACGCCGCGCAGCACCCGCGGGTGGACCATCCCGCAGCCCAGCAACTCGACCCAGCCCTCGTATTTGCAGACGTTGCAGCCCTTGCCGCCGCAGACGGGACAGGTGACGTCGACCTCGGCGCTCGGCTCGGTGAACTGGAAGTGGTGTGGCCGGAAGCGCGTGCGCGTCCCCTCCCCGAACATGCGGCGCGCGAACAGGGCCAGCGTCCCTTTGAGGTCGGCGAAGGTGACGTCGCGGTCGACCGCCAGCCCCTCGACCTGCGAGAAGTCGGCCAGGTGCGTGGCGTCCTCGTCGTCGCGGCGGTAGCATCCACCCGGCACGATGATGCGGATCGGCGGTTCCTGGCTCAGCATCGCGCGCGCCTGCATCGGCGAGGTGTGCGTGCGCAGGAGGATGCCCAGGGATTGGTCGACGTAGAAGGTGTCCATCGTGTCGCGCGCGGGGTGGTCGGCGGGCATGTTCATGAGCTCGAAGTTGTAGCGCTCCCACTCGACCTCGGGTCCTTCGACGGCGGTGAAGCCCATGTCGGCGAAGATGCGGATGATCCTCTCGCGCGTCTCGCGTAGCGGGTGCGCGTAGCCGACCGGCGGGCGGTGGCCCGGCAGCGTCACGTCGATCGCCTCGCTGGCGAGATCCCCGGCCAGACGCGCGCGCGCCAGTCCCGCCGCGCGGTCCTCGTACAGTCCCTCCAGCCGCGTCTGGATCCCGTTGTACGCGCGGCCCGCCGCGGGTTTCTCCTCTGCCGCTAACCCCTTGATGCTCTCCGAGTACGCGGCGAGCGCGCCTTTGCGCGCGAGGTAGGACACGCGCCACGCCTCGAGCGCCTGGGAGTCGGCCGCCGCGGCAAGCTCCGCCTCGGCCGCGCGCCCCAACGCGGCGAGCCGCTCGACGATATCGGTGTTCTCGATCATACAACTCCCCCCTCAACTTACGAGGGTAGGTTTTTTGTGTGGAGGGGCGCCCGGCGATGTTGGGCGCCCCTCCACACGCGCGGGAACACGGAGGGCGACGCCCTCCGACCCTCCCTCGCGCGTGACAAACCTACCCCTAAAAGCGCCCCCAACCCCTCTCCCACGATGGGGAGAGGGGAAGCTTTGCCCATAAAGTCCGATAGTTCCGCATCCTGTACGGTTTGGCGCACCATGCATAGCACAGGTCCGAATTGAGAGGCTCGTCACAGTCTAGTAGGCGATGAACGTTCGGCAGAGGCCGACTTT
>JAABUO010007706.1_pt1 | contig 12254 bp, 9 predicted proteins | sample 5559291 | NCBI WGS metagenome assembly JAABUO01 (sample SAMN10711878, study PRJNA513372) | rock metagenome | isolation source: Antarctica rocks | place: Antarctica: Victoria Land, Finger Mt sud
CCACTAAGGAGTCCTGAGCTATCCGTATCCCTCTCTAGGAATCTCGGTTGCTACCCTCCTTAACAGCATCCATCGCCCCTCCTCCTCCTCACCACCACACCACCGACGTTGACTAACCTGCAGACGGCACGATGAGCTACGAGGAAGACGACGAGGATCTCTTCAAGGACCTCTACGGTGACGACAGCAAGAAGGAGCAGCCAGCGAGTGGCGCTGCGGGCAAGAAGGGAGTAGCGGGCGCAGGGGACGCTCAGCTGCAAAACATCCTCACCAACATCGGCGAGACTTCACACAAGATTGCTGCAGATGGGGCCTCGACGCAGGCAGTAGACTCGAGAGCACCTCCACAGGCCATAGATGGCAGCGCTGCGGAGGTTAGGATGGACCCCCGCACGGGTGCGCCTGCTGTGACTTCTGGCGGCGGCGGTAGCGGCGGCGGCGTGGGTGCGATGCCGATGATGAACCCCATGCAACACATGATGGGCATGGGCGGTGGCTCTACAGATGCCTCTTCTGTTCCTATATCTGCTATTCCTACATCCGCTAGCATACCTAGTGATAATTTTAGATCAGGCAGTCCCATGATTAAAGAAGATGGGTTAGTGTCAATAACTGAATGCAATGGCTTATCATTTATAGGAAAATGTTTATAGGTGGTCTCAATTGGGAAACGACGGACGAGTCCTTGAAAGAGTACTTCACCCAGTATGGGGAGGTCTCCGAGTGCACCGTCATGCGTGATGGCTCGACCGGCCGAAGTCGCGGCTTCGGCTTCCTCACCTTCCGAGATCCCAAATGCGTCAATGTGGTGATGGTGAAGGAGCATTTTCTGGATGGCAAGATCATCGACCCAAAGCGTGCCATACCTCGCGACGAGCAGGAGCGAACAAGTAAAATTTTTGTCGGAGGGGTGAGTCAAGACACGAATGAGGAAAGCTTCCGTGACTATTTTACGCAGTTTGGACGAGTGATTGATGCAACATTAATGATTGATAAGGATACGGGCCGACCGCGTGGGTTTGGGTTTGTCACGTTTGACTCGGATGGCCCTGTGGAGACCATCATGCAACAACCATACCTCTCCATGAATGAAAAGCAGATTGAAGTCAAGCGCGCACAGCCAAAAGGCAATGTCCGCGACCGCATGACGGCCGGCTCTGACGCGCCGCAACAAAATTTCCAGCAACAACCGCAACAAAACCAAAACTATAATTACAATGGCATGTCGCCCGCCATGATGGCACAGTATTGGCAGCGCATGCAGACGTACTGGGCAGCCATGCAGCAACAGATGGCTGGCGGAGGAGCTGGGGCGGGTCGTGGCATGCAAATGAATCCAATGATGATGCAAATGATGCAGCAACAGCAACAAGCGGGCGGCATGATGAATCCAAATGCAGGTGGAGGTGGGTTTGACCAGCAGCAGTACGAGGACGGCCAGGCAGGCGAGGAAGGCGAGGGGGGTTCCGAGTCCGCCGGCAAAGCAGGAGGCGAGATGTCGCCCTCGGGATACGACTCGCCGGATCAGGCCAGGTATGGAAACGTTCCTCCCAATGCCCCCACTGGTCCAAAGGGCCCGCGTGGAAGAGGAACGCCGCGCGGTGGAGGTGGCGGCGGTGGCAGAGGTCAGTACTCGCGTGGACGCGGGGGAGCGATTTATGGTGGGTTCCAAGGACGAGGGAACCACAGAGACCGGCCGTATTAAATGTATGTACAAACAAATTGATATTCCCATGCCTTCCGTACTGCCATGTCTGCCATGCTTGCATGTGTGTCATGTGTCCATGTGAGCAATGTGTGTCAAATGTGCCGTATGTACGTTTATGCCACATGAATGAAGGAGCGCTCCTTGTAGACGCCTTTTTGTAGGTGGGGCAAGTACTCGGACCAACAAGCCTTGCTTCGACCGACAAGCACGGGCGGATTCACCACATGACATCCTTCATACGTGACTTCAAACTTGGGTGCTGCGCTATCTGCAAGGATGAGGGCGGTGGGAAGAGGGTAGAGGCGGAGTGAGTGGTCATAGTCCCAAAACACTGGCTGTACGCTTAGGGGAAAGGGCGACAAGTGCGCTTGGTCCACCACCGTCCTCACCAGCTTCCGCGCAGTCGCAACATCCGGTTCGATGGGAGGCATGGCAGGCGCCCTCTCCTCCTTGTCCACTTCCTCGCCAATTTCCTCGCCAAACTCCTCCTCCGTGTCAGTAGCCTTAGGGAACCGCACGGCATTGCGATGCAGTCGTGCCAGCATTTCATCACGAAAGATCACAATTTCTTGCGTAAAGTAGGAGAGTCGGCAAGGATTTGATGCAAAGACGGAATTACTGCATACCCTGCGAATACGACTCGTAAAGACATCTGGCAATCCCTGTCGTGGAAGGACGGTCGATGCACCCCCGGCAAACGAGCTGGCCCAGGGGTCGTTGTTGCCAGGAATGAAGATGAGCTTTGATTTGGCGATGATGGATGGGAACTGTTCCAGTACGACTGCGAGCTTATCAAAGTATGCTTTGATTGTCGCGGACGCGCCATTGAGATGTGGAGCGACGGAGAGAAAATTGCCGAGCAGGACGATGGCGAGTGGAGGTTCGTCGGAGTAGGTTGAGAGCATGGATCGGAGAGCGAGAAAAGTCCGCGGCTTGTCGAGAGCAACATCCTTAACAAGCACAATCCTGACATCGTACTTGACCTCTGCCGCCCGCATATCCCGTTCCAAACCCCGATCGTGTCCCATCCCAAGGTGATCGAGATGTGGGAGGAGCTCTCTGGTTCTCTCTCGGCGTTCCGTCGGTGGGTGACCGATGGTGAAGACGTGAAAGTCTTCCTGCTCAGTGAAGATTCCATCCACCAGACAAAGACACCCTGGACAGATCCAGCCCTCGCTGCTGATGGCCTCGGACATATCCAGCATAATTTTGGAGTCCAGGTCTTCGAGCCAGTACCTGCCCTCTGTCCCCACCATGAGCATCCCAAACAAAAGGAAAGCCTTTCCTCCCCTGCCCAGAAGGTTCTTTATACCTGTAATCTTGTAGTGATTCTGGTCCCCAAGGATGGAAGTGCCCGCAAAGGAGGGCTGCCGAAATGCTTCATGCTGGTGCAACCGATGTCTGACAACGGCAAAGCGTTCCCTAAATAGATTCGTCTTACTGCCTGCCGATCCAAGTATGGATGGTGGAGTCGTGGCTGCTTCAAAGTGACGTCGAGGGATGGAGTAAGTGTACTTTGGCTGGGAAAAGGCATCAATGCACGCAAAGTACTTTGCTACATGCAGCTCAGGCGCGGAAGCAGCGCTCATTTCCACCTGTCCATGGCCGTCCACCATGAAGGAGGAGGTGCGTTGCAGGGCTAGATTTCGTGAGGCATGCGGCACGTCGAGCACTTTGAGCACCGGCGTGAGGTTGGACTCCTCGACCAAGATCGCAGAGGGGCAATGCTTCATCCACATTCTAGCAATTTCATCCAGCATGGAATCTGCCTCTGCCCGCCAATTCGCGCCGCACTTTCGGCCAATGTACTGAGCGAGCAGGTTCAGCCCGTCCGACTTGATCGTGAGGTTGTGTTTACGCGTGAAGACGCGAAATGCCATCGGCCGCACCTGCGCCGGGTCCAAGTGGACTGGGAGCACGCGGTGGTTGAGGCCGTGCTGGAGGGCGCTCTCCACGCCAGCTCCTTCCCCAGCAAGCAGCGCATCGTCACCCTCCCTCGGCGGCCGAAAGAAGGCCGTAATGTTTGCCATTTCCGCCACTACCACCGACGCCTCATTCGTGTTTCACGCGCAACGTTGCGTGAATCCGGCACAAACACACCACAAAATGAGCAAGGACGGGGATGGAGGCGTGGTGGATGAGAAGAGCTTGCAGGCGAGCATCGATGCTGGACACAAGGCGTACGCGCTGCGCGACTACGAGAGTGCTGCGTCGAGCTATGGGAGAGCGAGTGAGATGATGGCAGCCAAGAACGGCGATGCGGATGAGGCCAATGCAGACATCCTCTTCTACTACGGCAGAGCCCTCTACCAATGCGCCGTCATGAGCAGTGATGTTCTCGGAAATGGTTCTGGGGCTGCTGCTGGTAAGGAAGGGAACGGCGAAGAGAAACGACAGAAAAGCGAAGCGAACGGAGGAGCATTGAATGAGGCTAGTAAGGATGTTATTTCCGATGCGGCACTTGCAAAGTCGCCAGAAAAAAAGAAAGGCGTCTTTGAGTTTCTGGGAGACGACGATGAGGAAGGGGAGGGGGAGGATGAGGAAGAGGAAGGCGAGAGTGATGGGGGTGGCGATGGAGAGGGGGAGGTCGAGGACGACTTTACGGTAGCCTGGGAAATTCTTGATCTGGCCCGGGTTCTGTTGGAAAGGAGAATCGAAAAGCCGAGCGGTGATGAGCCTCTGCTTCGAAAGGACAAGGAGCGCCTGTCTGAAGTATTCGACTACCTTGGCGAAGTGAGCCTGGAAAGCGAAAATTTCCCCCAATCCGTCACAGACCTAACCTCCTCCCTCAACCTCAAAACCACCCTCTTCCCTGCCGACTCGACCGTCCTCTCCGAGGCCTACTTCAAGTTGGCCTTGGCCCTCGAGTTCTCGGGTGAAGTCGACGCCAAGCAGCGCGCGGCCGAGTACATCCGCCAAGCCATTCGCTCGTGTGAGCTGAGGATGGAAAGAGAGACGAGCAACGGGAAGGGCAAAGAGAAGGAGAACAGGGAGGTGGAGAATGCGAGGGAGCTAGTGGGCGAGCTGCAGGCGCGCTTGAAGGAGCTCACAGCAGCGCTGGATGCCCCCTGTCCCCTGGTCGACCCGTTGCAGGAGATCCTGGGCGAGACGGCCGACGATGTGCGATCGCGCATTGTCAGCGCCATGGGCTCCGCCAACGACGTCTCCAACCTGATTCGCAAGAAGGCCAAAGCCGACTCTGAACCCTCCGCCAAACGCGTCAAGCTCGACGACGAAGCATAAACCAAGACTTGTACATACCTACTGCTCTCCGTCGACAATGGCCAGCATCCCATCCAGCAGGGTCATGTCCTGGTCCAACAGCTCTACCCAATTCTGTAGATGCCCGATGTCTTTGAGTCTGATTTGAGTCGAGTTGAGGATACTCCCGCACTGTTTGTTTATCTTACCCATCCTGCGCGCACTGCCTTGCAGGTCTGCGGTCTGCTTCTCAATGGTGGCGGCATTCGCGCTGATGGTGGCCACGCGCGCCCGAATCTCGCGGTCCAGGCTGCTCGTGAGCCCCGCAACATCCTCCTCCAGCTCCTTGCTGGCTGCCTTTGCCCGCTCCTGCCCAGCCAGCCTGGCCTGCTTGCCTTCCTCGAGCAAGCGCGATGTCATTCCATGACACGACTACAAGGACTGCGCAGCGGCTACCGACTACGAGACATGGAAAAACCAGATGTATTTATTCTACCACTTACACGATAAAGCCCTCGAACTTTGGAAACTTTTTCATGTTGTCCTTCAGCGGCCCGTTGTTGTGCATGATCTTGACGTACGAGCCATCGGGCAGGAGCTGCCCCGCCTGTCGCTTCTCAATGTACTCCTGGCGGGTGAAGGGGGTGAAGCCATACAAGCGCGAGATGACAATCTTCTGTCGCCCCGGGAACTTGTACTGCGACCTCCTCAGCGCCTCGATGACGTGGGCCTTGTTGGACTCTTTCGCACGCACCGAGAAGATGATCTGGCCGATATTGACGCGGGCCACTGTTCCAATCGGCTTGCCGTACGCTCCTCGCATGCCGGTCTGCAGCCGATCGGCGCCGGCACACGACAGCATTTTGTTGATGCGCAGGACGTGGAAGGGGTGCACCCGGATGCGCATGTGGAAGGAGTCCTTCCCAGCTGATTTGGTGAGGTACTTGTTGCACGAAATGCGCCCGGCCTCCAGCGCCTCGGAGGAGAGCTGCTCATACTCGTTGGAGATCAGGTGCACGCACAGCGGGAACTCATCAACCGTGGCCTTCTTCCTGCCGATGTCAAAGGAGCGGATCTTGCTGTCGGGGACTCCGCGATTGTAGCGGCTCTTTGGGAAGGGCTTGTTCTTGCAGTACCGGTAGCAGCGAGCTGGTCGGCGAGCCATCTGTGGTATTGATGATGGTGGTGTGGAGGAGGAGGAATTCGTAACGCCGGCTGGGAACGGGGCGCATTTCGCAGTCACATTCTGAGTCACGCCTGTGCACGTGACTTTATTTTGGATCTGATAAGATGAGGATAAGATCGATCGTAGGAGAGAAGAGAGGAGAGACAGAGGAAGAGAGAGGAAAAGAAGAAGATTCATCCGTAACGCCTCTATAGTCGGAGTCTATACACTCCCCCATTCGCCCATGGGACCAGCCCCCATGGACGAGACACTCGTCGCATCATCCCAGAAATGGCGCTTCGAGACACGCCCCCTTGCGTACCCGCCACACCGACTCGCAGACCCGCTCTTGGCTCCAAAGCGCGACGTCTCACTCCGTGTGACGCGAGACTTGACGTACGACCAGATAACAGACAAGTCGATGCGCTTCTCCCAGTAGGCTTCATCTTGTACTTCCTGTCCAACCGCTGCCTGCGTCATATCGCTCTGCACGTCGTCCACAAAGCGCTCCCCAAAGACAATCTCCAGCATTGCGTGATCGAGCCCAAACACGCGCCTCAGGATCCTTGCAATCCACTCCTCCTCGTGGTGGTCGCGCGGGGCAGTGGATTCCGAGGCAGAGTGTGGGTGCAGCTCTGCACGCAGGTGCTCACACTGCTCCATTCGCCATGCGTGGATGCGCGCATGCGTCGACTCGCTCTCGGTGGAGGTCGAGAAGGCGCCCAGGCCGTCATGGCTGGGAAAGGCCACATGGTCCTGCAATGCAGCCATCAAGTCCGACGACGCCGCTGATGCCGCAGCACAGCCGGATCCTTCTCGCGAAGCCACTTTGCCGGCTGCTGCCTCATCCGTACTCGATCCAGAGAAGAGCACCCATCCCTCTTCCGCCAGCGGCGAGAGATAAGACTGCTGTAGCGAGATCTGTGACCCTGCCGCGCTCCGTCGCTCATGCTCTACGCTGCCAGCGACATGTGCCGGCCGCTGCGCATAAGCCATCTCCCGACGAGGAAGGCTTATCGTGTTGTCGTTGCACCTCCTGGTTGGGATGGATTCGTCAAGATACTCGTCAAGCAGACAGAATGAGCAGTGAAACTCGCTATTTCTATTCACAGTCTAACAATATCCTAACCCCCCGTTCTGTGCTCGTGATTCATTCTCCGCCCGTGCTCCTTTGGATCCACAATCACCCTCTTCTCAATCTCCGTTCTTCGCGTGCGGCCCGTCAGCGGAATGTTGTACTGCAGCGTGCCGCGCACAATGAGTTCAAAGGGGTGATCCGACACGCGTACCCAGCGGTCGATGCCATCATCCTGAGTCGCATTCCCTGGCTTATCCAAGCGAATGCCCCCAATGGCTCGCCAGGCCGACCTGCCCAGCGGGAAGCCAGGGAAGGAGAAGGGTGTGTTGAATTCGCGCACATGGCCTAGCAGCAGATTCTCCTCCTCAAGCACAATGTTTCCCGCATATCCCAAGGACCCGGCCCACTCGGACTTTGCAATGAGAGATAGATCCCCTGACGCGACGGAGATGCCCACGATGTTGGGGTTGACGGCCGACACCACCATATCAAAGAAGATCTCCTCCTCGGAAACGAGGACATGGGTAATATCGGTAGCGTGGACGTGCTGCAATTCGTAGTTTAGGGAGTAGATGAGAGAGAGACCACAGAGAAGAGTAAAGACGAGCAGGGTGATGGTGACCACAATGCACCACGACATGCGAATCTTATTCTCGGCCGCCGACCTCATGGCCCTCTTCCGACGTCGCAGCAAGGGGAGTCCTTCTTCGTCGTCGTCGCGGTCTCCGTCGTAGATACTCCAGCGACTGCTGGTGCTGCCCGGAGGCAGCGGATTCGACATGAGTCTCGGGCCGGTTGCTTTGGTGCCTGGAAGGTAGCGGGGCGAGGAGGGTCTGGAGGAGTGCTTGCTTGTATATCCGCCATGAGCATGCGCAGAAGGGTGGATGCGCAGGCTGGCCTGGCTGGGCTTGGGGTGCAGTCTGTCCTCGGAGGCAAACTTCATGCTTCGTCGACCATTGAGCGACTGGTTCTTGGCATACGGCTGTGTGTAGTCGTACGGTGTCGATGAGGAATTGGAGGGGGACCTGGAATGGCGCATCCGCCGTCCCTCTGGCGGGTTGGATTCGTAGATGAAGGTCTCATCCGAGTCGGACGAGTTGTCGGCCGAGTCGAGCGCCGATGCGACGCGGGCAGCAAAGATGTCTGCTTTGGAGGAGGTGGGTGGAATGACCGACTGTCGAGCCTTCTTTTGCTTTTGCGTGCGCTTGTTGGGCTTGATGGTGTCGACGCTCTTTTTGGCCTTGACCGCCATGTTGCCGGCTGCCTCGTCTGCGGAGGCGGCGCCCTTTGCCGAGGCTGCATTGCTGAGGGTGCTATGCACGGCCGAGCGGTTGTTGACCGTTTCCGTCTCCACCGTCATGCCCAGCGCATGGGATGCAAGCCGTCGATTGTTGCCTTTCCCCGCTACCGTAGAGGGTCCAGCGGGTGCCCGGTCGTCACTCTTGTAGCCGCTTTCACTGCCGTCCGACAGCCGGTCGGCGAGGAGGATGTTCTTGTCTACTGGATGCGGCGAGGGAGCCGGCATCAGCCTTAGCCCCGGCACCTGCTTTGTCTCTTCCCGAAGGATCTGGGGTGAGGGTGAGGATGTCCAGCGCTTGAGAGCCGGTCTGGAATCCGCGGCGAGGAGCGCCAACTTGGCAGGCGATCTGTCCACCGCGGATGTTGGCTCCTGCATCCGTCCTTTCTCCTCCTCCTCCTTGTCTATTGCAGCTGGGGCAAGGGAAGAGACAGACCGCGACCCCGCTGTGTGTCGTGTTTTGTCCATGGGGCCATCGGAAGGTGTGCGCATGCAATGCAAAACGGTCAATTCTGGGAAAACGGTCTCCAGCTAGGTCTCCTGTAGGTCACCTGCTAGGTCTACCCGATTCTACAGACAATGCACACTCTGTCTAGGGCAGAGAATGGCTGAGAGCAGGCCTGGCCACCAGTCCCAGTCCCAATCCCGTCCCAGCCAGCCCAGCCCTGCCCTGCCCTATACCCTCATCACTCTTCCTCTCCCCTCTCTTCCTCTTTCTCCTATTTCCATTATTGTACGTGTCCTTCACCGCCAACTCCCCGCCCCACTTTCCCTGTTCCCCCTTCGCACTCGTCGCGTCACCCACCCTACATCAACAAAACAAACCCGCAATCGCCCACACACCAACAGCGCCAGGCGGGAGAAAGGAAGGTGAGACGGCCCAGCGAGGGCAGCAGCGGAGCACGCAGAAAGAGATGGCCAGTCCTGCCGTCTCCCTCCACAAGAACATCGACAAGAAAAGCCCCAGCAAGAGGGTGCGCTCGCCGCTGCTGGCCACCGAGATGAACGAGCAGCACACACGGCACGGGCCCCAGCAACAGCGCCCGCACCGCCAGTCGCTAGAGAAGCTGAAGATCGCGCCCCACTCGCCGTCCCCTCTAAAGAGATCCGATGGCATCCTCAACCTCGAGCAGGCCTTCCTAGGCTCGCCCGTCGCCAAGAGCACCCCCACTGCGGCGCCCTCCACAAAGCGCGCCCTGCAGAAGCCGTCGTACGCTCGCAACCGCCCGGGGAGGCCGCTGGAATTTGCAAACAATCTGGGACCCGAGAGCCCCAGCCTGCTCAAGCGCACCGTCAGCATGGAGAATGTGGGCCCGAGTGCGCGAGAGTCGCCGTTTGGATCTGCTGGGCCTGTCGTGAATCCGTCCATGCACCCGCATCACCCCTTGGCTAGAATGAAGGCATCCTCCTCCCCAGACACGGGCTACGCAACGCCGCGCAGTTTCAAGCTGGTGAAGCCGCTGCAGACGGCCTTCATGTCTACGGGGTTGATATCAAAGAGGAATCGCAACCCTGCTGCGGACACGTCAGGCCCACCCCCGGAGACGCCGTGCAAGCGCCACGCACCCATTCCGGTAGGGACCCCGGGATCAGGTGAACATGAAGTGTCCTTTGCATTCTCGTCGTGCAACGAAGACTACGACCTACCTCCTACACCCACCAAAGGAGTGCTGTTGTCGGTCCCCAAATCAAAGCGAATGCTTGGGGAGATATCCCCATCTTTTGGACAAAACTATCTCGCCGAGCTGGATGCCTCACGCCTGTCCATTTCATCCATGCCGCCTCCTGGTATGGTGACGGGTGCGGAACCTCCAGTCACACCGACCGTCGAAGTGCCCACCTCCTACACCTACAGTCAGTCCCAATCGGGAGCGACGCCGCTGGGCAGTTCGGCGGAAACACCGCACCATATTAAGCGAACAACGAGTGGGCTTTCGACGCTTTTGAAGCGCTTCTCTTCCGCGAATGCCATTGGAAGTGGGGAATTCAGCGAGGTGTTTGAGACGGTGGATACAAGGGGCGACAAATTTGCAGTCAAACGAACGAGATGTGCCTATGGGGGCCAAAAGAGCCGGACGCGACGGCTGGAGGAGGTGGAGATCCTCCGGCGCCTCAAAGGGCATGATCACATTGTGGAGTTGGTGGAGAGTTTTGAGGACGAGGGTCATTTGTATATTCAGACTGAGTTTTGTGAGAATGGATCACTCGACGTCTTTCTCAGCGAGCATGGACGGCAGGGACGGGTGGAGGAGTTTCGGTGCTGGAAGATGCTGCTGGAGATCTCGCTGGGGCTGCAACATATCCACGAAATAGGGTATATCCACCTCGACCTCAAACCGGCCAACATTCTCATCACCTTTGAGGGTACGCTGAAGATTGGAGACTTTGGGATGGCCACGTCATGGCCGTCCATGTCAGGTTCGACGGAGCGCGAAGGAGACCGGGAATACATTGCTCCCGAGGTCTTGACCAAACAGACTTACTCACCAGCAGCCGACGTCTTTTCACTCGGCCTGATCATGCTGGAAATTGCAGCGAACGTGGTGCTCCCTGACAATGGACTACCGTGGCAAAAGCTTCGCTCGGGCGACCTGTCTGATGCGTCGGTGGAGCTCGGAGACGGCACGGAGACGCATGTTGCCAAGATCGAAGACCCAGCCGACGACTGTCCGCTGCAGAAGGGAGTCATGGAAGGGTTTGTACGCTGGCTGCTATCGCCAGAAGCCTCCGAGAGACCGACTGCATCCGACATCTTGACATCTGTGCCTCTCGCATGGGTCGATTCCAGGCGCAGTGCAGGGGCCGTGGTGTATGAAGGCGAGTATGGGCCGACCATGGCGACCGGCGTGGCGCACACGGGCCCGGGCCAGATCCTGCCGAACCTGGAGGAAGAGGGAGACTGGCGCATGGAGATGTGATCCGAGGGATGGGATATTTCTTACTTTTTGCGACCGGATATGATATGTTTAGGATGTTTTCCACACGTGGGAGTTTAGGTAGATTTACATACGTATATGCATAACTAGTGATGCACGACCGGTTCCACGCCCGGCTCCCACTCCCTGAGCGCGCTGCGAATATTCAGCCAGTACCGCAGCTCGGGCACCAGCCCGCGTGCCCTTGCGTAGTCTTCCCCTGCAAATGCGTCCGCAATACCACCTTCCACCCTATGCACGCGCTCTTCATTCTGCTCCTGCATGACCACCACATCCTCCTTTGTCTGCGCCTCCTCCAGAGCCTCCCGGGCCTCCATCACCCGCATCAGCAAGTCCCCCTCCGCCTCCTCCACGACCTCCTCTTTGATCTCGATGCCATGGAGGGAGAGCAGGTGCAGGGCGCGAGCATACGGATCGAGCAGCTTCTCGTAGGCTTCGTTAATGACAGCCGACGTGCGCTCGGCGGCGCTTCGTCCAGGCGGGGATGCCCGGTCCGGGTGGTTGATGGCCTGCAGCCTGATGTACTCGTCACGCAGCGCCCGCGGATTGATGTGGAAGGACGCATGCGGCGGAGGTCCGTTGGGAAAGGTGGCGGGGAAGAGGGAGTAGTAGGCCACAGGGCTGAGAGAGGTCGTGCAGCGCACTCCAATGCGGCGTCTGAGAGCGACCGACCAGATGCTCATCCCCACATCAGACCATGAGATGAAGATGGGAATATGACTAGAATGACATGAGGAATTCGGTGAGGATGAGAGGGAGGAGTCCGATGGGGATGAGAGGGAAGGGGTGGTTCTCCTCGAGCACGGCAAGACACGGGGTAGAGAGTGCCGCTGGGCTGCCTGCGCGAGAGGAAGCACGGTATGAGAGGG
>JAABUO010007710.1_pt1 | contig 12252 bp, 20 predicted proteins | sample 5559291 | NCBI WGS metagenome assembly JAABUO01 (sample SAMN10711878, study PRJNA513372) | rock metagenome | isolation source: Antarctica rocks | place: Antarctica: Victoria Land, Finger Mt sud
AACGCGTCGCCATGCGATGCGAGAAGACCGACACCAGCTACTCAGCCATCATCAGTTTTGCGTGCGGACTGATGTTGGTTAAATCCGTCCACACGGCCTAGTTCCGTTCGCCATTTGAAGCGCGACTAAGTTACCGGGCCAGCCCACATCGGCAAGCCGGATCAAGCCATGGGATCCCGCGCCGCCGACCTGGCCATCTGCGGGCGCGAGGCGAGGCCCCCCCCGGCTGCCGGGCTGCGGATGTTGCGCAGATCGAGCTGCGGCTCGGGTGGTGCTGGCGGCCCGGTATCCGCCGCAGCGTGGGGATGAGCAAGGGTAGCTGGTGGTGCGGGGTAGTGGACTAGGGTTCGTTCCGGCGTTGAGCGACTTCATCATGGAACGCATCGGCGCGGGCCTTGTAGGCCTTGGAGCCGGGCTCAAGCTGCCCCAGTGCATCCATCAGCTCGAAGTTGAGCGTGGCGACCTCCACGCTGCTGTAGCCTTCCAGGTTGTCTTCGCGGAACATCACGTCGGGAGTCAGTTCGGCCATCTATGTCTCCGGGGTTCGTCGTCGGTAAGTCGGTTATGCTTCGTCGTGCGAGCCACCATCTGAGGCCCTACCCCGCCCGCAACCCGCACGCCATCCCCGCCAGCGCAGCCGCAGCCCTCCCCGCCTGGTCGGCCAGTTCGACCCACAGCGCGTGGATCGTGGCCTCCCGGCCCGCCTCGCGCATCTCCCACTCGACGTTGGCCAGCAACGCCCAGGCACGCATCTTCAGGCTCTCCTGTGGGCAGTAGCGCACGCGATCGCGCAGGCTAGGACCGCTTCAGCTTCTGCGCGATTCGTGCAGCCCGCAAAGCGACGACGGCCGCCGTTGTCGGGGCGCCAAGCTTCTCCGGTGCCGAGGCATGGTCGGTCTGCTTCTGGCATTGAGTCTCATAAGCCACCACGGCCGCGATCGGTATACGGATCATCGTCCCGAGCTGCAGCGTGGGCAAAACGCCGTCCCGCAGCAGCGTGCGGATCTTGCTTGACGAGCAGGACCAGCGCTCTGCGAGGTCCACGACCCGGTAGCAGGTGGGCGCGACCTGTGAGGAGTGCCTAGGCGGCCGTTCAACCAATCTGATCGCCCACCCTCGCCACGATCTCATCCGCCATGGCCGGCCAGCGCCGCACCACCTCGTCCCAGAACGCCTGGAGGTTCCGCGGCGCCATTGCGCCGATTTCCTACATGCTGTGGGGCGGAAGCTGCCTCAGCAGCAGCTCGGCCGGATACAGCTCCCCATTGTGCTCGACGGCTGCAGCTGGCTGGTCGTCGCCGTCGTTCGCAGCGTCCCCTGCGACCGGCGCAGGCGGGGTGGCACGCTCCATGAAGGGGAACTGCACGACGTTGTCGAGGTCCGTCATCGGTCGAGCGTAGCACCAGGGCCAGTCGCGTCGGCAAGCTGGATCTGGCCACGGGATTGCGCACCGCCGACCTGGCCATCTATGGGCGCGAGATCACCTTGGCCGCCGGGCTGCGGATGCTCCGCTGCTCAGGCTATGACCCCGCGCCGGTTCGCCGTCCTGCCCCGCCAAGTCCGTGAGCATGACCCACAGCGCATGGCATCTGCCCTACGTCACGCCTTACCATTCATTCGTGGCAGGCACCCACCCAGCAGAAGCGCGTACTATGCGGCAGTTCTGCGCTGGCGGTGGTTCCTGATGCCCCTAGTGCTGTGTCGGCGGCGGCGGATCGGGCGGCACCGGCAGTTCGGTAGGCGGTTCTTCGACTGGTGCGGGTAAGTCCGGATCTGGAGGAACGGGATGCGGGCCAGTAGGCGGAAGCTGGTCCGGCATCTGGGCGTGGCGGAGAGGCGGGAAGAGGGAGTGGGTCATGCGGCTCAATAGGCGCTTGATACCCGCCGCGGCAACGAAACACCCACGGTGCAGTGCCCCATGCCGAAGGTTTGCCCAGCCCTGTGTAGTCAGATACCGTCGATCACGGCCAACAGCCGAGCCGGCGCACCCATGTCGTCGCGCCCGTATTGGCCGCTCGGCCGCGGCTAATACCTCCCCGGTGATGCCGCGGCCGAGCAATCGGGGCTTCGCTTCCAGGCGCCTCGGGTCGAGTCGGGTGTAGAGGATCGCTGGTCGCCCTTTCCCCCCTCTTTTGACGTGAACGGGTTTGCGCATCTCGCAGGGTGCGAACGGACCTGCGGCTAGCGAGGGCGACCTTGTCAGTTGTGCGACCGGCAACCGTGGAGAGTTCACAACCGGAAAGGCTAGTGTCGGCTGGACAGCGGGCAACCGCCGGCCTCGGCCTGCGCGGGACGTCGTGGCGGCTGCCGGCGACCTCCTGTGCTGTCCAAAATCATGCCCGGGTGGGGTGAAGGGCGCATTAACATGCCTGTATGGAGCTGGGGACCAGCGCTGGTCGAGGTGGCCGTGCTACAGGGCGAGGAACACCAGGTTGAGCAGGCCCGCAATCATGCCCGGCCCTCTGGCGGCGCCAGCAGCAGCACCAGCATGTCCCGGATCCTGGCGCCCGCGCCTGCGTCCCGTGCCGCCAGCCCGACCTTCCCGCCATCCTTGATGAGCGTCGCCAGCTCGTAGAGCAGCCCGGCCGGCACCTCAGGCGGCGTGCCCAGGCTGTCCGGGGAGCACCCACAGCCGATCGCCGGCCTGTAGCTCCGCCCCTTGGCCGGGCATGGGTGGCGTGCCGCGGATGACGGCCTTGAAGGGCAGCGCGTCGCTATGGGCATCCGTGAAGGTGTCCGGGCCTTCACCCGCCAGGCGCATGCCGTCGCCAGCGTAGAGGATGCCAGGGAACGCGCGGGGCGGGCTGTAGGCGGTCATAAGGCAAGCCTAGCACCGGGGCGGCTCGCGTCGGCAAGCCGGATCAAGCCTCCCCGGCTCCCGCCAGACACCCGCCCAGCAGCAGAGCATCCCATGCCGCATCGGCCTTGGTGCCATCGTCCGGGTCGGTGAACTCGTGCAGCAGCGCCTGGTAGGCCGCCAGGCATGGCTGCACCTGGTCGAACGGCTCGGCCATCCGCACGATCACTTGGCGCCACGTCTCGTTCGGCTCGCGCTCGACGCCGAAGTGGTGGAAGCCTCTAGGCATCTGGCCCGCCTACTTTGGAGAGCTGCCGGAGCCGCACCCCCGGCCCGCCCCCGTTCTGCTCGATGAACTCGACGCCGGCGGACTCCAGGGCGGTGCGGATGGCGGCGAGGGTGCGGTGCTGCGGCGCACCTTCCTCGAGTTCTAGTCTCGCGATAGTCCGCCTGGGAACGCCACTTTCAGACGCAAGCCGGTCCTGAGACCAGGCGATCAATCCGCGCGCCGCTCTTACCTGTGCAGCACCAATGGCACAAACCGTGACGTTTTCGCTTGCGGACATTCTACGCTTGTGACACATATTGTGCCGTTCCACAAGGAACATCGGCCGGACGCGGTGTTACCAGCACCTCGCCCGACCTAACCGCAACCCGAAAGGCACTCGGATCATGGCTATCGCCACAGCTACCACGCTCGGCACCCGCCGGGCAGTGCTTGCTCCTTCACGCCGCCAGTTCGGCGGTGCTTCCCTCGCCGCCTTGTGCGGTGCCGCCTTCGCCGGCGCCGTGGTGCTGCCGGACCCGGGCGAGGCGTTTCCGCCGCCGGCGAGCCCGGACGCCGAGCTGATCCGCCTCTGCGCCGAATGCGACGCGCTGCAGGGTCAGGTCGACGCCATCTGGGCGGACCGCATGACGCACCTGATCAACCCCGAGCAGATCGCGATCGAGCGCATCCGCGATGCCGCGCAGCAGCCGCTCCTCGAGCAGATGGACCCGCTCCTGGAGCGCATCTGCGAGATGCGCGCCACCACGGCGCAGGGACACGCCGCGCGCGCCCGAACGCTGATCGCCTGGGACAAGGACCCGTGCTGGACCCATGACGGCTGCTGGAACAGCCAGCTGCTCGGCGCGATCGTGCGCGACCTGGTTGCGGTGGCCTGAGATGGCGCAGGCCCTCGCCCCGAACCGCCGTGCCGTGCTGCGCGGGTCTGCCGCGGCACTGCTCGCCAGCACCGCCGCAGCCTCAGCCAAGCCCGAGTCTGGACCCGATGCCGAGCTGGTCCGGGTCTGCCACGACTTCGCTGAGGCCGAGTGGCGGAACTGGTGGCGCTACATCGTGGCGCCCGCCAACCTGGCCGACGCGCAGGACCGTGAGCCGGACTGGCCGACCCTCGCCTGGATCGAGGCGACACCCGCCACGACGCCGGCCGGGTGGCACGCCAAGGCGCTGGCCTATGCCGCCTGGTGGCGCGAGGCGTACGACGACGTGGAGGCGGAGCGCGATGCCAGCACGTCTCTGCTGGCGGCGCTGCTGCGCGACATGGTGGCGCCGGCACGGGCGGAGATCCTGGCCCGGTGCGCGGCTGAGTATGGGCCGCTGCCGGAAGGCTACACGGCGGATGCGCGGTGGGTGGGCAAAGGCCCCGGCGATGCCGTCGCTGCCGCACCGCCGCACCCGGATGCCGAGATGCTGGCCGCGTGCGTCGCGTTCGGCCGCGCCGAGGAGGAAGTCGCCCGGCTCGAGGGGATCGACGATGCGCCCGACGCGGTGTTCGAGTCGGCGCTCGACGTTTTGCACGCGGCGATCGTCCGGGTATCCGATCTTCGGGCCCGCACCGCCGCCGGCGTCCGCGCCAAGGCAGGCGTGTGCCGGGCGTTGCTGGCCATGGACGAACCGGACGTGACGGCGGCGCGAATCGGTGGGGCGACTCGACGCCATGACGTGCTCGCATGGTCAACCCTGAACGATATGGCCGAATTTCAGGTCTGACGGCTTCGCAAGTGCAAGTCCATGACGCAGTCGGGTTCGGCAAGCAACGGACAGACATCGCGCCCGCTCGGATCGCGCTTGTGGCTGCTCGACCGCGTAGAGGTACCAAAGTGACAACCGAAAGTGCTCAAGAATATATAGCTGTAACATAGAGCTAATTACTTATTATCGCCTAGACACTATAAAATATAGACACTGCCATGTGATATCACTGTGCAAAACCTGCTCTTACTCATTTCACAGCGCTTAAAAGACAGGACCAAAAGTCTCTCGGGGCTACGTAGAATTACCAGAGTTAAACAGGGGACACGCTATGAGGCCAAGGAATACCCCAGCGGCAAGAACCGCTCCGGTCGACGCCGGCTGCCTGCCGGACCTGCCGCGGCTGGTTCCGCTGCAGAACGGGAAGCATGTTTTCGGGCCGTCGAGGTCAACGTGGTACCGCCTCGGCGAGGCGGGCCACATCCGCCTCGTGAAAGTCGGGCGCGGCACCTTCCTCGATACCGCGTCTGTCCTGGCCAGCCTGCCGACGATCCCGACGAAACCCGCCACCTGAAAACAGCACCGCCGGCCCCTGCGATGAAGCAGAACCGGCGGCGGACGCGCACTCGACGTGACAGCCGAGACATAACCGCTTCCCCGCACCGGGTTCAAGCCTTGTCTGCACGCCGGCTCCCGACAGGAGAGCCGTCCCCATGCGCCTTGATCCTTCTTGCCGTGCCTCGCCACCCGATGCCGTGCGCGCCTGCCTTGCCTTCCGCCCCCACGCCAAACGCTCGCCGACTGTCGGCGAGCTGGAGTTTGCCGCCAACGTCGAGATGGCACGCGGCAATCCCCGACGCGGCGAGCTGCTGAGCTGGGCGGCACACGAAGCGCGCGGCGGGGTGTCGCCGTGAGATCGTCCGCCGGCTTCGTCCAGGTGCCGGGCGAGATGGTCGCGGTAGTCGACCTGGTTGTGGTGCGCCCGCCCGACGCGCTGGGCTTCATCGCGGCGGCGGCACGCGGCGATCGTCACGCGGCCCGCGTCATGCTGGCGCTGAACGATGCGCTGCACCTGGTCGACGCCGCACCGCGCCGGTCGCCGCTGCTGTGCGCCACGTGCCCGCAGGTCCTCCGGGCAGGCGTGCGGTGTTCCTTCGTTATCAGCCTGCCGGAAGACGAACGGGCCACCCACGGGCTCGCCCTGGCGATCTGCCGGCGCTGCGGGACCAGTCGGGCAGAAGTTCGCCGCAAGGCCATCGCGGCGCTGCGGACCGAAATGCTGGGTCTGCGCGTGGTTGAGGTGACGCACCCGCGCGGAGGCAGAGCATGACCGGCACATCCGACGCCCTCCGGCTGCAGCGTGGCGCCGAGCACGTGCACCGCCTTGGCGCGCGGGCGGTGGCCGAGCTGGTGGCGCAGGTCGCACGCGAACGCCGCGACTTGCCTGCCACGCTCAAGCTGCTCGACGACTGGCGCGAAGGCCTGTCGGCGGAACTGCTGCATGCGGCTGGCGGCGACAGCTTCCCGCGTCGACTGATCCTCGAGGTGCCGGCATGACCCGCGGCTCAGAATCGCGGAAGCCGCGGCCAGCCCTTGATCGGAGCGCTGATGGCAGCAGCACGCTTTCGGAGGCCGTGCGCACCATCCGGGCCGAGTCCGCCGGGCTGCTCGACCTGATGGTCGTGAGGCCGGCTGACCTTGCCTTTGTCGTTGCGGAAGCTACCGCCAGGGACCCGGACGCGGTCATGGTGCTGGCCGCCCTCGACAACGCAGTGCAACGCATCAGTGCAGCCCCGAGGCGCTCGCCGATGCGGTGCGTGGCATGCCTGCGGCCTCTGCTGGCCAGGACCCATTACTCGTTCTGCGTCGTGCTTCCGTCACGCGCAAATCCTACGAGCAGCCTCGCTATTGCGGTGTGCTCGAAATGCGCCGTCACGCCGGAGGAAATCACGGCGAAGGGGGTCTTGGGTCTGCGCCAGATCTGGCCGGATATCAGCTCGCGCCCGATCACGGTCACGCATCCGACGGGCGGGCAGGCATGATCGTTCCGCACGAGATCGCCCGCAGCCTCGACCTCAAGAGGGCGGGCCGAGGCTGGCGCGGCGCTTGCCCGTCGTGCGGCTATGGCGAGACCGCGATCCTGTCCGCCACGGGCAAACTCTGGTGCGCGAGCTGCGGCCGCGAGGGGCCGGCCGCAGTGGTGGCGCGGATGCAGGGTGGCGAGCACGTCCAGGCGGCCGAGCGGCAACCCGGCAAGCTCGAGCCCACCACGGCCGAACGGACAGCCCGTGCGCTGGTATGGTGGAACGGCGCACCGCAGGACGCGCTGGGCACGCCGGCCGACGTCTATTTGACCGGGCGAGGGCTGGCAGGCCTGGCCGCATCCCCGGCGATCCGATACCGGCCCGATGTGGCGCACCCCGCCGAGCGCGGTCGCCGGCCTGCGATGCTGGCGCTGGTGCAGGACGTCGCCGGCGTGCCCATCGCGGTGCACCGGACCTACCTGACCCGGTCCGGGCGCAAGGCGGATGCGATGCCGGTTAAGGCCAGCGTCGGCCCGATCTTCGGCGGCGCGATCCGCCTCGACGCTGCCGCGGCCGAGCTGGTGATCGGCGAGGGTATCGAGACCAGCGTCAGCGCCGGGCGGCTGCTTGGCCTGCCGGCATGGGCCGCCATCGCCGCGGGCAACCTGGCGCAGGCGCTGCAGCTCCCACCGGAGGTGCGCAGCCTGGTGATCGCCGCCGACGCGGACGGGCCCGGTCGGAAGGCAGCGCAGGACGCGGCGGCCCGCTGGCGCGCTGAGGGACGCCGGGTGCGGATCGCCACGCCGGACACGCCGGGCCTCGACTTCAACGATCTGCTGATGCGGCAGGCCCATGCCTGACGCGGCAGGCTTCACCGTCCAGGAGGATGTCACACGGTCTCCGGTGTGGGTCGACGCGGATGGCTGGTCGGAGGGCGCTATTCCGCCTCGGCCATGGATCGCCCGCGGATACCTCTTGCGCGGCGCGGTCTCGGTGATCTCAGGCGCCAGCTCGGTCAGCAAGTCGACCCTGGCCGTCGCCTACACGGTCGCGCTGGCCCTGCATCAGCCCTTCAACCGGTTCGCACCGCTGAGCCGCTGCCGCGTGCTGATCTACAACGTGGAGGACGATCAGAACGAACAGCGCCGGCGCTTCTCCGCGGTGCTGCGCCAGTTCGGAGCCGCACCCTCTGCACTGGCGGGGCACGTGATGCGGGTCGGGCCGAACACCGTGGGCACGCTGATCGGCCGGGACTCCGACACCCGCGAGCTGCTCCTGACGGGCGCGATGGTGGAGCTGCAGAAGCTCATCGCCGAGTTCCGGCCTGACGTGCTGATCCTCGACCCGCTGGTCGAGCTGCACAGCGCGGATGAGAACGACAACACGGCGCTGCGCGGCATCATGGCGACGTTCCGAGGCTTGGCCGTGCAGCACAACATGGCCGTCGCCATCGTGCACCACGCGCGCAAGGGAGCATCGCAGGCGGCACCTGGCGACACGGACACCCTGCGCGGCGCGTCCTCCATCGTCGGCGCGGCCCGCGTCGTGGTGACGGTGGCCACCATGTCGGAGGACGAAGCCAAGGGGCTCGGGCTCGCGCCAGACCAGCGCCGCAGCTTCTTCCGCGTGGACTCGGGCAAGTCGAATTACAGCCCGGTTCACGAGGCGGAGTGGTTCGAGCGGGTCGAGTACGAGCTCGACAACGGCGACCTGGTGGCTGCGCCGGTCGCGTGGCAGCCGCCGGCGGACGTGGTGACCCTGGACGCCCGGGCTGCGATCGAGTCGGGGATCGCCGCAGGAAGCACATCCGGGCCCTGGTCCGCCAAGCTGTCCGCCGACCCGAGATCGGTCAAGCATCTGCTGGCACGGCACGGAGTGTCGACGCTCGCCGGGCAGAAGGCGCTGCTGCTCACCCTCAGCCAAGCTGGATACGCAACCGCCAGCTATCGCAACGAAGGCTATCGCATCGTCCAGGGTTTACGTGCCCCGAGTGGATTTCCGTCCGGTGTTCGATGGGTCGATGTGACCTATCCCGACGCCCAGACCTCCCTCGAGGTTGAACCATGATCCAGGGATGTTCCGGGGGTAATCCGGGGCCCCCGGATGATGCAGTGCCCTATAGGGAAAAACACTATCCGGGGGGTGTTTTTTCCCACTCAGGGCGCTGCGGATGTTCCGGGGGTGTCCGGGGGTTTGACGCTCAAATGCCAGTCGCTGCGCACCGCCTCCGGCGCTGCTCAACCTTGGGGGGTCCGGGCGCGCCCCTCAGTGACGGATCGGTGCCTGCCGACTCTGCCGTCCGGAGCACCTGCGCCGCGGCTCCGCGCCTGGCCTGGCGCCATCTGGCGAGGTTGGGCACGGCTCGTTGGTGGCGCGCTGGCAGAGACCCGCCCGCGCCGGCCGCATTCCGCCAGCACGCCTGATCCCGCCCGCCAGTCCAGGACGTCACCATGTCGAAATCGCCCGCCCCCACACTGTCCGTGCTCGCCGACCTGCGCCCGGTCGACGACACCGCCGCCAGCATCCGCGACGCCATCGCCCGCGCGCTCGGCAAGCGCGCCGCCGCCCATGCCCATCGGGGCGAGCTCGCGGAGTCCATCCCGCGGCTCACCCTGGAAACGGATGACGACGCGAAGCTCGACCTGGTCGAGGCGGAAGTGCGGTCTACAGACCGCGACGTCGCCCGTATCGAGGCGCTGCTGGCCGAGCTGCGCACGCGCCTGGTGCCAGCGCAGCACGAAGAAGCGGTGCAGCGTCTGGCGGTGCAGGCGCAGCGAACCACGGAGACATGCGACGCCTGCCGGGCGTGGACCGCCGAGACGATGCCAGCGATCGTCGAGCAAATCCTGCGTGGTGCGCGCCTGCGGCTGAACGCGAAGCTTGTGCACCAGAGCTACATGCAAGCGCTGCACACCTCGGGGCTGTCAGTGGAGCTGGCGGCGACGCTGCCGACGGTAGCACCGCCGATGTCGGCCATGGTGCCCGACACCACCACGCGCAGCACCGAAGAGAAGATCGCGGCGATGCTGCTCGGCATCCTGCACGCCGGTGAGCGCCTCGTCGCCTTTCAGTAAACGCTCACGGCCCTGACGTCGAAACTCGCGTCCTCGAAGGAAACCCACCATGTCTCAGACCGTCTCCGCATCCCTTGCCGTGCTGACTGGCCTGCAGCCGGTAGATGGCACCGCTGCCAGCTTGCGAGCGGCAATCGCTGCCACCACGGCGAAGCGCGCAAGCCTGTACGCCCAGAGGGGCACGGAAGCCGCCGCAGCTGCCCAGGTGGTCCTGCAGACCGACGACACTGCCACGATCGCGGCGGCACAAGCGGCGGTCGAAGCGACGGCGCAGGACATCGTCCGGGTCGAAGCATGGCTGGCAGAGCTCACCGCACAGCTCGTCCCGGCGCAGGTCAGTGCGACGGTCACAGCTCTGACCGCGGCAGGGCAGCAAGCCGAAACCACCATCACTGCCTACAGCACTTGGCGCGCACAGACGGTCCCGACCATCGTTGCCGACCTAGTCCAGGGCGCCGCGCTCCGCAGTGCCGCGCAGGCTGCCTACCAGGCGTTCAACCAGTCCGTCGCCACTGCCGGACTATCGGCGGCCGACGCCGCGAGCCTGCCCTGCTGTGGCACCGCCGGCCTCGGGCGCTGCCTCAGCGGGCGTGACCTTGCCCGCGCAGGCGGCCATCGTGACCATGCTAGACTCCGCCATGCTCAACCTTGGCCGGTGACCCGACCGGCACCCACGGCAGGCAGAGGGTCCGACCACGGTGGCGGGGGACCCCAGCCATGCACCCGAAGCATGGGCGGCAGGGGGTCCATGCGGAGGGCGCGGGTCCTTCCAGGCAGGGGGGGCGGACTTACGGGCATTTGGCACCGCAGTGTTTCCGTTTCGCTAAGCAAAAAATGCGACCTGTTACATCAACTGGAGCACGAACCGTGGCCAAGCCTGCCCAGGAATCCACTGAAATGCCTGTTGCGGAGCGCAAGCTGGTGAACGCTGGCGAGTTATGCCGTGCGCTTGGCCGCTCGCGCCCGTGGCTCGACCAGCGATTGGTTGAGGACCCGAATTTTCCGGTTGTCGCCCGAGGTGGGAGAGGCGCGCAGTGGCAGTTCGACCTTGCCGAGGCCATGGCCTATGTCGAGGCGCAGGACACTCTCCGCGCGCTTGTTGCCGTCCTGACCCCGCAGAGCCGTCTCGCCGAGGCGAAGGCGAAGATGGCCGAGATGGAGATCGCCGAGCGCATGGGGCGGCTGATCGACGCCGAGGAGATGCAGCAGGTCCTGGGCTCTGCCTTTGCAGCCCTGGGCTCGGCGATCGACTCCACCCTCGACCAGCTCGCAAGACGCCACGGCTGGAGCGAGGCCGTCCGTTTCGACGCCGGCGACGCCTTCGACGCCGCGCGCCGCGCTTTTGTGGCCAGCGCGTCCCGGATACCAGAGGCAGAGCCTCTAGACACCCCAGAGGCGCAATGTAACCCGGCCTGACATCGGGCAGTCCTGGCAGAGTAATATCAGAACCCAAGCGCGACGTGATGACCGCAGACACAGTCAAGAGCACCGGTTAAGTCTTGTAGATCACCCGAAACTGCCGCTATACTCGGCAGTTCAAGACGGAGCATACACATCATGGCGAGAACCACGGGTTCACCCTTCGACATCTTCGCCCGCCGACAGGGAAAGGCATCCGTTCCTGCGGGACGCGCGCCTCGACCTGGCGCCGCGAGCGGCGAGGGTGGGGACGGTCTGCTGTGCAGCGCGTGCGCCAAGGAAGTTCAGCCTGAGTGGAAGTTCTGCGCCAACTGCGGCCAGGCCGTCGGGAACAAGCGCGACGACGACGCCCCTGTCGACCCCAACGACGAGGACGACGACGAAGACGAGGATGATGAGGTCGCAGCGCGTGCGACAGCCCGGTGCATGGCGATCTACGACGCTGGTGTGCGCCTGGGCATGACCGGCGCCGCCATCCGCATCCTCGGCAGCACCAGGCTCGGCCGGAAGTCGGCGATCCGGCTGCTGGAGACGATGGCGATGGCTCCCGGGGCGCAGGTCGACGCCGCAGCGCAGGGCAAGATCGCCGCGCGCTCCATACTCGCATCGGCCCGCCTGGCCGGCATCCTGCCCACGCCGCCGGCCGCGAACGACCCGTGGAACCGGAGGTAGCCACCATGCCCGTCGTCGAGATCGACATGCGCCGCTCCCTCGCGACGTTTGACCGAATGCTGACCGAGCTGGAGACGCGGCAGCTGCCGTTCGCGATTTCGCAGGCGCTGAACGACACCGCCGCTGCGGCGCAGAAGGCGGTCACGGCCGAGATGCCGAAGATCTTCGATCATCCGAAGCCCTTCACTGAGAACAGCCTGGTGATGAAGCCTTCCAGCAAGACCAGCCTGACCGCGCTGGTGACCCTGAAAGACAAACAGGCGGCCTATCTCCTCCTCGAGGAGACTGGCG
>JAABUO010007711.1_pt1 | contig 12252 bp, 10 predicted proteins | sample 5559291 | NCBI WGS metagenome assembly JAABUO01 (sample SAMN10711878, study PRJNA513372) | rock metagenome | isolation source: Antarctica rocks | place: Antarctica: Victoria Land, Finger Mt sud
AGTAATGCACTCCCGCGTCGTGATAATCGGCTCCGGCCCCGCCGCCCATACTGCAGCCGTATACCTCGCAAGAGCAGAACTGAAGCCCGTCCTCTACGAGGGATTCCTCGCCAACGGAATAGCCGCTGGTGGACAGCTCACCACAACCACAGACGTAGAAAACTACCCCGGATTTCCTGATGGCATTGGCGGCCAGGAACTAATGGTATGCCTCTCCCCGTACCCTCTCTCAAACAACATCAATGGCTGAAACAATCTTCTACTAACCAGGACGCCATGCGCGCCCAATCCCTCCGCTTCGGCACCACTATCCACACCGAAACCATCACTCGCGTCGACCTCTCCTCCCGCCCCTTCACCCTCTTCTCCGAATCCGACCCCTCCACCCCCGTCACCGCCTCTGCCCTCATCATCGCCACTGGCGCCTCCGCCCGCCGCCTCAACCTGCCCGGCGAGGACAAATACTGGCAGAACGGCATTTCCGCATGCGCAGTCTGCGACGGCGCAGTGCCGATTTTCCGCAACAAGCCACTGGTGGTTATCGGCGGTGGCGACAGCGCAGCGGAAGAAGCCATTTTCCTGACCAAATATGGCAGCCACGTGACGGTGCTCGTGCGCAAAGAGAAATTGCGCGCAAGCAAGACGATGGCGAAGCGCTTAACCACACACCCGAAGGTAACAATCAAATACAACACCGTCGCCACCGAAGTGATGGGCGAGCCCGGTGACCGGGGTCTCATGACCGGCCTGAAGATCAAAGACGTGCAGAGCGGAAAAGAGCAAGAACTGAAAGGGAACGGGCTGTTTTACGCCGTCGGCCACGACCCAGCGACGAAGATGTTCCAGGGGCAGATCGAGTGCGATGCCGAGGGCTATGTGCTGACGCAGCCGGGGACGAGCTACACGAACGTGGACGGCGTGTTTGCGGCGGGCGATGTGCAGGATAAGCGGTATCGGCAGGCGATTACCAGCGCCGGTATGTTTGCATCCCATCTCTTCTCCCACACGTTGGCCTTTTTGGAAAGTGCCAGTGTGCTTGCTAACATATCTTGACCTGACAGGCTCGGGATGCATCGCGGCACTCGAAGCTGAGAAATACCTTGCGGAAAGGGAAGACGAGGATGTGGCGAACGGGATCGAAGGCGAGAACCAAGCGAAGAAACCACAAGGCAATGGCGAGGCGCCGGAGTATAGGTCGAATCCTTTGCTATAGATATAGAATCGTTTCCTTTGATTTTATGTATATAGATATATTGGGGAGAAAGAGTGTGGTGTAGTAGATGCCTACTACTTGTGCTATAGAATAGAGACGGAAAAAGCAACCGCGGTACTCGTGAAACATGAATGTTAAAGCGATGAGAAGTAACAGCGTAACCCATCAGACTAATAACTTAACCCATACTATCCATGTACTTTTGCAACGAACCATGCCCACTCTTACCCCATCACTTCATCCTCCATTTCACACCCATACCCACAACTCAAAGCCTACAACAACAACCTAAACGTCGCCACCTCAAACGCTCTCAGTTCAATATGCGCCGTCCCATCCACCCAGATAACCCTCTCCCCATCGTCCTCCAAAATATTACACCTCACCACCCCCTTAACATTCAACCCACTCCTCAACACCCCCCTCGCCTTTCCCCCCAAGCTCTCATACACCCGCACCACAATACTTCTGCCCTTCCGCTTCGGCAGCTCCCCTCTGGACACATCCTCGTCGTCCTCGCCGCGCTTGATGCAGTCGAGGATGAGGGCCGGGGAGCCGGCCAGGGTGATGGAACTGAGGAGGGAGGAGGTGGCGGGAAGGGTGGAGGCGGGGTGGGAGTAGAGTTTCATGGGGTGGTTGAAATTGTAGGCTGAGCGGATGGTGCGGGAGTCGAGGGGACCGGCGTGGGGGAGGATGGCGTAGCGGATGTGGTGGCGACCTGGGGGTGCGGGGGTTAGCCGAAGGTACACTAAGGAGAAGAAAGGGTGTGGTGTAATAGTAAGAGGGTGTTGGTAGGAGGAATTGGACTTACCCATATCGGCATGAGCGTCTGGAGCTTTGGGCGCTCGAAGCAGGGACAAGCGCATCATGTTACCGCAGGTTGCGAACCCGTATTTGCTGTCATTCATGATCGATACACCATAGCCATTCTCTGATAGATCGGCCCACTTGTGGCAGCAGACCTCAAATTTGGCCATATCCCAGCTCGTGTTGTAATGGGTTGGCCTTCGAATGATACCATATTGGGTCTCGTACGATGCTTCGGTATTAGTAATGTCCACTGGAAACTCGACTTTGAGAAACTTCATCTTTTCTCGCCACTCGACCTCGCTGGCCATCTCGATGTATGATGGCTGCCCTTCGATGCTGGCTGCTAGGCTAATTATGGTCTTGACCCAGCTGTGCTCGCTGATCTTGGTCTCGGTAACTAAGCTCACAACGTGAGGACCATTCTCTACAATCTTGCTTTCGCCTGGAGGCAGCTCCGCTCGAGATTTTAGATGGTAAACTTCTACATCCCAAGCCTGCCAGTATAGCGGCTTATCATCGAAGATGACGAGTTGATTAGCCTTCCCACCCTTGGCGATAACCTGGCGATTTTCAGCTCGGTCAAACAATGAGGTAATTGCTCCACCTTCTACTTGGAGCCTGTAGTGGTTGTTCGACAGCTGGAAGACTCCTTTCTTGATTTCTTTGATGGATGCCGAGGACTTCATGCTGTTAGATGACGCTGAAAGCGGCTCGACAGCGACAACGCCCGTGTTTCCTTTAACCAAAGCGTACTCTGAGGCCTTAGACTTAGAGGTTTGAGGCATTTTCATAATTTCTGCCCGAGGCCAGGGAAGGGTGTTGATTCCGGTCGTGATACCTCCGCTTGCTCCTTGTCTTGAAAAGCCAAGAGTACACAGAGCCCCTTTTATAACCTTGTCGCCAGTTTTGTAAACCTTGGCATACAGCTCGTCTGAATCATCGTAGCACATCTCAATGCTGCTTCCGGGAAGACAATCGTGGAATTGGCATAGCAAGATATTTTCCCAAATATCATCAATGTCTTTTTTGGGATATTTGTATGACGCGTCGTTCATTGAGGCAAGAGTCGCAAGATACTCGACTTCGTGCATCATGATTTCTGTCGTTCTATTGTTCAATTTGTTCTTTGCTTGCGTAGTGTATGTGCCACGATGTAATTCGAAGTAGAGCTCTCCATACCATGTGACGAACTCAGTCCCATCTTCGGCTTTCTTCTCCAGCCGATCAAAGAAATCCTCGACAGAGTTACCCATCTTGACTCGAGGTAACAGACCAACCTTGTCACTCATTCCTCGACACCTTCGGAGCTTCTCCAGGTGCTCCCACGTTGGTCCTCCTCCACCGTCACCCTTACCGAACACGAGTAACGAGGTTTTATCTTGGTCCATTGACTTGTGTTGCGTTACGCTGCGCCTCACATCACCAAAATTTGCATCGGCTGTGTACGTTTCTGCCGGTGCCATATGGCACATGACTTGGCTACCGTCAAGAGAGACCCAACGGAAGGTGGTGTGAGGAAAATTGTTGATGTTGTTCCAACTTAATTTTTGGGTGAAGAACCGACTCATCCCTGCAAGACGGCATAATTGTGGAAGCTGACTGGAATATCCAAAAGTGTCTGGGAGCCAGAAAGTTCTGCATCGTTCGCCAAAATGGCTCTCGAAGAATCGTTGGCCATACAAAAATTGACGTACAAGTGATTCTCCACTAGGCATATTTGTATCATGTTCTACCCAGCTACCGCCAACAGGCTGGAAGGTACCTTGCTTGACTTTAGCCTTGACGCGGTCGTAGAGTGCTGGGTATAGTTGCTCGAGCCATTTGTACTGTTGAGCCTGTGAGCAAGTAAAGCGATGCTCGGGGTAGCGATCCATAAGGTTGCACTGATTCGACCAGGAGCGGGCAACCTTGCGCTTCGTTTCTGCCCACGGCCACAGCCAGCAGGTATCAATGTGGCAGTGTCCGATAGCATAAACAATAGATTTTTTGTCAGTATCGTAGACCTTTGATGAATCGGCTTTCTCTCCTATGTATTTGCGTGCAATTTTCCTACCCTCTGTAATGGATTGTTGGCTTCCATGACCTGCGATGAAAACATCCATGATGGCATTACCGACCTGGAGAGCCTCATGTGATTCCCATGAGTCTCCAGGAAATTCTCTTGCAGCATCTGTAAGAGAGCTTAGCAATAATGCAGAGTGAAATTCTAGGGTTCTCACCTCCAATGATCCAGAAGTCGATATACAATGCTCTGGCCTCTTGATTTATTGCAACAATGTCTGCCAGGTACAGTTGAAAATATACGTCTGGGTTGGGTGGCTGGATAACGTCACCCCCATTCGCATTGCCAAACATGCGATTGCAGGCCATCTCGACGTAGAAAGTATGGAGTTTACCATCTCGCCACGTCTTCGGAAAGATCCATTCCCTTCGTTCTCCACCTCCTGTAAGACCTTGCAGAGGTTCACCATCTTCGCTCCATATTAAGCCTTCGTTGTTCGCATCCCAATGAAACTCGAGCAGCTCCTTGTCGTTCAAGTACGATGGCACCTTGAGCTCAATCTTGAACCAGTGGGTTGACCAACTTGGTCCGAATGATTCACCGACGTTGGTCTCCCTGAACTCTTTCGACGTAGCCTCCCTGAAGGTAGGCCGAGCCAAGTCTGGAGGTGAGTACACCGAGAGCTTCACATACTCTTCACCCGAAGCTCGTCCCTCATAGAACTTCCTGTTCTCACCTTTTAGTATGGCTCAAAGAAGCAAAGCTGTCTGTTTGTGTATGATAGATCTCTTTACATACCCCCGTAGATTTTCCGGCTCGTACTGTCCACCACCTGCAAATTGACCGAGCCGATCTTTGTAAATGTTCTGGATCTGTTGCCCTACAGGACCAGCTGAGAGCTTGGGAAAGGAGTTTGATGTAATTCTGATCTGAGTCTCGCCGCCCATGTTGACGAGATATGAGGCTTAAAAAATCCAATTGAACGTGGTCTGTTTCCAGAAAGTGGTGATGGAAGGATGCTATGTTGGTAGAATTCAAAAGCCAGCTACTCGTAGCTTACCCCGTACCTACCACATACATGCACTCGTAACCATGTTTAGCATTGCGGGCGGTGTCATTCCGCGCGGGGCCAGCCGCTCTTAAAGTGGTGAAGAAAAGGCCAAGGGTGATATAGGTCAATAGGAAGAGTTATAAATCACCGCAGTAGCGGTCCTGCATAGTATTTCAATTTTTTTGGATTTGATGCATTTATGACGCTATCCAGCCTTCCCCTTTGGAGCTGTCGGAGCCTCCTTGACCACCTTAACCTTCCCTCCACTTGCCTCCTCTAGACCCTCAGCTGCCGCCCTCTTCTCTTCCAGCATGCCTTTGTCGAAGCTCTTTGGATCAATACCCAATATACCGCCGACACTGTCCCCAGGCACACTGAATTCTCTGAATGCATACTTCCACTCAGTCAACCATCCCCGAATGGCTTTTCCCACTTTGTCCTTGCCGTTCTTGCTGTGATGCCCTGTCCCAGTAATCGCATACAGGGAGCGACTTGAGCTTTGTTGCTCAATTAGTACCCGCTCAAGGTACTCTACTGCTTCTTCGGGATGCAAACCATGGAGATCGACATAGATTTCTGAAGAGGCCGAGCTATCTTTATTTCGTTCTTCATACAACAACCTAGCAGCTTCACGATGGGCTTTTCGCATTAAATCATTCTCAGATTGGCCTCGCAAGCTGAGTGCCTTGGCTGCTCGAGCATCATTCCGATTCCAAGCTTGTGCAGCACTGCGTAGCGGGTTAGCCTACCGCAAAGCAAGTAGCGTTGCGGGCTTGCCTTTGTAGAAACTTATTTCGTAGACCACCATGCTTGAAAGCCTCTTGTCGAGCTTTCATGTACGCTTGGTTTGCTTTAGCACCCGTCTCCAGCCACGGCACGTGTTGCGGTGGTGGTGTAGCGTTAGCTGCAACGCTGTTCTCGCGGCTCCCAGTATAGCTCTTGCGGGTCATGAGGCCCTTTCGGAGCATGCCAGGAGCTGGTGAAGGCGACATGCGAACAACATCGGCTAGAGAGCTGGGTAAATTCTCCTTGTTATTGTGACCATGACCACCACGCTTGCCGTGATGTTTCTTAGTGCCTTTTGTACCCACCGAGCCAAGAGTTGGAAAAGCCTCGTTATCATCCACTGAGGGAATGGATGGTGTTGGTTCCCGAGAATGATGGCGACTGGTTGGTCGCGAATTGTACGAGCTCGGCGATGATGGAAGTCCATTCATGGATGTTGTTCTGGGTACGAAGGCACGTCTTGGGATTGCAACATAATTGTTCGCGCCTTGGGAACCTGAGTAGTTATATAGATCTAGCTGATTCGGAGAGGATGATGCTTGAGCAAATTGATTCATCGCTGAGGGTTGGAGAGCCGGAAAGTTGTCATAATCTTGCACCTGGAAGCTAGGGTGAACGTTTGATGGTGGAGTGCCAATCACAGCAGTGCCGTCACCGATATTTAGACGATTGATCAGTAGCGCAGGGTCATGAGAGAATATGCAAGATTCTCCTGCAAGGCAATTGCCCACAACCCAGTACCTACATAGTTAGTTAAGCATTGGAGTAGCTCAGAAATGTTCCACTCACTTGCAGATGTGACTGCTCAGATCATGACTGAACCGACAGTCTGCTCTCAAACAGTTCCCGTTCGACAGCCAGTACTTGCACACAATGCTACTTCGGCCATGCTCTGACTGATCAATCATCATTGGTTGGCTCGGCATCATTGACTTTCCAATGAGAATTTGTCGATCTTGATCGGGAATGGAATTTGGGTCTTGGTTGTACGCAGCCTGTGATCCCATCAAGTTCATAATTGTTGTGCTCAAATCGTAGCCATTAGCCTCTAAAGCACTCTCAATTTCTTCATCAGATCTTCCATCACCAAGGACGGAACGTAGCATATCATAGGGGGACATGTCATTCTGCTGCGGTTGGATCCACGCAGCAGCGGCGCCGCTCAGACTGCTCTCATAGGCACTGCCTGCACCTGATGAAGATGGCCTGCTTTGGGAATCATCGTTCACAAGCCAGTCGACGGTGTCGCTCCCGTAGTCTCCATAATCATTTGAGACGGCCGTTGGCTCGCTGAATTCGTAAGTATTTAGATTAGGACTATGTGGTATAAGACTCGCAAAAGCGAGCCGAGGTGAGGGTCGCGGTGAAGTAAACGGGCTCGCATTGAACGACTTCGCTCTGCCAAAACCAGGCGGCGCAATACCAAATCCTGGAGGCGCCGCAGGGCTTGCGCGACTGAGGGAAGGTGAGGCCGACGGCGTTGACGCGCGAGCGATCTGCCACGGCGCAGGGCTGGAACGGCGAACGATCGTATGCCGAACTGGAGGAGAGGCTGCAGAGGGAGACTTGGATTCTCGAAAGCGCCATAGAATATTGAGTACCGCATCTTCCAGTGGCTGACTGGTCAAAGATACCTCTGTCTGAATGAGCTGCACGAGCTGTTCAGTCTTGTCTTCCTCCTCGAGGCTGGGATCTTCCAAAATCGGTAGGCACAGGTCATAGATAGTATCGGAAACCATGATGACGGCGTTTGTATGGAAGTACTAGAAGATGAAATGTAGGTGAGCCGACGAACAGGTATGTCGTAGGCCAAAGATCATCGGTGGGGTTATAGGTATGAAGGAAGAGATACGGATCTTATGAAAGGTGGAAGATGTGAGAAGGAGTGACCCGAGATATTGCGACTTCGCTTCGGTGAGTGGATCGCAACGGTCACATTGCGCAGTCAAGGAGAAATCAAGCGCTCCAGCTCATCTGGATAAGCTGGGATGCCTGCGTTCTCTATAATTCGAATAGAAAGGGCGGAGACAGATAGATTGATAAGGCGGATAAGGCTGAAGCGGGAGTCGGGGAGTGAGGCGGGCTACAAAATCTTAATGAGCTCAACAAGCCAGGGCCCAGGATGGTAATGGACTGGAATTTCTTAATTGGCTCAATAGGCTCTACCAACGATATGCCTATCGGATTTCACACCTACTTACCTACCCATCATAACATTGTAGACGATACTCGTATACGGTACTTCAATGGTTGAATGGGTCATATCTCCCTCATCTCAGATCTCTCACGTGTCCCGCTTGTGCATCAAGCCCCATCGTACAGTCCCTGCATAAATAACGGGGATCATATTTCTATCATCTAAGCTATAAGGTGGTCACGGTACCCACGTAAAGCGCACGCCCGCGCGATGCTGTCTACTCCAGAAAGCCCCAAGTCAACACTCCGCCCAATGCCTAGTACAGAGAGCTTAGTAGCCCCGTTTGTAAGAAGAGTGAAGATCTAGTCCCGCTTGCTTTCTTCCTTCTTCTCCTGTTTCTCGACCTCTGCCGTCTCCCGCTCGGCAGCCGCCACTTCGGCGGCCTGGTCCTTTTCATTTTGGTCTGCCTTTGCGTCCGCCTTCCTCTGGTCCTCCTCGTCAATGTTCGCATCATCCTTGGGTGAGGATCTTCCAGATTCACTACTCTCCTCATTCTGCTCGTTCTCCTCCTCAATCAGGTCTTGTTGCTCCTTCAACACCTCCAGTCTCTGCTTGTTGGTTGCAGCTCCTTCGGCATTGTGAACCTCGAGCTCAATCTCGTGGAATAGCTCTTCTGGAATAGATGATAGGACTGCTTGCAATGCACCGATTTGGTTATCAATCTCTAGATCCTGTCCTTGGGTATACATGAAAGCATTGCTCAGGACCAGGAGTGTTGACGGCACGCCATGTTTTAATCGCAAGTCAAGCCACATTTGGAGGTCATCACGAAGACGTCCTGGGCTCATCCCCTGGGTACGAATACCGCGCGAAGCGCACGCCATCTGAAGCTCGGGGACCGACAGACTGTCGACGCCTTCATCATAGATGGCACGATCGTCGCGCTTAATCTGGCGCATACGATGGCGGATCTGATATCGGAGCATCATGTCTGTGCCAAAAGCGTTGAGGTTCATGTATTTTGTCATGCCGACCAGTTGAGGACGGGAAAGGTTGTCAAGGGTCAGGTCATCCTTGAAAATCTTACATACTTTGATAACATCTGCATGGGTAGGAGATTCTCCAGTGGCGCGCACCTTTCGGAAGAACGTAGCGAACTCTTCTTTCTGCGCGTTCACCGCGCTGACCGGAAGACCAGTTTCCTTCAGTGTGTCGCGAAGGAAGTTGCTGACCTCTTTGCGAGTTGCTCGGAGATTGGTCGCTTTAGCATCTTTCGACTTTTGGCCTTCGTAGGTGCTTGGAAGAAGGTTAGGGAAAATCCTGAGTGCGATAGGAAGTAGAAGTTCGGCGAAAGGGACGATAACGAAGACCGAAAAAGGTACCAATCGACCTAAATCTTGCACTGTACGCTGAAGTTGTCTGTTCTCTCTTCGGCTGAGCTCATAACCTGCAGCCATCTTCAAGGCCAGCTTTGTGCTTATCCTAACCTCTGTCGCAAGAAGTTTTGTCCCATCCCAGTAATGTAGTATTTCCCGCTTGACTTTCTGCATAATAGTCAACTTCTTCTCCTTTTTCGTATCCCCTAACTTTTTCTCGTCAGCATCTGTAGCTGCTGCTTTGTGGGCTGTCAACTCCGCTAAGCTACTCTTCTCCATAGCTTTAGTCTTCTCAACACCGGTAGCATCACCATTCAAAATCGCACCACTGGTGTGTTTCTTTACTGATGCAGCTAATTCTTCAGTAACCATGACAGCAGAAGAAATCTGCGACTCATCCTTGGACAGAGGCTTCTTCGCCTCCTCAGTGTTGAAGCCAGGGGGTGGGAATGCCGGTCCACCGCCGCCCGTTGTAGAAGTCTCAGTAGCATAGCCTCGACTTGGAAGTAATATAGCTAGCGCTTGTAGCTGTGGAGGTAAATCTCTAGCATGACGACGAAGGAAAGCGGTATGAGCGGAAGAAGAGATAAATGCAGTCCTCAAAGGTAAGGCACCTATGTGACACGTAAGCACAGTACAGCACGGGAAGCTCAATTACCACCGTACCAGCACTGCGTATTGCCCTTTGCATAGATGCATTCCGGACTAATCTCGCTGAAGAACTCATTGTGAGAAGTGGATGTTTCTAGCCGGATATGTCAGTCCCGCCACAGTCTAGCATAACATCAAGCGATCGTAAGAATTTGAAGGAGGGTGGCTGTGCGAATATGGTATATCTTGGTAGATGTGTTGTTATGTGATCAATAAGAGAGTGGTTTGATGAGAACGGCCTGTAAATGTTGTTTAGGTATCTCAACGTTCTTGGGCGATTTCCCTTGCCTTGTAAGGCTTGGATGACAAAGCTTTCCATTTCGCCCAAGAACGCCAAGGCAGCGTTCCGCTCGATTCCGCCCCATTGGCGCATGGTCCCAAAAGGATCCCTATACCGATATTCGGCGAATCTTTTGTGTAGTCAACGTTTGTACCCCTGTACATAGCACTTCAATACCAACCGACATGGACATATAACATTCTATCGCTGGAGCCTTTGAGCTTCATACTAGGGCAGGAGCAGAAGGCTCGGCCCAGTCCGCTCCCCGCACGCCAAATCCCGAGCACGAGACCCGTCTGCCAAGTTTACCACCCCCTTAGTACTCGTCCATACCAATGGCGACCAAAGAGTTCAAGAGAGCAGCGCGTATCATTCTAATTGGGGCACCCGGTGTGGGCAAAGGCACACAGGCGGAGCGTCTCATGCAGCGATTTCCCCAACTTTCTGCCGTAAGCTCAGGGGATCTGCTTCGGGAAAGCGTTCGCAACAGGACTCCTCTGGGTATGATTTTCATATAACTATTAAACGATCACCCGGCAATAGGGATATCATCTGAGAGGGGCTGCCTTGTCTGACATCCCCCATCAGGTCTCCAAGCCGAAGGCGCCATGAAAGCCGGCAACCTCGTCCCCGACGACATGATCCTTAAGCTCATCCTCAACGAACTCAAAGCCAAGCGGTGGGTCTCGCCCAAATCGTCAGTCAGCGATGCTCTGCCCGCCGAGCCTTCAGATAGCCCAGCCGCGTCTTTTATACTGGATGGGTTTCCGCGTACGTCGATGCAGGCTTCTCGTCTCGATGCCTTGATTCCCATCAATCTGGTCGTCTCCTTGATCACTCCGGTCGACATCATACTCAAACGTATAGCGTCGCGTTGGGTACATGCGCCCAGTGGCAGAGTATACAACACTGACTTCAACGCGCCGAAGGTACCAGGGAAAGACGATGTTACTGGGGAACCGTTGACAAAGAGAGCAGACGACGACGAAGAGACTTGGAAGCAGCGGTTGAAGAAATTTGACGAAACGAGTCTGCCGCTACTGGAACATTACGACGGCAAGGGAATACTTTGGACGGTCAAAGGGAATAGCAGTGACGAGATAAGTCCCAAGCTCTTCCAGGAATTTGAGCGAAGATTTGCCTAAGGTCTTGATTCCTGCTTAGATGAAGAGGTTATCACATCTTGTATTATCTAGCGTTCAGCGAGTTGTCTGACGAAAACTATTCTGGGAGAATTAGGACTTTGATCCTTTTCCCTTCAACATGTTGAAATCGCGATCTCAAACGATGTGGAAATAGATTGTAGCACAGAGAGTGAAAAACGAAATTCGGCTTCAAATATGAAAGTCAGCGGGTATTCCAGATATCCGAAATGGCTGATCGCTCCAGATCTTCGCTTGCCTCCAAGGATACATGCCAACTCCGAGAACGATGCAAAAAACCCCTTCCAGTTGCCCCTTTTCCGAACTCCAATAGTATTAATACACCCGCCCCCCTATCTCCTTCAATTCCCATCCCCATCCTCATCATCGTCCGGCAAATCCGCCACCACTCGCTCCACCTCCTCAATCATCTCATCAATATCCGGTCTCTCCGCCTGCTCCACCTTCAAACACTTCCTCACAATCTCCCTCACCGCCTCACTAATCGCCCCTTCTTCTTTGACCTTCGCTTTCCCATTCCTTTGCACCCCTTCATCCGGAAACCGCCAGTCCCCGCCCAACACACAGATACTCAAGCTCCCGCCCGTCTCATCGCTACGTGCCTCGAAGGGGGATTTGCCTACAAGGCAGGCGTAGAGAGTACAGCCAAGGCTCCAGATGTCGACTTTGGTGTCGATGACAGAGCCGGTTTTGACGTCGAAAAGTTCAGGGGCGCGGTAGGGCATGGTGGAGTGTTCGGCGGCGGTATCTTGAACTAAAAGCGCGAGGGACCGGGAGGTAATG
>JAABUO010007716.1_pt1 | contig 12249 bp, 12 predicted proteins | sample 5559291 | NCBI WGS metagenome assembly JAABUO01 (sample SAMN10711878, study PRJNA513372) | rock metagenome | isolation source: Antarctica rocks | place: Antarctica: Victoria Land, Finger Mt sud
TTCATTGTACCTGCATGTACTACAATCTCTGCCTGCATGGGCTTTTGGTGTCTGTGCACCCGAACTGCTCAAAAATAAGGAACCTGCCATGGTGTGTACAGACAAGCACCAAATCTGTGTCAACTGGGCAAAGGATGTTGAATTGGCTTTCTCTGGGTGCTGCAATCATTTGGGGCCAGGTGTGAACAATGGTAATTGACAGACTGACAAGTTAGAGCCAAAGACAGCGGAGTTGAACAGGACTGTGCTAGCTCTTCCAAAAGCATGCATGAGTCAGTCCTACCTTGCTGTTTCCCTTTGTTCTTTGTCTGCTGCAGCTTTCTTCTGTGCATCTTCCACCTACAGACAGCCAGAAGCAGGCAGATTTATGTCTGATGTGTGCAGGAAAGCCGGAGCAAAGTAGCCAGGAGCATAGCATAGCACAGATTGCACCTTACTGGAAACATGCCTTTACAAAGCTGCACACGCTCAGGTGTTTAGACAAACTGGCGATCATCATGTTTATCATGTATGCATGGCGTTGACTTGTATTCACACAAGGCGAAGTGCTCTCACCAAGCGCCTGTTGTCCTCCAAAATCCTCTCAAGCTCCAGCTGCTTACGTTGTCGCTCTTCTTGCTCTTGCCGCTTCTTTTCTATCAACTTCTCTTTCTCGTTCTCCAATTGCTTTGTCATCTGCAGTGCAAAAGAACATTTCCAAACTCAACTGTCAGGCTGGTAGTGTGCACGCATGCCATGGTTGCAAGTCCTGAGGACGTCAAGTGATGCATGTGAGACGTGCACAGAAGGAAACGTGAAATGCATGCTGAAGTAGGCATAATGCATCACAAACTCACTCCACTGCAGCAACATCAGAGCCCCATGCGAGACCAGCAGTTGACCTTGTCTTCTAGTGATGCACGCTCCTCCTTAAGGCGGCGCTGAATTCTCTGCTGTGTAGCCTCCGAAGCCATGACCTCCTCTACCTTGGCCTTGATGATCTCAGTCACTCTGAGGGCAGCTGCTTCTTCTTCTTGAGTGCGCTGTGCTGCTTTTTGCTGTGCCAACTGCCTGCGCATACTTTCAGACTTGAGCTGACCCCTGAAAGGATGTTGCTAATGAATGCAAATGTGTAAGTGACGCAAATCTGAACAGCAGACACAACTCAGGACTCAGCGCTCTGCAGCATAGCCATCAGGTACGACACTCAAGTTGGCTTGTGCAGGATGACCTGTTGGCTTGTACATCAGCTGGGGACTTGCGCCTGTACTGCCTGCAAGCAGCAAGGGCTTGTACATGTGTATAAACGCATCATAATGCAGCGTCATGACACAATCTGGCGCGCCTCTTGGAATTTCGTTTGCGAGCAGGTGACTCTGATCGATACCGACCTCTGCTCCTGCGACATGCAGCGTCAGTTTGAGCCGCGCAAAACGAGGCTATGGTGGATTATCTGAAGTGTGTCCAGGCACGAACCTGCTTTTGCTATTGCTGCGGCTTCGACTCCTGCTTCGACTGCGACTATCACGACTGTGCTTGGCCATATAAGAAAGTGTCCGTCGCCACGGGACAGCAGAGGACACGGGATTACAGCACGGAGTTGATCAGCTAAGGGTAGACCTCTGTGCTGGAACCACCCTCGGGATGGCTACGCGATCATTGAAAGCTGTGAGCAGGGTCGGAAGACGATGCAAGAAGTGACAGCGTAGTCTTGGTGCAAGTAAGTGTCCAGGCCGGCTGGTTTCGGAGATGTTGTGTAACGCCAGCAAGGGCAGGACTGAGGGCAGGATCAGGGGCAGGATTTACCAGGCCTTGCCGAACGGCCGGGGGGAGTCTCAAACCAGGGCGCAGGGCAGGGCGGAGGACTGCTGGCGAGGGCAAAATATTCCATTTTGGCCGTTTAAATCTCTGTGAGACACCTCCAGCTGGACCGAGCCTTCGCTTTGGCGCTTGTAGCACACCTTGTCGATCTGACACTTCGACTTGCGTTAAAGGTGCGCTACTCCTTGCTGATTCCTTTAGGATCTTGTTTGTTCGTACGCTCAGACGTGCAACAGTCCGGCCTCAGCACGTCGCGCTCGAGGCACGACAGAACAATCGATTTGCTTCGTGGCCGATAAAGCTCTGTCGAGTCCGGTGCTGTCGCGGGTGTTGAGTACGGGCAAGAAGCGATATTGGCCTGCTCCTGGGGCGCCTCGCTGAGCTCTCGCTTCAGCATGGCCGGCCCCAGGACCTCAATAGGAGGCATGCTTTTTGTGCTGGCAAGTTCGCTTGCGTGCTTATACGTAGCCGGCAGGTGAGACACAGCTGACAGGCCATGTATGCATGCGCATTCAGCTTGTTCACGTCTGGAATACTGACTAGAATGCTCACCTGCTCACTGCAGGCTGTGGAATACCACAAGGGAGCTGCACTACCTGGTAAGAAACTGCTTGGCCACCACGTTCCCATAAACCTTGCTCTTGTGCGATGTGTTCACAGCGCCTGTGATGATTGCAGCAAACGGAGCTGCAGCTTGTTCAGCAATCTCGAAAACTTGCAGTTGGTCGTGGCTCAGGCCTGCTTCCTCTGACAGACAGCAATGGTGACAGCACAAATGCAGACATACGAACAGTCCAGTGAGTAGCTGATCAAACTGCATGCACTGGTTGCCTTGTCACCTGAGAACACAGTGTATGATGTATGTCTCATGTGTTGCTTGCATGTGTAGTCATGATGCTTGTTACCATATACTCGCTCAATGCATGCCTTCAGTGAGGCTTTGAGTGAGGCAATGGTGCAACTCCCAGTCATCGTCCAATCATGAAAAGCATGCCTTATGTGATGGTTGCAGAGGTAGTGATGATGTCCTATATTATAGCGTACGGTCCACTCCATCTGGGGGCCCGCGGGCACCACCCCTGACAGGGCCCAAGATTGAAAGTGATCTGCCTACTCAAGAGTGGGATGAGCGGTTGCTTGGTCAGATTGATAGTGTTGAAGCTGGTACTGTATCAGGTTGGGCCTGTCTGAGAGGGCAGCTGGAAAAGCCCCTGCAGGTATGTATGTCAGCATCCAGCTTGTTGCACCAGGTTGATCGTGCCGGCATAAGTGGCTCATCTGCTTCTGTTTGTTTCTGTACTCTACCTTAGCACATCAGTTCATATCAGTCATCTTGTTCCAGCACACCTTGGCAACGTTGCATATAGACCCTGCCAATTGGTAGTTGTGGCTTATGTGAATGCAGCAGCAGCTGCATGAATGTTCCAGTGGTCAGCAGAACGTGCATTGCACACGCATCCAGTTATGGCTGCAGATTTCTGGTACGCACATGATGACGCAAGCTTGCTGACTGTACATGATACAACTTACAAGCTCTGGCAATGCCTTTTGACCAGCACATATGGTCTATCCGGCAGTCTTTGGTGGTGGCTCGGGGGCTCAAGGGTGTGGTTTGCAATGCAGGTGGTGTTGTATGTTGACGGTGTCAGGATAGGAGAGGCGGCAGCCTCTGGTGACACACCCCACCATATCATCCACCGGCTGTGTGAGATTGACATGGACATGGCAGGTGACATGCAGCAGCCTGCCCAGCAAGGGGTGGGCTTCACTCTTAAACTGCCTGAGCTGCAGCAGGGCCGTCACGAGGTCCGTTCCTGCTACCAGTGCCATACTGGTGGTGCCACAATCTAGATATCTATCCACTAGAAAATTAGTTGCAGCATTTCTTCCCTTTTGCTTCATTCAGTATTTTCGTGTTATACGCTTCGTCAAGCATGCAGCACTTGCTACTGTGTGCTGGGACAGCCTTGCCTGGATGCAGCTGCTGTTTTGCTGACACAATCGTGATATAGATGTCATAGACTGCTTGCACAATATGCTGCTTGCCTGATATGGTTTGTGCATCTTGATGGTGCATTTACAGGTGAGTCGAGTCATTGCTATCTGGCTGCACCACTTGTACATGTCAAAGGCTAATTGCCTTTGCAGCAGCATGCAATAATCTTGCAGAGTCATTTGCACATTGCACTGGTCAGAAACAGTATCACACAAACCACTAGTATCACAGTATCAGGTCCAGCTCAGTACAAAACATTGTGGTGTGTGCCTGCAGATCCGAGCCTTTGTCAGCAATCCCCACAGCACCTCCAAGCAGGAGCTGAACCAGAGCCCCTTAGCATTCCTGGAGACAGCATCAGAGCCCGGCCTAGAGGAGGCTTTGAAACGCAAAGACAACATCATTCGCGTCAGGAATGCTCAGATCTCAGCCCTGTGGGATGAGCTGCACACCAGGCAGCCTTGGAAGAATGCCATCAAAGGGGAGGACATTGTCAGCTTCCCTGAAGATGCTGCAAACACAACCAGGAAGCTGGCTGTCTTGGGCATCAACACTGTAAGTGCTGTAATTCTTGTATCTTCAGCCAGAGTATAACTCTGCAGACTCAGTCATTGCTGGATAGCAGCATCTTGCTGGCTTCACTGGACATCGCATATGCCATGCACACGGAGTGACTGAAATGAAATGACAAAGAGTTACAGCAACTCCCAGTTCTTTGCGCAGCTGTTGCAAGCTGTGGTACAAGTCTGTTGCAAGCTATGGTGCATGAGTGTGATGAGACGCAGGACACAGCTGCTGCCAGGCGGCCTTATCGCTGCTGATGCTGTCTGTCATGAGCAGTGTGTCTAGTTGTGATCATGCACAGCAGCTCCAGCAATGTCAGCACTTTGTCTCAAACCAGATGACAAGCTTGCTTGCTGACGGGCAACTTCGTAATGCACACGTGCACTGCATGTAATACGCCCAAAACAACTTCCATGTCAGCCCATGTCAGCACACCATTTTATGTCTGATTCCAGAGGGTGAGTGACTGCATCACCTGTTGCAGGGTATGGGAGCCAGGTTGCGCAGAGATAACCTGAGACGCACGTGGGTTCCCATGGGCAAGGACCTCAAGAGACTGGAGGAGGAAAGAGGCATCGTCATCAGATTTGTCATTGGCTACAGGTAAGCTGACAGGTCTGAGCACAATCCAGCCTTGGTGGCAATGATTTTGTCAGCAGCAGCTTGCCTGCAGTGCTCAACATCTCTAAGTTAGATGCACATGCATGTATCTTGGTCAGTCACTAAGGCATGTCTGTGTGTCACTAATCTGCCTGAGGTGTTTCTGCACACTAAGCCGAGCAAGGTCTGGCAAACTGAATTCCGGCGCTCCTCTCATGGCTTCACTTAGTCAAGACCGTCGCCAAATAAATGCCTGATCATCCATTACAAACACAGACGTCAAAGCATATTGCTGTTGTGCAGCGTGTGAAGGACCAGACATGACATGCCCCTTCCATGCTGATTAGACTCAGCTGCCTTTCAAAACTTGTTTACTTGACATACTGCCCAAGCATATTTGGTTGAAGTCATTGACATGCTGCCCACCAGCATTTCTTTGAGGTCACAGCGTTGCTGCCCATAGGCATTCAAACCATGCACAGGCAATGACAAAGATGATTCTGATCATGTGCTGTTTCGGGTGCAGTGAACAGAAAGATGACCCAGATGAGGTGAGGCTGAAGGCTGAGATGCAGCAGTTTGGTGACATTGTCAGGATCGACATGGTGGACACATACGCTGACCTGTCCATGAAGACCCTGCGCATGTTCAGCATACTCCCTCAGAAGATTGATGCAGATTTTTACTTCAAGATCGATGATGATGTTGCTGTGAATGTGGATGCGCTTGCCGACTACTTGGATGCACACAGGACGCAAGGCAACCTGTACCTGGTGAGTATCAAGAGCAATTGCTCCGTTCTTGCTTGCATGTCACTGTCATGTCCAGCATGTAGGGATGCAGGAAGACTATCACATGACTTTGGAGATTGGCTTGAGGCTTACATCTGCAGAGCTCAGTCTCAGTGACACCAAGCGCTGTGATTCAAGTACAGCAGTGCATGTCATGCCCAGGCAATGCCAATAGCCATCAGGCACTGCCAGTGTATAGCATCGGGATTATGAGTAGTGAGCAGCTTCAGTGAAGTATACACAAAAGCAAAAGCAGCTTGCACTTCAAAATGGCAGAGTCTGTCAAATCTCTGGTCACAATCTGCATGCGTAATGTTGACATGCAACAACAGGAACAAACAGCCGCCAGTTCAGCTCAGTCAGGTTCTCATGTCTGCATTACACTCTGCAGGGCTGCATGAAGTCAGGTCAGGTGTTGACAGACAGGCGGTACAAGTGGTTTGAGCCCGAGTACTGGCGCTTTGGGGAGGCAGCAGGAGCAGAGGGCCAAATCAACTACATGCGGCATGCTTCCGGCCAAATCTATGGTCTCTCTGGTCCAGTGGCCAAATACATTGGCCGAAATGGCCCCATTCTTCACAGATTTGCCAATGAAGATGTCACTTTGGGAGCTTGGTTGGTTGGGCTAGAGATCACGCATGTAGATGAGAGGAGAATGTGCTGTGACAGCGCAGAGAAGTGTAACGCCCAGGTCAGTCTGGGCAGCTGTCTGCTGGGCAATGTGAAGAGTACATTGCTACCTGATATTGCCCTTGCTGCAGCTTTCAAACTCTGCCATGTTTGCTGTACAGATGCATCCTCCCCACGGGCTGTAGTCACATAAAAGCAGCAAGCAGACTGCTTGCAAGTACAGCTGGGGTTTGTGATGCTTGCTCTACGTAGATTTCAGCATCGTTGCATGAAGCAAAGATGTTGAGTTGCTGACTGGATTTGTGGGTCTGGCTGCAGACTGGGGACAGCAACATGTGCCTGGCATACTATGAGCATCAGTGTGCGGGGATCTGCAGTTCAGAAGAAAGATTGGAGCCCATCTATGAGGCGTGCCTTCGTGATCCACTGAAAAAGGGCCAAAATGCGCGACAAGCAGCCATACACTAAACCACAGCACACTGACAAAACCTCACTGAAAACATATGTGGTGTTTTTACCATTGAGCTCAGCAATGGAGTTCAGCACATGTTGTTGCTTCTGTCAGCAAGGTGGCACATTCATGCTCCGCCCAGTTCTGCCTCTTGCTTGGAGTTGTCATTTTCCACATTGCCAGTCAAGTTGCAAGCATGACTCCAGCAATCAGTAGCAGTGTGAAAGTGTGTCTGTTATGTGCTCAGTTCCAGCATGATGCTGCTACCTTTTGTGCAAGGCTGTGTTGGTTATAGGTATATAGCAGGGATAGCTAGTGAGACTTGTCGTCGATGATCAAATTCAGCTGCAGGTGTGTTTGTGCTCATCTTGGGCACAGTTTGTGTCTAGCTCAGCTTGCAAAGCAGAACGAACGGCTCATCTAGGACCGAGTCATCTGCAAATTAGCTTTGCGGCCTCTTGAATTCGTAAAGACATCAGGGAACAGCAATACCAGTCACATGTGGTCATACATGCTTTGTAGAGAACAGATGGTCATGCAAAGTGTCATGATAGGCAAGACTCAGGATGCTGCATAGTGTCATGATAGGCAAGACTCAGGATGCTGCATAGCACAAAAGAGCAGATCCAACCCAGCCACTTCTTAAAGCTGTCAAGACGTAACAGGGGTCTGCTGTGTAAGATACAACTGAAAGCACAAGCATGTAAGCAGCTTGTTTCTATACTTCCTTCATAGATTATATCTCAGACATACTTTCCCCGCGATACATTGATTAGCAGAGCTTGGTAAAATGCCTGGATCGTAGAGGCGTTGTGTCAGATACAGTGTGCAGTCAAGCAAAGTTGTGTTGGGCCGTGCGATGCATTGAAGTGCATTTTCTGAGTCATGAACCCGAGGACAGCTCTCAGACTTGCACTGCCAAGCAAGCTTGATGAAGTGAAGGGATTGGTGTAGATGACCCTTGACAAAACATGGGTCTCAACTTGTAGCCATGCAATGCATTGCCGTGCATTGCAGTCATTCCTAGCTGGTTTGCTGAGTGCTGCAAGCTGCTTGCCTTGATGGATGCAAGCTGCTTTCCTTGATGAATACAAGCTGCTTTACAGTCAAAGCGTCTGAGCCTGAGCCCAAGTCAGGTCTTGGACACGCTGCCGGCTACAAGCCCAGGTAAGACGCATTGATTGTTCCTATGCTGGACAGCCTCTGCACCTTTGGTGGGTGGTATGCTCTGTCCATGTCTCTGCAAAGACTTCTCGTCTTAAACAAGCCCACGCTGGGAAGAACCAGAGTGGTCATCACTCCATCATGGTTACACGAGAAATAAGGTGGTCAGTATCTGAGAGACATTCAAGAAGCTTGTGTGCCATAAAATTCTAAGCTGATTGAACCAGCAAATTAGCAGTAAAAGATTTGGACATTGCTTTGTACAGCACAAGCAAGTTTTGCCAGCTGCTGCTGTCAGAAAAGCTGCGTTTCCAGCATGCACCAGTAACATGCGCCAGGTTCATTTGACAGATCCTAATGCAGGATCTGTGACAGGCATGAGCTGAACTTGTACTTGTTGTTTTGCAATATTGGTACAGGAGGAGCTAACACTAACACCAGTGACCTGAAGGAACAAAGCTGAACCACAATCAACATAACAACCATCTATCCTGATCTACAAAAGAACTCTGCAGGTGAGTACTAAAGATCAAAATCACCCTCCATCAAGTGATCTAGATCTGCCACCTTCCACTGATTCACCACCACGCATTCCTCTTCACTTCTGCAGTGCTCTTGCAGCCATGGGTGTGCAAGGGTCTGAGCTGCTGAGATCCTGGTGTTGTAATCACGATCAAGCAACGACTTGCAGAGGTCAATGGCATCATCAGAAATGCCACACCACTCATCTCCGGTGAACTCAATGTCGCCACTCAAAATTGCACTCATGACCGACAATGGATCCCGCTTCTGCTGGCCATTTGCCCAGAATGGAAATCTACCGGCTAGCATCTGGTAAAGCAGCACGCCTAGAGCCCACATGTCCGATTCAATGCCCCAGTGGCGCATGAAGAGCTCTGGCGCCATGTAAAGTGGTGTGCCTGCAGTTTTCTTTAGCTTGACGCCTCTGTTGACATGCTGTGAGCATCCAAAGTCTGCCACGCGCAGCTCAATGTTGCGCTGTATGCAGCTGGGGTCGACAAGTACCCGAGGGTCTGGATACTGGTGCTTCAGCAAAAAGTTGGCAGGCTTGACATCTGCATAGCAGATATGCTGGCGATGGCACTCTGCTAGCACGCTCACAATGTTGTAGGTGACTCGTGCAGCCTCTTGCTCTGTCAGTGCCCCTTGTCCCTGTGAAAGAAGGCATCAGCTGCTGACACATTTTGACATCTGACTAGGCCAAAAACTTGCAACAAGGGCCAGGCTATTGGGCAGGCACTGCCAATGGAAAACAATTTGTGCAAGTATGCGTGATGTGGTTTGCAAGATCTTACCCTCAAGAAATCTTCCAAGGTGGAACCGTAGCAAACTTCTGTGATCACATAAGCTTGTTCTTCATCCTGCACATGCGTCAGATGTTTCAGCTGAACGACAGTATGGCTGAAGCCTGCACATGCTTGAAGAAGACAGGTTGATGCTTTACCTCGTAGACAGCCAGGAGCCTCAGAGCTTCTGCCCTGCCTTGCATGCGTCGCAGCACGTCAACCTGCAAGAGCATCACACACTCGTCAGACTCTGCACTGATGTGACGGCTGGGCACTGGAGAGGGAGCTGAACTGGACAAGCCACATCACTGCATCCAGGCGCACCTCCTGCTGAATCTTGTCAATGATGTGCTCCCGAGTTGCACCCTTGCGCTCCTTAGGGATGATTTTAGCAGCAAATTCTTGACCACTGACTCTATCTGTGGCCAGATACACAGTCCCAAAACTACCTCTTCCTAACTGTTCTCCCAAAACATATCTGGAAGGAAAGCCTCTGGGCCAGCCAAGATCGGCTGACTGGAGATCAGCTTCTTGAGGCCTGTCTACCACAGCGCTGTAGCTAGTCCGGAGTACAAGCTTTCCGGCGCCAGGACCGCAAGGCTCCCGCCGAGGTATAAGCCCATGCTGTACGGATACTTTTGACCGGCAGGGAAAACAAAATTTACGAGTCGTGTATGTGTCTGCTGTTCTGGTCGAAGCCTTCCAACCGGGAGCTAACACAGAGCCCGTGGACATCGCCAGTAGGCCTTTGAAGGGCACTCAACTGACAAATAATTTCTAGTTGTTGAGACAGTAATCAGGCGTACACGCACCTTGCAGCCGTAAGCCAGCGCTGGTGCAGTAAAGGTGACGATACGTGCAAAATCGTTTGTTGTGGAAGGCGACCGTGAAGATCACCCCCCATGTGTTTGCCACCTCGGATTGCCAGATGGCATCCCCTGCACCAGCAATGCAGATAAATATATATATATATATATATATTTGCCTAACTGACTGCTGAATATCAATATTTGCCTAACTGACTGATATGCTCAAGGATCAAGCGAGTCAAATGACACTTTATTACTTCAGACTACATGAACATTACCCCACCAAACAAACTAACCCAGTCATGCTTAATTGGTATGAGCCAAATGTGACATCATATGTCTGCATTCGGCCCTAACTCCCATGCATACCAGTGATAACTACAGCTAAGAAGACCAAGTTAGATGCGCATCACAGCTGACATATCCAGCAGTGAGGAGACACAAACAAGCCCACACTGCCAACAACCACAACTTGGTGCACCTGCAGGCAGTCCCCAGTCTGGACCCACAACACATCAGCCTGCAGTACTCCAAGCTGTGTGCCACCTCCATTACACCCCTAAAGCATCACAGCTCAGCAAAACACAATGCCTGTGCAGCTGACCTCCAGCAGCAAGCTGTCAAAGCAGCCACAGTCAAAGCCAGGCAGGCAGCAGTCGTTGAGCTAGCAGAGAGGTTAAACACCACAGGCATCAGGACCATGCAGTCAGCCATACCTGAGGACATGCTAGTGTACCTCACCCAGCACTGGCTACCAAACCATGCTGAATCGTCCACCTCAGCAGGGGAGCTCATAGCTGCACCAAGCAGCCTGTCAGGAATCAAGTCACACTTAGCTAAGGACTTTTGAGCTGCTGGGACGCATTGGAGACTGGAACCCAGCTACACAGACTGGAAATCCCATGCACAGCATCCAGATCAGAACCATGCTTACAGGCTATGCAAACCATGCTGCAGAGCTTGGCCATCAGAAGAAGGGGGCAGTACCATTGTCTGCAGCAGAGATGGAAATGCTGCTCCGCAGCCTGCATGACAAACACCACAGCATGACAGGCAGCACAGAATCACTGCTGCTGCTCAAGGACGGCTTGCTGCTCAGCTTGCTTTGGCAAACCTGCTTCAGGGACGTCAAAGCAGGAAGCCTCAGGCTGTTGCCCACTGGGGGCAGCCCATTGCCATCCCTGTCCCCCAGTCAGACAGCTAGGAAAAGGGAACAAGCTACACCTGCTGCCAGACAGCACAAAAAAACAAGAAAGGTGGTCACTGCAGTATCACCTTGACATGTGATGTGCTCTGCTTCACCAGCTGGCCACAGCTAGCCTTACACCACTATGCTGCGGCTGGGCAGCCCATCACAGAGCACCTCACCAGGCCCCTACAGCTTGGCACCAAGGTCTTTTTCAGAAAAGCTAATGACAAGCAGCAATGTCTGGGCAAGGCTGACCAAACACCTCAAGGAGTCAGGCGTGTACACAGGCCAAAGCGTGCACAGCACCAGGAGAGAAACATGATGCATCAACAGGTGGAGATGCACAAAAGCAACCAGGAAATAGCAGAGGCTGCCATGCGCAATGAGCAGAATTTCAAGTATTACACTGACCCTCACAGGCCCACCAGCCTCAGAGGCAGCATGAACCAATGTTAGACCAAGCGCAGAGCATGTGTTACATGCAAGCATCATGCATTGCCAGTCAGCCGACCTGCAGGTTGAAATGCATAGGCAACTCAATCAGAACCTTACAAGATAAGCAGTCAAGACATATTTAGGCTTGCTGTTTTTCATGTGATCAGGTGCCCTGGAACCAATACTGTACATGCCATCAAACCAAGACAACTCTCGTTCATTCACAATAGGCAGCTGCCACAACATTGCCACCCAGTACCGCATGAACTTAGGCGAAATCAGAATTGCATCAACCTGCTCAGACAACAATTTATTGATCACTGCTCCTAGCAAAGGAAAGGGCAGGAACACCCAGATCATGCCAGGCAGGCCATGCCGACATGCATCTCGCTGCCAGTTCTGATACGTAGCATTAGCACCCAGTGCCCCAGGGGAATGAAACAAAGTGTAATACCTAGACATGACATGCTGACTCTTAGCATACCCAGCAAAAACATCTAGAGTAGGCCAACC
>JAABUO010007717.1_pt1 | contig 12248 bp, 17 predicted proteins | sample 5559291 | NCBI WGS metagenome assembly JAABUO01 (sample SAMN10711878, study PRJNA513372) | rock metagenome | isolation source: Antarctica rocks | place: Antarctica: Victoria Land, Finger Mt sud
CGCCAGGGTTCACAGGCAAAGCAGCAGAGGCCGCTGCAGCCTATCACAAGCAGCGCCAGCAGGCAGCCACAGCTGTGGAGCTGGTCAGGAGGAGGTATGCTGTGCCTGCTGGGCAGGCGCTCAGCTGGATGAAGCGGCCTAATGTACAGAAGGTAGCACCCACACATCCCATGTGCACAGGTCCTGACCTCTGATGCCAACAGCAATCATGTGATGCACAGTCGTGTCTGCCGGCCCCTGATCAGATGTGGCACCAAGTGGCATCAAAGGCAGCCTTTACATGGTCCCCTTTTTTGATGCAAGTGCATGCAACCTCGTATTTTGCTGAAGTCTACATGCAAGCTGCTTGCAAACACAGTGAGCAACTCAATTATAGCATGCATAGCTTTGGGTCATGACAGATGCATTCACGTCTGTCAACTCAGCAAATCCACTGGATTCTGGTTATTTCGGCAAGGACTGATGTGTGGCCTTCTAATCCATGCAGGTGGCACAGCAGCTGGACTGGCTGAGTGAAGAAGCTGTGCGCAGCAAGCTGCTGCCCCTGCTCATGCAGTGGGATCTGTGTCATCCTCATGAGGTGTGCTGCCATCCTTTTCTGTGCTGCAAGCAGGCCACTCAGAACAGACTGTTTTCATATCAGCACCAAGGGTCTTCAGCATCACATGACTGCAGAGAGCTACATTAGCTGGTGCTGCCTGCTGTTCCTGTCACTCCAGCATGTCATGCATTCATTGGTGTACTCTTGCATGTGCCGCTTGTGGTACTAAAGTTGCAGGATGACAGTTCTGTCACTGGACATCCCCGCAACAAAAGGAGCTTTGAGGAACATACAATGCATGCCTCTGCAAGGGCACTTTTCATTCACTCATTCCATCATTCATTGTGTTCATTCATCAATCTGTCTGTTTGTTCATTCTTTCATGCGTTCATTCGTTCATCTGTGTCTTTGGAGTCTTGCCCTAGGGTCAGGTACATGCAGTGCATGCCTGCTCTTGGCCCAGATCATGTTGTATCACACTATCCGTGATTCAATGGGAGTCCTCACCACTGCATGATGTGCTTTCATTCAAGCTCCACAAACACAGCGGGCGCTGCTGCAGGCATCACTCACTGGGTCGGGCTGTGTGTGCAGGCTGAGTGTGAGTTTGTGGCGGAGGGGATCAGCAAGGTGCATGTTCAGAAAGCTGACAAGGAGGAAGACTGCTGGCGGTACATGCTGCGATGGCGCCGCTTGCCGCATGTCAACACGCAGGTCACTGCTGTACCCTCAGCATTGTCATGTCTGGCCAAAATGCCCTTCAGGGGCAAGGTCGCTACACCAGTGCTGATGACATCTTGTGCATCAGCATCATTGCAGTGTCCGTGCTGATGTGACATGTGTAGGGCTTGCGTTCTTGGCTCAGGTCATGGCCAGTTGCACTTCAAATGTTAGGTGCCTTCCAGTAAGGACACATGTGATCTGGGAAGCATCATCAGCTAGTCAATCTACTGAGTGCTTGCTTCAATTGGAACTGTGGTTCCTGTTTGCCTTCGGTCTGGACATCTGCTTCAGTTGCTGGGCACACGGCAGACTGTATCACAGCACAACGTCACTTGCTTGTACTAGGATTACTTGCTAATGCACAGATGGGTCCTGCCTGCTGCACTGTCACCGGTGCACCCCATTCCAGCTCTCCTCAGATGTGCCCAACGGTCAAGCTGTCTGTTGTGATGCTGCAGGGTTTAGGGTTCAGGGTAACCTTTCTGTTGTGATGCTGCAGTTTTTAGGGTTTAGGGTAACCTTTCTGTTGTGATGCTGCAGGGTTTAGGGTTTAGGGTAACCTTTCTGTTGTGATGCTGCAGCTGGTGGAGGCTGACAACAAGTGGCTGAAGAAGAGTGACAGTGAGAAGCGCTCAGTCAAGATGAGCTTGGTGCGGCAGCACCTGCCAGAACTGATCAGCATGTTTGAGCAGGAGCAGAGGGACAAATTGGTGAAGAAGAGCAAGGGTGGACGGAAGAAGGCTGCTGCCAAGGTAACAGGCTCTGCCTGATGTCTTGCAAAGCAGGCCACATGTATGAGCACCATATTTGTGCATCAGGGCAGTGGAAACGGCTTGCATTTTACAGCAGGTAGAATCACGTCATGGGCTGCAACTCAGTGCTGCCATTGACACAGTCCAACATAGTACCATACTCTTACTGCGTCCTTGTTCCGGGCTGCCTTGACAGCAGTTGTGGATCGATCAATTCTTGCGAGGCAATGGCTGAGCCACCAGTTGCATGAGCTGCTGAAAGGCACAGTATGTGAATATGAGCGCGTCCGCATGGCATTGTCTTCTGCCACAGTTTGTCTGACGCTTTCTTGGGCATTGAGTTGTAAGCTGGGCACACCCATCATGCCTCCTGATGGATTTTGCACTGCATACCATTTTGCATGTGTGCAGCAAAGCAGGGAAAAACAATCGTCAGCAAAATGCATGCACAGAATTGCCCACAAGAGCCCCAGAGGCTCTCCACAGCAAAGGATCTGTCAAGTTGCCTTCTCCCTGTCTGCCACTTCAGCAACGTTGCTTGGTCATGCTTGCAGGCTAGCAAGCCTGCCTCTGCTCCAATTGCAAACTACTTTTCACAGCAGAAACATCCTGCTGCCATCAGCACAGTGCTGGCCAGAAAGGACAGCGCTGATGTAACGGAGCGCACCCAACCCAGCAGGCCTTCCAAGGGACTTGCCTCCATGGCACAGCCCCCCCAGGCTGCTCAGAACGGCCCTTCTCAGAACGGCCCTGCGCCATCTGGTCAGTCTGGGAGGGTCAAATTGGGTGCAGACGCAGAGCCAGATCTGATGGCACACAACAGCCCGGGCTTGGGTGGATCTTTATCCAGCAGGCATCCTCCTGAGACTGCAGCAGGAAGCAGCCATGACACACAGCTTGAACAGCTGCTGGCATACACTGCAAGTCAGGAGCCTGCGTTGCAGTCGCCGTATGCAAGCCGTCTCAGGCAGCAGGACAGGGCGCAAGCTGAGACACCATTGCAGAGACACTCAACTGTGCTGTACGACGCACAAACAGAATCACATCAGGTTGGAGAACCGAGTGTGAGCAGCAGGGGGGGGCTTTATGACAGCCATGCTATGGCAAGGCAGTTTGTGGCCAGCCCTAGGGCAGGGCAGGTTGATGATCAGTTCAGAAATGGAAGAGTCAGAGGCATGTCAAGTGCAGGACATTATCATGGAACTCCAAACGCCTTGACTGCTCAACTGGATGTGCATGCATCGCCAAAGCGCCCTAGCACTGCATACAGCGAGGATGTGATTGTGATCAGCCCAGAGAGTCAGGTGCAGGATGATGTTGAAATCAATCTGCTGAGCCCTTCCCCTGCCAAGCGGTGAGTCATGCTGCTGTCAGGCCCTATACGCGCATCTGGGGGGAGCAAGCGTACTAATGTTTGTTCTTGTCCTAATTACCATTACCAACTTTTATGCTGAAGTTACTCTTATTGTTGGTATTGGTTTGTTCTCATGTGTCAGCACAATATGTTCCTTGCTAAGTTTCATACTTTAAATGCATTGCTTGCTGGCATTTGCTGTAGGACTTCTGCCGTCTGGCAGGCCTGCTTTCATGCTACCGCATATGCAAGCATGCGGTATGTATCAAGGAAAGCAGCGGGTCGGTCAAAACCTAATGTCTGTAGGCATGTATCAGCGCTCATAGCCCATCAACAAGCAGCAATACCACTGCCATGGCGTCAGTATGCAGCATGCATAACAGAGCATGCACTCCATTGCTTTGTTGGGAAACCAGAGCTCTTTAGGTCTCATAGGCGACGTGTGATGCGCCAAGCCAGTGCCTCAAGATGGTGGGTCACAGTGAGGGCATGCCGCGTTGCATGTATTGCAGGAGGAAGACACCTCCATGCTCCCCACACCTCCATGCTGCTGCTACTGGAAGTCATCCAGCTGGTGATGAAGGCCATGACCTGAGGCCTGCTGGATCCTGCATGAACCATGCACAGCCCATGCCATCAGCAGCAACAGCCTTGTTCAAAGAAGCCCTGCATGAGCCAAAACAGGCCACAAGCAGCACAAGGATCCACTCCGACCAGACACCCTTTGCAAGGGCCAGTGGAAGCCCAGAGCCTGGTCAGACCGCTTGCAGAGGCTCTACGGCTGCTTACAACAGCCCTGTGGCTACTCCAGGTGATGATCAATCTGTGTTGGGAAGACACAGAGGCGTGGGAGAAGAACAGTGGGTACAGGGACTTGCACAGAGGGGCCACCAGGTCAGTAGACAGGGCAGGGCTGGTGGCAGCAGGGCTGGCTCCAGCATGCCCCTGCATACAGCAGCTGCCAGCACACCTCCTCTGGACTCGGAGCAGTTTGGCTTTGTCAGGCTTGCTGCATCCAGGTACCTTGGCTTTCTTGCTTTCACTCCTCGTATCACCTTCTGCTTCATCAGCATGGTCACTGTCACTGTCATTGAGAATGGACATCTGAGGTGCTTGTGCTCTGCACATCATACTGCTCTGCACATCATGCTGCTCATTGGCACAGCATTGGTCTGTACTGTGTGTTGTGGCAGCAAGTGAAACCCCCCTCCCTGCACTTTTGCAAGCAGCTGCAGGCAGATCACAGATCACAGTCCACAGCTCCAGCTGATGCACTTTCTGACTTCAGGCTGGATGGAGCGATGCACAGCACCCCGCCATCAGACCCAACCAGTCCAGAAGGCCCCAGCTTCAGAGCAGGTGATAGTGCTGCGGCTCCCGATACAGGCAGTACAGTAGTCTGGGGGGACCTTGAAGTCTCCATCTCCCCTGCTGACAGCCCGGTGACACACGCACAGACAGACCTGCGTCAGCATGCCAGCAGGGTAGGCGATGACCTGCATGAGCTGCGGCCATCTCCTGATCTCTTGCAGCTCTCCAGCCCAGCGTCAGTTGATCAGATGGGGGGTGAAGAGACCTGTGCCACAATGCATGGCAGAAGTCTACAGCATGATGGCGGAGCAGATCTGACGCCAGTGCATTACGTAGCCAATGTGCAGTGGCAGTCTATGGCAGGGGCGAGTCCCATAGATCTGGTGACGCCATCGTCTGGCGTGGCAAGCACTGTGGCAACTCCAACCTTCTCCGAGTCTGGCGATCTTGTAGATCTCACGCAGACCTGAGTGCTGGCTTGACCTGGTTGAAAGCATGCTCTAGATGAACAAGGCCACCGTGGTTGCAAATTGAATACATCTGCTCTTTGTAGCAAAATTTGCAGCAAAGCATTGCTGTTGGTGTGGAGGTCAGGTCTGCCTGCAGGCAGCTTTGCCTGTCATTTGCATACACACGTCAACATGACCCCAGTAGTTGGGCTTTCAGAGCGCTTTCAGATGGTCAAGTACCCTGATGTGGTTCTGCAGCTGCACCCTGTTGTATGCATGTACCATTGTTTGTACAAGGGACCGGAACATGAGGGTGTGACCCTTGTGCTGGCAAGCTACAGTCACCCCTGTCACTCATTGGGTCTTTTGTTTGCAGCTTGCAGTCCTGTTTTCGATTGTAGAGGACCAGATTCTGGCCTTGCAGACAAGTCTGAATGTCACTACATGCTGTATTTTGCTGGTAGCATACGACTTTGCCTGTTTATTCCACGTTTGCTCATTGCAGCGCAAGGACTGAGCATTTGAGCTGCCAGTTCTTGAGTTTGGTAAAAGGTTTGGCAGTGGCTGCTTTTGCTGCAGTTGCTGCCAGGTTGTACTACAAATTTAAAGCTGCTCTAACTGTACCAGTCAAGATGCAGGTGCATCCTGTTGCTTTGACTGTAGCCGTCAAGGTGCAGGTGCATCTTGCTGCTTCGACTGTAGCAGTCAAGGTGCAGGTGCAGATTTTTGCCCCTGTCAGATATGCAGACCAGTGAAAAAGTGCCACCGCAGCAGTAGTTGAACCTGTACAGCAGAGAGTGGGCGTTGTATTGTTTCGTGGGAACAAAGCTGGCCCAGGCTGGAAACAAACCGAGCTTCTTCGTATTACGTATTACTGAGTCAGTGGGCCCATCCCTGCTGTCCGTGGGACCACCTACACAGAAGCCAACTGCACCATCAATGCAACCAGCCTGAGTGCCAGTGCAGAGTACTACATTGCCTTTGTGAATGAGCAGCCACAAGCAGCCGGTGTGTATGCCCTCTATGCTGAAGGTGAGCTCTTATTCTCTTTGCTGAAGATGTGGTGAGGTGTTGTGCAAATTGTCAGACCATGTTCAGTACACAGTCATCGTCGAATGAGGCTTGCCTAGCCACAGGCTTCTTGTAACGTCTGGGATGCATGTATGGGCTGTGCAGATCCCATGACGACAACAGCTGTACCCTTTTACTACACTTCCTCTCCTTTTCTGCATAACGTAGTTGCGATTGGAGCTTTCACAGTTGGACTGTTGCCTGCAGCTGCCTTGCTCTGACACAGCATCTAGTGATGGATGGCACGGCAGATGTGCTGACGGATAACCGACTGGTCATTCACACCATCTGCTGCTACAACTTGGCTGAGCATTGTCGCATGATGCAGGCTGCAATTTGACCACTCAAGCAAAGCTGGAAAATGGTAGCATATACAGCCAAGTCAACAGTGTTGATCCAATTTTGGACAGCTTTGTTGATAACATCACGGCCAACTCCAACACGTCAGGTGCTGCATCAGCCGGCAGAAAGCTGCTGGCATCTTCACCAGCAGCAGACGCACCAACACTGTATGCTTTGCCAATTGGTCACAAGCAGAGCTACCAGTATGTGTCACAGCCGCTGTCTGCTTTTGAATCTGCCCCAGAGGCAGAATCTCCTGAAGAGGCCCCAAGCCCTGAGGAAGGTGCCCCTGAGGAAGAAGGTGCCCCTGAAGAGGAGAACAGTCCTGAAGAAAGTCCCCTTACAGCCGGCACAACCCCTAAATAAGTGTGGGCACATTTGGAAGAGGCTCTTGGACTGAGGTGCAGAGCCTTGTCTGGCAAAACGCCCTTCCCAAAACCTGAGCCGGCCATACAGCATAGAACAGGAAGTTGTTGAACCTCCCTCAAGCAGCTAAGATAGTGAACATCTTGTTACCAGCTGAAGCATGACAATGCTGGCTCAACAGGCCGGCATGCTGAGAGGGCATTGCATGTTGGTGCCTTGAAACAATCTGGGACAGTGTTGTCCAGCTTTGGCTACAGCTTTTGCTTATGTGTGTCTAGGGAGCATGTGTGCAAACTTTTGCAGGCACGCTTGCATCAATTGATCAAGCAGCCTTCAAAACGCTGCCTGCCAGCTGCATAGTTTGCATAGCTGCAAATCTGTCTGCGTCGAGGTATATACATATATGCATTAGCGTCCTGGTGTGTGACGGACGTCAGAATGGACAGGTGGCTGGCTGTTGGACAATAGCACCGCTAAAGGTGACATGAGTTGATCATATGCCTTTGTGATTATTCTAAATGGTGATGCCCTGACACCAGCGTCGTTTCAATTCTTTCAAAGAGCATTGTTGTAACCTGTTCAGATGATTTTGATTTGATGTTCAAAAGCAACACTTGTTAAACACTTCAAAACATTGTGCGCACGCATCATCATCATCACTACCAGGCTTGCAGTGTATGGTCCAGCACATCCACTGTTGTTCCCAGCTGTGCAATACTCTTATGCATGGGAATACCCATGGCTCCGTTACACCTGGGCCGACTTGCATGTCCTTGACCTTTCTGTGTTTTGAAGAGATAAACGATGCTTGTTGACATGTTCTGAGGTCTTTTGCGCGTTCACACATGTTCAGGCATCTGTAACAGTCCACCTGTAAAAAGCACAACCGCCTCGGTGGCTATATACTTTTCAAGATTGCATGCTTTTCAAAGATTTTGGAGATTGCAAGCAACCATTCAAGGCAGAGGACTGCCTCACAGGCCTGATGAGAGCCAGGCAGCGTGTCCTCAGCAATGCCCCACGTTGAAGAGCCCAGAATGAGAAAGTTCATGCTTGGGCAAAGCAAGTGCAAACTTTGGCTGGTCTGTATAAGAAAGAAAGACATGCTCCCAGGTCCTTACAGTCACAGCATAGTTGCAACTTTTACAGATGCATATAACATCACGCAGAAGGTCAGTCTTGTCTAGCCTGATGAGGCCTGCTGTGCATCTCTGCAATCTTCAGCAAGCATGATGTGGTTTATGAAAATACTCTCAATCAATTATAAGGTGGAAGCCAGATTAGGACCGCATCTGGCCCCTCCAGATTCAAGTATGACCCAGACACCAGCGTCAAAAAGCATACCATGCAAGATGTAAGTACTGGTGTACATCAGTTCACAGGCATTTCAAGATGTATTCGTTGTTTTAGCTTTCAGCTAAGGGTTTCAGTTGTAGCTTCTGTTGCTGGCAAATGCTCAGTTCTGGCTTTTGTCTGTCAACTTGTCAAGACTCCAAGCAGCTCCTCATCTCTGAACAGGAAGTAACTGCAGAAAAAGAGTGTGCGTTATACCATGCCAGTCCTCTCATTCAATCAATAGCAAACAATCTGGCCAGTGGCCACAGCATGCAATCTGTTCTTACTCTTTGCCGTCTAGCTTCAACTGAGTACCGCCATAGTCTGGTAGCAAGACCTTGTCACCCTCTTTGACAGCAACGGGAATGATCTCTCCGTTTGTCAACGTTCTCCTCCCTTGACCGACCGCTAGTACCTTGCCCTCGTTATACTGTATGGTCAATAACGGCATCAATCGTTGTGCAAACTGACGAATCAATGCAAAAATCATTGCAGATGAGGCTGCATTGTTCCAGCACATCTCCATCCCGCTGCTGCCGCTCTCACCTTGCTGGTCGCGGACTCTGGAAGCAGAATTCCTCCGACAGATTTGTTGGGGGCAGTCAACTTTTCGACCAATACTCTGTCCAGCAAAGGTATCAACCGCTTCGCCATATTGACAATTCAAGCTATGATCGCCTGATCAGGGCTGCGCTGTCCTACCACAAAGCAAATGCAGAACTTTCCACGCGACGGCGACTATTGATCTTCCCAGGGTAAAAGCCGTGCTTACTTTGCCGTCACAAAGTGTATTGAAGAAGAGTACGTCACAGAGCAGTCAGTCAGAGCAATCAGTCAGAGCAGTCAGACCAACCGGCTGGTCCGGCGCGTCCCGTTGCAGACCCGACGGGCGAATTGTGCGCAACATTGCGCATTTGGTTGAAGCATTGGACAACTTTGTGTCTGTACATTTTGTCTTGAAGCCCACCTGCACCCCAAGACTGCCCTGATATGGACCTGAGTACCTTGTGCAACGTTCTGCAAGGCTGCTTGAGTCCTGATTTGAGCATACGTAAGGCGGCCGAGGATGAGCTTGGCAAGGTTCGTATCGGAAGCCCGATGTCAGAGTGCCTGCCTCCGCCGTTGACCTTGTGCGGCACGTGCATGCACTTGTGCTCACTGATCGAGCTGTACACCGGGCTTGCACGGAACACTAGTCACAACCTCAACGCCAAATTTATATTCCATAGGTTCAGCATGCAAGTGGAAACTTGCCCAATCTGCTGAGGGTCGCAGTTGAGGACTCGTTAAATACCACTCTCAGACAAGTAGCTGCAATTCAGATCAAGAACATAGTCAAACGTGGCTGGGATCCTGAGGGTATGCCGAATGCAAGCTTGCAAGCATCCTGACATACCAAGCTGGCGTCTAACTTTGTTTTTTCACTTATCTACATGCTGTTTATAGATGGTGAAAGTCCTATACCTACAGCAGACCAGCAAGCGCTGCGAGACAATTTGCTGGAGGGTTTGATCAGGCAAGTTTGCTGCAGCTCGTGCACTGCCTCTTATGCACTTGGAGGATCACAACAAGCAGATTTGTGAGATCGTGTTGGCAGATTAAGCCCTTCTGCAATACAGGGCACCACATATTGTGCAAGTCCAGCTTGGGGAGTGCATGAAGAGCATTGTGCTGGTGGACTTTCCAGACAAATGGCCGTCGCTTCTGCCACAGCTGACACAGAGTTTGCAGTCTCAGGTGTGCCAGCCCTCATGCAATCAAATGATGGCATATACAGACTTAGTGTCTTTGACTCTGCATTTGGAATACGCTGTAATGTGTCAGCGTGACTCTGCTACATCTGCTGTGTAATCAGTCATGCCTAGGGCGTGGCTGCAGTTTGCGTCATGCACTGTTATTCATGCATGTCAGCATCATGCCAGCACAAGCATGTATGTAACATGTTTCACGCATGCAATGTAGGATGAACAGCGACTGTACGGTGCATTGTACGCTTTGAGGTTGATGACTCGCAAGTATGAGTTCCGAGATGCTGAAGAGAGAGTACCTCTGGATGCCGTTGTCAAGACAACCTTTCCAACCTTGCTGCAAGTATTTCAGGTACATAGTTGTCATTTTTGTGGCAAGCTGACACACACTGGAGACGCTGCAAGCATCATCTGGAAGGATGCGCCTTTCCCTGCAACATGTCCGACATGTGACTCAAGGGCATGACTGTTGACTATGCTCCAAGGCAGGCACACATCAGATTCTGGTCCTGGTGTGCATGCTTCAATTCAATTGCTGCTTTGTTCTCCCAAACTAGTGCCAACTGGCACATGCTTGATGAGGATATTCTGGAGCTAACTTTTAGGAGGCTTTGACTGGCGCTTTGCATGCTGTCATGCAGGGGTTGCTACAATCGGGGTCGCAAGCAGAGATTGCGGCAGAGCTGTTGAAGCTGATCTGCAAGGCCTTCTGGTCAGCGACCTACATGGGCATCCCTGACATGCTGCTACAGCAGGACCAGTTCATAGGCTGGATGACCTGCATACACACCCTCATGGATGTGCCAGTCCCCAAGGTGCATCATCACCTTCTACATGGCTTCATAGCCCTTCTGGCAAGATTGCATAGATTCATGGTCTTGTTCCCTTGTCCTAACGACCCAAGTAGCTTCATTCATGGTTTTATTCAAGATTTGTTTGCAACGATGGCAACACAGCTGGCACATACAGCAGTTACAACACGTGTCAGCAAAGGACTGTAGCATTTGCAGTTGCACACTCTTTCGTAAAGTTTGTCACGCTACAAGCTGTTGCTTTGTATGCATTTGCAGCCAAGGTGCCAGCACATGACACAGCCTCGCTCATTGTGTGAGATAAGCCTACATTCTTGCCTCACTGTTTCACATGACGCAAACCTCAATAGCGGTGCAGGAGGGGCAACCCTCGGACCCAGATGCCCGGGCGGCGTGGCCCTGGTGGAAAGCCAAGAAGTGGGTGCTACACATCACCTACCGCCTCTTCAGCCGCTATGGCGACCCCAAAACCAGCAGAAGCGGTGCAGATGGGGATTTCATCATGCTCTTCAGCCAGCAGTGCAGCCTGAAGTTTTTGGAAGCCCACATGAAGCTTATGGCCTCCTACTCACAGGTGTGCAAGCCCACAGCGCGCTGTGCTGCACCATGACTCTGTGCTCATTGGGCCATATCCACCACATGTCTAGAACTTTATTCACGGCCAATGTGTTCAGTAATAGCCACTTGACCGGCTGCATGCTCACACTGTGCTTCAAGGATTTTGCGGCGTGGGCTTGTGCGTGCATTGGTCCTTGTGTGACCAAACACAGCACATTCACTGTTTCCCACTGCTGTGATGTGCAAATGTGAGACTGACTTGTAAGCAGCTTGCATGTCTGCAAATCAAGCTTGGCCCTGAAATTCTTGAAAGACCAGGATGAATGTCTGCAGCAAGATGCATACCTGAAATCATTCGGCAAGGTAGCAATGGCATTGCATGTAATCACTCAAGTTTTGCAGTGTCTGCCAAATATTGTGCTTCCATCTCCCCCCTTTTTCTCCCCATTTCCTCTTGTTGTGTCCCTTGGTGCACTCTCAAGAAAGCAGTGCCTGCAGGGTGAGTGGCTGTCGCCTAGGGTGATCAATCTGTCATTGCAGTATCTGACACATGCCTTGACGCTATCAACCACCTGGAAGCACATGAAGCAGCACATCAATGCCTTGCTCACCAGATGCGTGCTGCCTCTCATGTGCTTCAATGATGAAGATGATGAACTTTGGAGGGAAGACCCCCAAGAATACATCAGAAAGGTAGTGTGGATTGATGCAACAAGCCAACAATGTGATTGCTGCTGCTGCTTGAATCTGTGCAGTGCAGTGCTGCTGCTTTGCAGCCCAGGCGCTATTGCAAATACAGCGTGTCTGCAAATGTTGATGTAACAGGGTTAGGCAAAGCTTGGGTTTGTGCTTGTGGCTTGTTGTCCCATGAAAAACGAGTGCTCAA
>JAABUO010007718.1_pt1 | contig 12248 bp, 12 predicted proteins | sample 5559291 | NCBI WGS metagenome assembly JAABUO01 (sample SAMN10711878, study PRJNA513372) | rock metagenome | isolation source: Antarctica rocks | place: Antarctica: Victoria Land, Finger Mt sud
GGCTGGTGCAGCATGAATTTCGACACCAGCACGCTCGCCTGCAGGTTCGGGCCGGCGAAGCTGCGCGGGATCGGAATATAGAACTATTGCGAAGGCGATATTTGGCGTTGCACAAAGCTACTACTCACTCCTCTCCTGGCCGACCCTAGCCAGAACCGCCCCAACCTGCGTGGCGGCCCACCGACCTCCTCGGGCAGTGCGCACTCCGCGGGCATTGAGGGCGGCGGCGATACCGCGAAGGCTCATCACCCCACTTCCTTTGATCTGTAGGACGACGGGCGCGACGTTCTCGGCGAAGCGTCGCGCCTCCTCTGTCGTGCTCGCGGCACCCTTTATTCCCGCCTCGGGCAGGTTCGTGGGATTGCCGAGCTTGGCCCCCTGCTTTTTACGCGCTTGCAGGGCTGCGCGGGTCCGCTCGGATATCATACGCCGCTCCTTTTCGGCCAACGCCGCGTAGATGTGGAGCATAAAGGGGTCCACGTCAGTCCCGAGTTCGGCCACGAGGAACGGCACCCGCTGCACCATCAGACCGGCGATAAAATGGACGTCGCGACTCAAACGGTCGAGCTTGGCGACCAGCACCTGGCAGCGAAGGCGCCGTGCTGCACTGAGCGCAGCGGCAAGCTGCGGCCGCCGATCGAGCGCGTCTGATCCCTTGCCGGTCTCGACCTCGACGAAGCTGTCGACGACGTGGAACCCGTGCGCCGCCGCGAAGGCCAGACACCGTTCGCGCTGAGCTTCAAGGCCGAGGCCGGAGCGGCCCTGCCGTTCGGTCGAGACTCTGCAATAGTAAATGATAGGGATGGCGCTCATGTGCCCATTTGGGCTATTTTCCCCGTTGTAGCAAGATGCCAAACGGACGTATGGCCTTCTGACGGGCGTCCCAGGCCATCTCACGCCTGCCGAAAACCATTGCGACGACGTCCGTGCTGATTCGCATCTAGCCAATCACAACACGCTTGCAGATCATCGCTCGCACTGCCACGCTGCTAGCACTGCAGCGCTGCTGTGAGCGAGCCTTTCATGAACGACGTCCGATTATCCACGACATCCGGCGCTGCGGTCACCATACGCGGGCTCGCTCCAGAGCTGAAATCCAAACTACGGATCCGCGCGGCCCACAATGCTCGCTCGATGGAGGCCGAGGCCCGGGCCATTCTGGAAGCAGCCCTGTCGGCGCCCGACGAGGACGCGACGGATTTCGGGGCCTTTGCCCGCGGCCTCTTCGCCCCCCTCGGCGGCGTCGAGTTGCAGCTACCGGCGCGCGGTCCCGCCCGTGAGCCTCCGACGCTTGACCCGGAGCAGGGCCAGGCCGTCGAGGTGTCGCCGGCGGCTACTGAGTCGGCCAATTCGTGACCTCGTGCCGCTGCGTCGTAAGCGGTGTGCCCGCCCCACCTAGCGCCGGGCGGGCCAAGGCCTGAGTCTGCGCCGGATGTTCGCCGGCGAGCTCAGAGCTATGACGATGCCATATGACGATGGCGTGCGACGACGCAGAGGGCCTGCACGCCCGGCTGACCGAGGTCGGCGTGCCCATCGTGGCTTCACGCGCCGACGGCCCGTTCGGTCGCTTCTTCGCCTTCCGTGACCCGGACGGCACGTGATCACAGCGCATCAGGCCATCAGGCCGCCACTTCGTAACGCCTTTGTTCGACTCGCCGGAGGCGGACTCAATATCGCGCGGGACGCCTATCATCCTGACGCCATGGCCGCGATTGAGATGGCGCGCATCGTTTAGTCGCCTGTTGACCCAGGAGGACGCGCCGCGCCTGCCACGACGCTATCGACAATGCTGCTCACAAACCGATCGTCGATCGCTTCCTTGGAGAACCAGCGACGGTAGAAGAGCGGGCCGAGGATTTTGGCCACAACCTCTTCGGTGGGCGTGTTCCGCGCAATCTCTCCTCGATCCATCGCGCGTTCGGCGACGGCCAGAAAAGGCGCTCTGAACCCGGCCTGCAACTGCGCGTGCATCTGGGCAACCTCGGGGTCCCGTTCGGCAGCGTCGATGATCGAGGGAAGGGCCGCGGCCCACCGCGCGGAGCGCAGCCCATGGCCAAGATAGCCGGCCAGGGCGGCTAGATCGCCCTTGAAGCTACCTGTGTCCGGGGTTGGGGCCGGCTCTCCCAATTTGGAGCAGGCGTCTATCAGGAGCGAGCTGCGGGATGGCCAGTGCCGATAGATCGTCGTTTTCGAGACGCCCGAGCGTCGAGACACCTCGTCGATGCTGACCCCTCCGATGCCCTCCTGGGTAAGCAGTCGGTAGGTCTCCTCCAATACCAAGGTCTTGGACCGTTGGACCCGCGCGTCAGTCCCCCGATCAACCGGCTCCCCCACTTCCTTACACCTTCTCGCTTGACGGATACGCTACTGGACCGTAGCGTATCATTAGAATGGTGCAGTGTCGCTTTTCTGGCACCTTGTTGCAACGCTTAAGGCAGCCCATGAAACTTGCATACACCCGTATCGTCACCGAGGACGTTGACGCGCTGGGGGCGTTCTACGAACGGCTCACGGGGACCGCTCCCGTAGGCATGAAAGACTATGTCGAGCTGCGCTTGCCGGGCGCCTACTTGGCTATCTGCAGCCGGGGATCGGCCGAATACATGCATGGTGGCGAGTGGAAAGGCGGGACCAACCGGTCCGTCATTGTGGAATTCGAGGTCGAGGACGTGGATGCGGAGCGCTTGCGGCTGGCGGATTTCGTGACCGACTGGATTCAGGAGCCGAAGGACATGCCATGGGGCAACCGCTCCATGCTGTTCCGCGATCCCGACGGCAACCCGGTCAGCGTCTTCAGGCCAGCAGGTCAGTCAAGACTGAACAAGTAGCTCGCTGAGTGGGACACCTCGACTGAGAGGGGAGGGGTCTTGCGCACAGACATTATGGAACCGCCAGGATCCAACCGCTTGACGGTACGGTCAAAACGAGATTCGCGTAATGCATCTTATGGAACTCTGCTGCGAGTTTTGTGCCTCGCGCGCAAGGCGCAGGCCTATCACTCACTCCAGGCCGCCGGACCCTTGTCTTCGACGTGAACGAGAGCTTGCTTGACCTTGCGCCGCTTCAGCAGCCCTTCGCTGACGCGTATGGCAAGCCCGACGCCATGAAGACGTGGTTCGCCACCCTGCTGCAATATTCCAATGTGGCGACGCTGACCGAGGACTATCACCCGTTCGGAGAACTGGGTCTCGCCGCGGCGGAGACGACGGCGCGGCAATATGACGTTTCGGTCAGCCCTGAGACTCGGAAGAGGCTGGTCGACCTCGTCCTCACCCTCCCATAGAAGCAGCGTGCGACCCCGCGGGTTCGTGCATGGGCGGTTTCCGTACGCCGGCCACACCCAGACGCTCGACCCGCGCAGCCGGCATCCGAAAACCTTCACCAATTCTGCCGCTCAAGCTTGAATCGGCGTGCTCGTAAGCGGCCATTCGCCCATTACGCAAGAGGCACAACGATTTGCACGTGCGTGAGTTCGATCCTGACCGATCCGGCGGGCTGTGGCGCCGAGCTACTTCGTGTGTCAGGCTTGGGCGCAGTCCATCCCTCGCGAGGTGCGGAGGGTTGAGGCCATGGGGGTGCTTGCGGGTGCGGCACGAAGCACGCAAGGGGAACGCTTCATGCGCTGACCCATTGGTCAAAGTATGTAGGATGACGGTCCAAAAGGCTCGTGCCTGACGAGGATCGAGCATGCAGCAACGTGACGCCTGGCACCTGACGGAAGACGTTTTGCAGGAGAACGGTCGCGGGGACCCATTCGCGGCGGCGATGCGCGCGACGCGCATGCCGATGGTCATCTCCGATCCCGGCTAGACGACCTCTCTTCGAACGCCTCGTGCCAGCCCAGCCACCTTCTTGCATGCATTCTCAAATTGCGCGAAGGCGCACAAGCGTCAGCTAGGCGACGGACCCGCCAGCTCCGCCGGCAGGTCGATCGTGAATGCGCTGCCTTGCCCTGAAACGCTCGTCACGCCGATGTCGCCGCCCAGCATCGCGGCGAAGGCCCGGCTGATCGACAGTCCTAGTCCCGTTCCCCCGAACTTGCTTGTCGTGGACGCGTCGGCTTGGGAATAGCGCTGGAAGAGCTTGCCGAGCTGATCATCCGTCATGCCCAAGCCCGTATCCCGGACGGTGAACGCCAAACGACCAAAGTCCTTCGCGCCGCCCGCACGCGTTGCCGCAAGCGTGATCTTTCCGCCTTCCGTGAACTTCGCCGCATTGCTTAGGAGGTTCAGCAGGATCTGCTTCAGCTTGGTGAGATCCGAGCGCATGACGCCCAGGTCGGGCGCGAGATCCAAGACGAGGACGTTCCCCTTCTTCTTGACCAGCGACGCGACGGTGGAAGCCACGTCCCGCACCATAGGTTCGACCTCGAACGCCTCGACGAAGATTTCCATCTTGCCGCTCTCGATCTTGCTGAGGTCAAGCACGTCGTTGATCAAGCCGAGTAGATGGCGGGCGTTGTTCTCGATCTTTTGCATGTCCGGCGCGAGCGCTGCCGGATCGGCCCCGTACTCCATCTCCTCTTGCAGCATTTCGCTGTAGCCGATGATAGCCGAGAGGGGCGTCCGCAGTTCGTGGCTCATGTTGGCGATGAAGTCGCTTTTGACCCGATTCGCCTCCTCAGCTGATTCCCTCGCCGCCGCGACCTCGCGCTGGGCGCGCTTGCGTTCGGTGATGTCGCGCATGTAGGCGCTGAACAACGGCGTGCCGCCTACCTTCAGCGGCGTGACGGAGAGTTCAGCCGGGAACCTCTCGCCGTTCGCGCGCTTCGCCTCGACTTCGACATGCTCGTTATTGATCGAAACCTCACTGTCGTCGAGGAACCGCGCGAACTTCTGGAGATGCCCTACCAGGAAGTCGGTAGGAAGGATGAGGGCTCCAAGCTCCTGACCCAAGGAGGCCTCCCGGGACTGGCCGAAGGTCTTCTCGGCCGCCGGATTAAACTCGCGGATGAGTGTCTCCGCGTCGACTACGATCAAGCAGTCGAGTGCCGCTTCCATGATGGCCGTCTTTAGCGTCTCGATGTCGCGAAGGTCGGCCTCGACCTGGCGCCGAGACAGGAACTGCCCGACCTGCTGACCCAGGACCACGAGGTCCCCTAGCACCGTGGCGTCCAGCTCCATGGGGCGGCGACCGAGGAATTCGAGGATGCCGACCGTCCTGCCGCCGGTGCGCACGGGAAAGGCGATCTCGGCCCCGGGGATGACGCGCGACAGCCCAGTCCCGTCCTCGGGCGCGCCCTCGCTGACTATCGTCCGCCCTTCGGCCCAGGCCCGGCCCGGCAGTCCTTGGGCGAAGTCCAACTCGGGGGCTCCATCGACCTCCGGCAAGCGGCGCGAGGACTTCGGCGCATGCCACACCGCGGTACATCGCAGCCGGCCGCCGTTGCCAGCCACGACGCTCCAAAGCGCCCCTGCGTCCCAGCCGAACCCTGAACCGATCGTGGCGACGAGATGGGCTTGGGCCTGCTCGGTATCTGCCGAGCTTTCCAGGATGCCGCTCACGGCAGCCTGCAACGCATCGCGCCGACGATTGTCGTGCCGAAGCGACAGGTCGTTGAAGGTGATGACGCTCCCGGTCGTTGCGCCATCGACCACCAGGGGAAAGGAGGAATACTCGGCGAAGAACGACGTGCCGTCCTTCCTCCAGAGCAGCTCGTTCTCCAGGCGCACCGGAACCCCGGTGCGTAGGGTCGAGACGATCGGGCAGTCCTCGATCGGGTACACGGAGCCGTCCGGATATGTGTGATGCAACGCCCCGTGCATGTTGCGACCGAGCAACTCGTCCAGAGTGGCGTATCCCAAGATCGAGAGCGCAGCGCGATTGGCGAACGTGCACCGTCCGTCGAGATCGATTCCGTACACGCCGTCGCCAAGCACATCGAAAAGCGCCCATTGACTCGTTTGAAGCGGGAGCGTCGGCGCTATGCCGGCCGGGTTCCGGGTCGATTGCCTGTCGTTCAAATCCATCTCCGCTTCCGTACGATCATCGCGGCGTTCAAAAAAAACTTCCCCGCGACCCTGAGAGCTCATTTAGCTCACGTCCGCAAGGGCAAGCCGATCGAGATCTGGTTCCAAGATGAGGCGCGCATCGGCCAGAAGAACGGCGTTGTTCGCCAGTGGGCGCGGCGAGGATCACGACCGCGCCAGCCCGCCGATCAGCGGTACGAAAGCGCCTACCTGTTTGGCGCGATTTGTCCAGCGCGGGGCACAGGCGCGGCGCTCGCCCTGCCGCATGCCGACACCGAAGCCATGCAGCTTCACCTCAATGAAATTGCCCGCACCATCGCCCGGGGCCAGGGGGGCCCACGCGGTTCTGCTGCTCGACCGCGCCGTGTGGCATACAACAGGCGATCTCGTCGTCCCGAAGAATATGACTCTCATCTTTCTGCCGTCGCGGGCGCCTGAACTCAACCCGGTCGAAAACATCTGGCAATCTCTGCGCGGCAACTGGCTCTCGAACCGCATCTTCGACAGCTATGAAGCCATCATTGATGCTGCATGCGAGGCTTGGCAAAACCTCGTCGCCGAGCCTGAAACTATCGCCTCAATCGGCATGCGCGACTTGGCGCACATAGGTCAAGGCTGAGGGCCCTTGGTATAAGTCGGCGCGAAGCTCAAAAATTCTGCACCAGAGATGGCCGTTCCCAACACGCTACCTGGGGCCTCCACGCAATTATGCCTTCCGTCCGCGCCCGCACCTCGGGCGAGGCCAGACAGGTTGCGACGGCCTCGTAACCAGTGGCGCCAGGATAGGGGTTGACGCGTGTCGGCGGGCTGTGATTGGCAGGGCAGAGGATAATCGCCTCATCCGCGCCCACGGCGGTCAAGTCCAGGATCGTGGAGGAGCGTGTGAGCAGGAAGAGCGGTCGGCCGCCGAGTCCACGGCGGCGCAGGTAGGCGATCAGGGCCTCCTGTGCGGCCTGGTCCAGCCCCTGCTCCGCCATGTCGATGACCAGAATGCTCGGGCTTTCGTCTTCCAGTCCAACGAGCAGGGCTATGAGGGCCTCCGACACAGCGGCACCGTCTTCGACGAGCCAGGCCAGGGTCTGATCTACCCGAGACTTGAGGGCCGGGTCGGCATCTAGCCGCGCCCGAGCCGCGGCGGCGCCGTCCGCCAACCGTTCCATGCCCAAGAAGGCGGCTCCAAGTAGGGTCTCGGCGATGCGCTGGGCCAACCTTGTCTTGCCGCTGCCAAGCGGGCCGATGATGTAGTTCAGCGGTCGGATATCGCGCAACTCGAATCTTTCGCCGCCCCAGGGCCAGGGAAGGTCAAAGGCGACGCTGAGTTCGGTGGTGGGCCCCAGCAGGCGCGCTAGTTCTCCGGCGGCTGGCGCCTGACCCCGTGTAATATCGGCTCGAAGGCCGCGGACCTTTTCCACGGCTGCAGAGAGCTGGCGGACCCGGCCTTCTAGTGTTGCCTGGTGCGCGGCCAGGGCCGGCTCTAGACCCTGGGGGTCGCCTTTCAGCACCCGCGACACCTGGGCGAGGCTGAGGCCGAGTGCGCGCAAGGCGGCGATCTCGGCGGCTCGGGCCATCTCGGCGGGGCCATAGACCCGCCATCCGGCGGTGGTGCGGACCGGGGCGACTAGTCCGCGCTCCTCGTAGAGCCGCAAGGCTTTGGCGGAGACGCCGAGCTGCTTGGCGGCTTCGGAAGGATTCAGGAATTGTGCGGAAGAGCTCACGAATCGCCTCGTTGTTCGCTGACCGCTGTTCTTATCGGGGCTGTCCCAGGGTCCGGGTCAACTATGCCGACCGGAATCGGCAGATTTTTTTTCCACTGGCCTCAAATCCAGGACCGCTGATCACCCGGTGCCCGCTCCTCTCCGGCTGTAGTTCACCCAAAGCTGACCTGTGCACAACTCAAGGCTTTCGCATGCGCTCAATGCCGGGATCACATTCGCGATCGAGCCCTCGGAAACCATATCGCTGTCGTGCCCTCAGCTTGCAAGTCACCGCGACCGCCGCGCTACATACTCCATACCAGACCTTATGCGAACCCAACCCTGATCCGGCGTCGATAGGCACCAACAGCAGATCCGGGCGTGCACTCCCCACCGAGATCGCCTTCGCGCCCACCCTTGCGGACCTCTCCAACCGGCGGTGGACCGGAGTTGACCCTTAGCGGCGGTTAGGAAGGTCCGCTTCCCTCGGAGCCTTATCCGGCGGCGTCGGTCGTTGCGCAGGCGCGGCTCTCGGAGGTGGGACCGACCAATCTATGCGGCCACGCGCAACAGCCTTGCTAACTTTGTGCCCGCATGAACGGCGGGCCGACTTCTTCAACAGAATAGGCTCTGGAACGACTATGTCGCCGGCGCAGGCAAATGACGTCCCGCTCCCGGTGTGAACGAGGCGAGCATTTGAAGTATGTAGGAGATGGCTCCGCTTTGATCCAGACAATCGAAGCTCCTACGTCCCGTTCACCGCCCGACGAGTCCGGCGGCGCTGAGGCTACCGGGCCGCGAAATCTGGGCGACAAAACGCACACTCGCCGCTAGGCTAGGAGCACCTCGGAAGAGGCCCCGACTCGTTCCATGGATGGTGATGGCCCGCAGCGACCTCCTTGTCTCCCTCGTTCGCGCCGCCGCGGCTGGCGATCGGGACGCTTTGAGGTCCACGACTGAGGCTCTAGCCGCCGACGAGCGGGCCAAGAAGCATCATCTGGTGGCGGACCGGCTTCAACGCGCCCTGTCGGCCGTTCCCGTCACCCCGCCGCCGCTGATCACGTCGGCGCCGTCTGGCGTTGGATCGGGACGAGAGGCGATCATCGAAATCGAGCCCCGCGCGCAGCTCGGGCAACTGATGCTGCCGCTGCCCGTCCAGGAGAGCGGCCGGCAGTTGGTCGAGGAGCATATGCGCGCGGATGTCCTGCGCGCTCATGGTTACGAGCCTCGCCACCGCGTGCTGCTGTCGGGGCCGCCCGGGAACGGCAAAACCTCCTTCTCCGAGGGTCTCGCGGAGGCGCTTGGCCTGCCCTTCTTCGTTGTTCGCTACGACGCGTTGATCGGCAGCTATCTCGGCGAGACGAACACTCGGTTGCGCAAGTTGTTCGACTACATCCGCACGCAGCCGAGTGTCTTGTTCTTCGACGAGTTCGACGCGATCGGAAAGGAGCGTGGCGATACGCACGAGACGGGCGAGATCAAGCGCGTCGTCTCGTTCCTTCTCATGCAACTGGATCAGCTGCCTAGCTATGTGCTCGTTGTCGCGGCAAGCAATCATGCCGAGCTGCTCGACCGCGCGGTTTGGCGTCGCTTCCAGATGCGTCTGGCGTTCCCTCCACCGGACCGGAAGCAAGTCGAGGTCTTCCTGGACCGCGTGATCGCGCACTGGCCGCAGCCGCCGGCGATGACCTTGCAAAAGATCGCTGGCCTGCTCGGTACGGTGAGCTATGCCGAAACTTTGGACTTCTGCCAGAACGTCCGTCGACGGCAGATCCTGGGTCTCGGAGACGTCGGAATCGATGAAGCGCTGGGGAAGGAGTTGGTCCTCTGGTTGGCCCGCGTCCAGCCGGAGAGACTGAATGGCGAGCGATCCGAACAAGCCGCTGCTGCGCCTCACGCCTCAGGCCGCGCGAGACCGTCCCATCGGAAGGCCGAGGGTGGTTCGCAGACCTGAAGCCTTCCCGGAAGCGCGACAGACCGCAGCGTTTTCTCCCGCCTTTCAACGCCTCGCTGACGTCCTTGCGCGCGATCCAGCCGGACTTGAGCTGCAAGCTGATCCGGCCGCGCTGGCCCCTGAGCGGTTGCTCGTCTTCGAAGTGCGCGGCGCGATCGGCGCCTTTGCCGATGCCGTCCGGCGCGTGCCGGGTCTCGAGCTGGTCGATGAGGAGGAGCTTGAGACCGACGAGGGCGACAAGTCGCCTGTCGCATATCTGATGGTGCCCGACGCGCGCGCGTTGCAGAACCTCGAGAGCCTCTGGCGGCGGTGGCTCCGCAACCAGCTCGTGCAGGGCGAAACGCCGTGGCGCGACGTCTTCGCGCTCCTGCGCGATCTGCGGCCCTGGGGGCCGCAGGACCGGGTCCAGCCTTCGGACAGCGGCGTCCTGGAAGAAGAGGTGGCCGGGCGGTTGCGCGACGAGACCGTGCGCCTGGAAATCGAGCTTGTTTACCGGGCCGATCCGAAGGTCGGCGCCGACCGCGACGAAGAGGTGCGGCGCGCGGTGCAGGCTCAGAGCGGTAAGGTAGTCGCACGCTCGCGCATCGACGACATCGCCTATCACGCGCTGCTAGTCGATCTGCCGGTCGCAGCCGTGCAGCGGATCATTGAGCGCACCGCCGATGGGCTCGCAAGCCTCGAGCCGGTCATGCACATCCGGCCGCAGAGCATCGCCACCGGCGTCGAGGTCGCCGAGGCCGGCGACGCCGCTCAGGTTCAGCCACGCGCCGCTCTCGGCGACCCGATCGTGGCGCTGTTGGACGGCGTCCCTGTGGCTGCCCATCCTGCCTTGGCCGATCACCTCGTTGTCGACGACCAGTTCGGGCTTGAGGGCGGGGCCCCGGTCGGGCAACGCGTTCACGGAACGGCGATGGCATCGCTGATCGTGCATGGCGATCGCAATCGGTCCGAGCCGGCGCTCCCACGTCGGATCCATGTTGTGCCGGTGCTGGGCGGCCGCGACGCCTTCCCATCCGACCGTCTGATCGTCGACTTGATCTACACCGCCATCCGCGCCATGCGGGAAGGTGTGGACGCCACCGCCCCAGGTGTTCTGGTGGTGAATCTTTCGCTCGGGAACGCCCGACGTCCATTCCTCGGCCAGCTCTCCGCCTGGGCGCGCCTGCTCGACCGGCTCGCCTATCGTTACGGCATCCTCTTCGTCGTCAGCGCCGGCAATCGCTCGGACGCCTTCGCCGTGGAAGCCTTCGCCAATCACATCCTGTTCGAGGATGCCGACCCTGCCCACCGCGCCACGGAGACGCTGCGGGCGCTCGGCGCAATCGTGGCCGACCGTCGGCTGATATCGCCCGCCGAGACGGTCAACGGCCTTACGGTGGGCGCCTGCAACGAGGACGCAGTCAGCTTGGCCGACCGGGCCACCGCGCGGGTGAACGTCGACCCGTATGGCGATTGCCGCATGCCCAACCCGTCCAGCGCGCTGGGCCCGGGCTTCGCGCTCGCGGTGAAGCCCGATGTGCTCCTGCCGGGCGCGCGTGAGCGGCTGCGCCTGGTTCGCAGCCACGCCCACATCGAGGTCGGTCCGGCGAGCCCGATGCGCGCCGCCGGACTCCGCGTCGCCGCGCCGCCCAGGGACGGCCGCGAGAACTTGGACGGCTTCACCAGTGGAACGAGCGCCGCCGCGGCGCTCGCGTCCCGCACCGCGCATCGCATCCACGACGCGCTGGAGGCCGCCTATGGCGAAGGATTCCTGCGGCTGACGCATCTGCAGCGGGCCGTTCTACTGAAAGCGCTTCTGGCGCATACGGCGCGCTGGCCGGAGGACAGCGCCGCTCTGATCCGGGAGGTGATCGGCCCGCCCGAAGGCAGGTTCCACGTCCGCCAGAAGGACAACATCCGACGATTCCTGGGCTTCGGCATGGTCGACGTCGACGACGCAGTCGCGTGCGCCGATGACCGGGCGACGTTCTGGGCGACAGGGGTACTCGAGCGCGAGAAGATCGCGACGATCGAGGTGCCCGTGCCTGTTGCGATGGGCGGTCAAGCGCGTCCGCACGCGTTGGCGGCGACGGTGGCTTGGTTCACGCCGACCGCGCCGGGCCGCAAGAGCTATCGGTCCGTGCGGCTCAAGCTGCTCGAACCCGGCGCGCTCGACGCGCTCAGCGTGCGGCCTCTCGGCGATCAGCCGGACGGTAATCAGACAAACAAGGGAACCTTGTTCATGCGCCGCTGGGCGGGTGACCGAGCGCCGGTGGTGGGTTCGAACATGAAGCTGCTGCTCGTCGTACAACGGGATCCCGATCAGGGCGTGACCATAGACGATCCGATTTCGTTCGGCCTAGCCGTGACCCTGGCGATGCCGGGGGTCGTACAGATCTACGAACAGGTCCGGCAGCGGCTGGGTCTGGCCGTACGCGCGACGGCCTGATCCGGCGATAGGATGGTCATGGCCCGCGACACGATCTTCATCTGCCACGCGACACCGGACGACAATGACTTCGTTCGCTGGCTCGGCGCACGGCTGACCGGCCACGGCTACAAGGTCTGGGCCGACATGTTCGGTCTCAGAGGCGGAACGCCGTTCTGGAACACAATCGAGGACGCGCTCCGCGAGCACGCCTGCAAGGTGAT
>JAABUO010007720.1_pt1 | contig 12246 bp, 7 predicted proteins | sample 5559291 | NCBI WGS metagenome assembly JAABUO01 (sample SAMN10711878, study PRJNA513372) | rock metagenome | isolation source: Antarctica rocks | place: Antarctica: Victoria Land, Finger Mt sud
ATAGCCTGCTATGTATTTCCATGTGGTGCTGGTGTGTCAAGAAAAGCTGCAGATCCAGACATGCGGTTCGGTGCAGATCCTTGAAAGTGCATATCCAAGCAGTCCCCAACCCCCTGAACTTTAGGGACGACTGGCTCCACACCCCAGACTGTAAGGTGCTAAATGAAATGATTCATATCAAAAAAGGGTCCTGCAGTCCTAATTTGCCCAATTTCTAGTATGTGTATATCGTGATATCACTAATTATTTACTAATCTGTTTACTAAGCTACATATCTATATTTTGACCGTGCGCCACAGCATGGGATTCATTCCGCTTGAGCTTGCTGGCTCGAAACCTGTCTTCAGCTTTCGACAAGCAGCGTTGTCGCTTGATGTCGCCCGATTCACAAAGCTGGTAGACCCTGCCGTTTTGAGTGCTATATAGGGTCTATCTAGGGTTGCTCAAGGTGTCAGACATAGAGGTGCAGACACCACATGTGGAAGTTGAGCCTTTTAAGAATCTTTCGTCAGACTTTAGGTGGTCAGGTGGTCCCTGATTGCTACATCAGCGAGCTTTCCCCATATCCACGTGCTGGTGCAGAGACACATCTGACCAGCAAGCCAGCAAGGCGAGGCTGGGACAGCAGCTGGCCACTGGCTCTGCGTGATTTCAAACCGACTGTGTCAGCTTGTCCCTGCACTGTATTGTATGGTGGCTGAATAGCAACAACTGTGCCAAAAGGTAAGCTGCGGTCATACCTTGCAGCAGCCAAGAAAAGACCTGCCACTCTGGCGCAGCAGCTGCAGTTGCAGCAACTCGGTGAACAAGCTCAGCTGCCTGGTGAGAGGCCTAGCGGCAGTACAGGTGAAAGCTGTGACAATGCAGCTGCGCGTCTGCAGCCAGCGAGCAAAACCCTAAGTGGTCAGTGCATCCGTTGTTGCTGTGGTGAGCCTATCAGGATCATCAATGAAGAAACTGCAGTTGCTGGCAGCTGCAGCCATGACAGTGGGATTCTAGGCATCACTCCAACAAAGCACGGATGCTAAGGCTGTTGTACAGCAGTTAAACACAAGCTTGACCCAGGACTTGAACAAGGACACTGACAATGCCAGCAATGCATGGTGTTCTGCAAAGGTGCTCATGAACTGATCAGGGCATGCACAGTATCAACGAAGTCATGCAGCAGCGTGTTCAGAGTTGTGGAGCTGCCGTGCAAAATGCAAGGACACAACCATGCTGTCAGCATGGCTCATTGTAAAGAAGCTGAAGCAATGATGGGCCTGATCTTGCAAAGGGCCATTATGTCAACCCACAAAGAAAAGGGACACAGCATGTTCCCAAGACAGGCAGAGGACTGATTGTTATGGCAACTGCTCTCAATATTAGCTAGCTCTGCAGGGGCCAAAGAGCCAAGGCTGTAAAGGCAAAACGGAACAGGTTGCTGCTGTCACAGCTTTGAGCTGGCAGCAGCTGCCTGTCAGAACAAACCCAAAAGCAAACCGTGGGCAACGCTCATGACGTTTGTAAAGTTCATCAACGCCAGTCTTTTGGAACATGTTTTCAAACCTTAAAACCAAGGCAGAGTTGCTTTATTTGCAAATTGCAGCAGCAGTTGAAAGAGACTGTGAAAAGCTCAACATCTGAGTTGCCAATGAGTTCATTTGTGGCAGAGGCGTTTGGGGGGGGGGCGCTATTTGTTATATAAGTTGATTATGACTATACAATTTACATTGTGCCTTCTTTGTATTAGCTTTGGATTATTTTGCAATTTCTCTAGTAGTATGTCAGGTCTTCTGCACGTGAGGCGCAGAAATCCAGTCAGCCAGGCAGCACTGGTGCTTTGACTGCTGTCTGTCAATAACCTGGTGGCTGAGCTCTGTATCGAAGTCGCTTTAAAGCTCCTGCTAGTAGTACTACTGTTTATCGCCATGCATGCATGCAACCAGTCAAGGGCCAGCCCTTTCTACCACATTCCCCAGACGTTCGATGAGGCAACCTTCGCCTTGCAGCTTCCCCAGTACATGACAGCCACAGATAGCCCAGTCATCACGCTAACTGATGGTGGTCAGTTCATGAATCTTGCTGGCCGTGGATGCAAAGGTGACAAGGCAGCCTACCAAGCGCAGCTGCATCTGTATTACTACCTTTTCCCAGCTCTCTGCAAGGCATGCAGCTGTGCCAATCCCAGTTGCAGCTGTCCCAACTACGCCTGTCTGTTTGACACCTTTCTGCAAGATACCGCCAGGCCACCAGCTCACCAGATCAACAAGCGCCAGATCCCAGCTGTGCTAGCAGATTGGCACAAGTGGGGTCAGCAGCAGCATGCCTTGGGTCAGCTCACTGCCCATCAAGTGGAGATCTGCCATGGCCCTGGCCTCCGTGTACGCACGTTTGACCGTGCGTTGATTGGGTCAGCAAAATTTGCTGGCTCAATCCAAGAGAAGGCCAAGAAGGGGCGCGACAGCGTGGTGCTCACATGTGAGGCAGGAGAGTACAGAGCAGGCAGGGTCAGGAGGTTCTTAACCCACTGTCCTCCCGGCGTGGCACCTGATCCAGACCTTGAGGCCATCATTGCAGATGTGGAGTGGTATGGCAAAATAGCCCCCAGCCATGCTGCAGCAAAGCGCAGCAGCAAAGCTCTTGGATGTCCTGTCTTCAAGAGTGTCTTTGTGGATGACAAACGGGGCAACTTCTGGCCACCTGATAAGCTTGCACCCTGTAACTTGCTAGCTGTGCCACACAAGTCAGGTGTTGTTGCTTCTGGCAGCGATAGAGTCAGCAGTCACGTGGCTATAGTCAGTAGGTTTGGGTCATTTCTTTCCAAAGTACCACATGTGCAGTTGGCTTGAAGCTGAGTACACAGTCTGCAAAAGTTGCCAATCTGCTCATGACTGATCAGTGTCGGTTTTGTCAGTCAAGATGTGCAGTAGAATGCTAAATTGCCTATGAGTCAGTGGTCAGTTTTGTCAGATCAGAACATACATGCCATGTGACAGTTGCAGCACATACAAAGCCAGAGATGTTAGCCAGCTGGCTGCAGCCTTGTCATTGTTGTATTACAATGTAAAAACACTTATCATATTTGCAGGCGTGCAATGACTTACTTGCCCTGAAGTACGATTAGTCGAGCTGCAATTCATTTAGTTGCCATCACAGGTGCGATTAGTCGAGCTGCAATGCGTTTAGTTGTCATCTGCGTGGATTAGAGCCCTCAACAGTTTTAGTGACCTGCTAAAGCAATTAGTTGGCTGCTGCAACACTATTCCTGATTAGATTGGATTAGCGAACACTATTTGACCCCTTTTATTTGTTGTGGAGTATGACCGCTGATCAGTCGATCGTTCAAGCAAATGTACAGATGTATGCGTGACAGATGTGCGTTGTTGTGCCGTTAGGCAAATACATATTCTCGTGCCCAGTTCCCAAGGAGCTCTGCAGCATATTTTTACTGAAGTGCCGAACCCGTCAAAGATATAATTATTTGCCTAACTGACTACTGACCATAGGTTATTTTCTGTGATTTGTCAGATTATGTCATCAAGCATAGGGTTTGGGTGTGTGTAATACTCTTACATAATAGCCTCTTGACTAATACTCTGGTTTAAAGATATGAAATACAAGCATTATCTGTCCAGCTAATTTGGTCCTAAATCACCCCTTGTAACTGGGGTTCCAAGCCCAATTGCCACTCCAGTACTTAAGGCAGTACCTATACCCTTAATTACTTAATTACACTTTTTTTGAAAAAGGTATAAAGGACTGAGAACTCTTAGTAAAAAGGTTATCAAAAGGGATTTCAAAAACTTCGTAACTATGGGATTAGGGCCCTACACACACACACACACACACACACACACACACACACACACACACACACACACACACACACACACACACACACACACACACACACACACACACACACCATGCTTGCTCTTATTTTCAAGGGTAACTTGGGGTAAACCCCAAGTTATGCTTGGAAATCTAAAGAGGATTAGTCAACTCTATCAGAATCCAGAAGAATCCAGAACCTTCTTCCACAGCTACTGAGCCACAGAACTCTATACGCAGACTTTCCTTCTTCTGCATGCGGAACCTACAGTGGTCTGAGGCAGAGCTACAGCTACTCAGACGCAGAGTTGCAGTGCCTCTGAGCCTGATGCACAGAGTATCTAGGCCTGAGCTGCAGATGTCTAGGTCAGACCGTGCAGAATTAGTCACAGACATTATCTGTATTACGTCACGAATGCCGAACACTGACATAATCCTAGTTTTTTCTGCACACTGAGTATTTTGGCTCAGCAGGACCTTGACAAAACTCTATTTTCACTGCAATTAATGGCTACATCCTAGGGATCCCCAACAAAATGAAGGGATTGGAGTATTCACAACAATTACTTAAGTTGGTCGTGTTGTGCTACATGTAACACAAGTTCCATGTGACGATGTGTTGTCCATGTCTGGCAGTTGTGCAGCACGCAAGCAATGTTTGCTCTTCAGATCGCAAATGATGATTGCACCTGTGATCACAAACCAAGTGAGCTGTATTGAAAATGCAGAATGGTACTTTTGATCGTCCCTTGATCGATATGTGTGGATTCACGGGATGCTGTTTGCCTACCTTCACCCCAGTTTTGAAGCAGCGTCGCAGCACATTGACAAAATGGGTGCCAGGCTGCGCATCATCATCAGAAGCTTCATTGTGGCAGGTCAGCCCTCTTTGCCCTGCTTCCCCCCCCGGTCCCCGCCCCCTCCTCCCCTCGCTCCTCACTCTCCTCGCCCTTGACCCTGTTCTTTTTCACCTTGATCTTCTGATCCCTTGGTTTCAATCTGTCTTCTTTACATTCAAAGACAGCGTGCTGATTTCAAGGTAATACAGGGCAAGAAGCTGCTGTTCCTAGTCGATTTCCTTTCTTCTCAGCATTACTTGTGTCATCCCTCTGGCTTCCCTTCTTCTTGCCATCTCTTGAGTCAGCACTGCAGATCATCGAATACACAGATGCTTGGTTGTGCTTCTTCTGAGTTGTAGTCAGCTCAACAACAAGCATTGCGTGTTGAATTCAAGTCTGCAGCTGTGTTGCAGCAGGTCATTCTGTGCTTGATTGCATCCTTGCCATGATCTGCAAGTATGCCTATTGTTGACCACGACACAAATTTGGAAGACGTGCAGTCTGTGTCAATGCTAGACGGTCACATCAGGCTTGGAGCAACAGTGTGTCTGGAAAATCTGTATTTGATTATTTATAGAGTGAATCCTAGCTGATCCCTAGTACACAAAAGTCACCGTAAACTAGTTTGCAATGTTTTTCTCTGGGGGTTGCACTGTTGATGAGTGGCATTTCCCTAGGACTCCAGATTTCTGTATCCCAAAGAAAGCGTGGCACACTGCATGCTGAGTGTAGACATTGCTGTGTTCACATGCTGACTGCAGTGGTTGCTTTTCATCTGCACATGGGAGCTAGCAGAATTGGATGCATGGCGGAATCATAGTGCCTTGGACCCTTTCTTCTGTACAATGTAACACACTGTTACAGCTGGCAACACTTTGCATGGCCAGCATTCCTTTGTGCAAGAACCACATGCTATAGGTATGGACTTTCATCAATGTATGCACAGTCATCACGGCATTTCGAAGCAGTCACCATGACGAGAGCATTGACACAGTTTGCTGTTTTGCTGCATTCATTCTGGCTAGTCGCAGACCTCTGAACCATAGAACGCCTAACAGCATCGTGTTTCCCTGACTGCAGTCACTCTGTACTATTGGATAACACCTGACAGCATAGTGTTGTTTCTCTGCAGCCACTGTGGCTTGTTGAGGATTGCCTAACAGCATAGTATTTTCCGTGCTGCAGTCACTCTGGCATGTTTTGCGCTGTGGTACCCCTACATCTACTTGTGTTTTTGCTGCAGTCACTCTGGCATGTTTTGCGCTGTGGTACCACTACATCTACTTGCTGCCAAAGCGGGACTACAATCGCGTGCACCCCTACACCTGCTGGATCCCCATCACGTTGTGGATCATCCTGCGTAACATGACGCCTTCCATGCGGCATTTGAATTTAAGCCTGTACGGCTGGTTGGGCTGCAACACCTTGGAAACCTACATCTCGCAGTTCCACACATGGCTGACAACCGGGATTCCAAATGGCCAGCCCAAAATGCTGCTCAACTTCTTCCCGGCAAACTACCCTCTGCTGAACTTTGCAGCTGCAACTGCTGGTAAGCTTTCCAGCGATTATCTAAAACCGCTGATGTCAACTTGTTCCCTGCAAGCTACCCTCTGCTGTTCCTTGCAAACTACCCTCTGCTGAAGTTTACAGCTGCAATTGCTGGTAAGCTTTCCAGTGATTAGCCAAAAACACTGCTTTAACGTCTTGTAACCTTCTGCTGAACTTGGTGGCTGCAACTGCTGGTGGGCTTGCAAGGCACTTTGGTTCACACATTTGTTGTCACAGCATAGTCTGCTCATCCTTGCTGCTGTTGGCAAGAGCGAAAGTCAAAGCCTGTAGTGATGATGTCTCTTCTCACTGACAGGCAACATCTGCTACTGAGTGACTTTATTCCCTGCTGTTTTGGAATCCCAGTCTGAATTGCTGCTGAAATTTTTGCACACACAACTGCTCCTCTGCCAGTAGCGCCTGCCATGCTCCATCAGGAGCAACAACCTGTTTGCTGCAGTGTGTCTCACAGGGCTTGTTTGCTGTACTTCGCTGTTGTGCTCCTTGTGATTGATAGATGTTGTGGAGCTTGTCCATGTTGCTTGCTTGTCGCACTTGACTATTCTGCTCCTTGATGATCGACAACCGTCTGTATAGTCTGTATAGTTTGTCCACAAATCTTGCTTGGCTGCTGCTGGCGTCTAGTTGCTGTCCACGATGCTTGTTTGGCTGCTGCTGATGTCTAGTTGCTGTCATGCAGTGTATGTGTTTGTCTCCCATCGGCTGTTTCTGCTCACTAATGACCTGAAATCAGTCGTCATCCCCTCAGCCAAGGTCAGCAAGCTGCTGTGGCAAAACTTTGCCATGCTGGCAGTCTGTTCTGTGGGGCTCTATGCAGCAGCTTTTGTCATGCTGAGGGTCCTGGGCTTGAACCGAAGAATACTAGAAGGGATCTGAGTCAGCCCTTACTGTGGTCAAACCCAGAATCTAGACATGCCTGTCAATTTGCCAATGCAGGGCATTGTGAGCTTACACAGCAAAGTATGGTGACCTGTAGTGTCGTGTTCTGTCAAGACTCCAAAGTTGAAAGCATTGCAAACAATAAACTCAAGAAATAGCAAAGATTTGCATGCAAACAAGTCTCACCACAGAGCTTGTTGGACAACTGCTTCACAGCATGCGTCTGTGTGCGACTGCAGTCTAACATGCTAGATGTATTTAGTGCTGGTACTCATCTGTATCAGTTGCATCAGCTTCAATGGTTGTGAATGAGCATTTGTGTGACAGCTGCATCAGCTTCAAATGTTTAGGATGAGCATTTGTGTGACAGCTGCTTGGCAATGTCAAGTAGTATTTGGTGAGCAAGCTGCTGACTGCGTTGTAAACCCTAGTCCCATTGGATGTGCACTAGATGCTGGCGAGTTTGTTTGTTTACGGCAGTTGCCACATCGATATTTTCAACTCTGTCCTTCTAGCAATCGAGATAGTGGTAACGCTGTTTGGAATCCCAGTGATACTCCAAACGATTTGTGACAACCTGAATGGAATAGTCCAATGAGTCGGTCAACCAGTACAGTGTTACTGCTTGATTGCTCTTCAAAAGCAGTTTTCAAATGACCTTCTGAACCCCAATACTAAAACACACAACCGTGCAGTCCAGACTCACGTGTTGTATCGCTGTGGTGGCTCCACAGGTAAGGAGACCCTAACCAAATTACTTACATTGCAATGATATATAATGCTGGCAAACTGCACACACCAACAAGATACACCGCTGGAAAAAAAATCAGCTGCCTAAAAAAGGCAGGAGCGAGGTATAGCTATAATGGCATCTAATGACACCCACTCAAATTTTCTGCCTTGTTCTTTGTGCAGGTAGCATCCAGACAGCAACACAAGAGCACACAATACAGCTGCAGTACAAAGCAGCTACAAGACAAATGCAGAAAACAGCACAATGCTTTGCTTCCCCAAACTGAGGGGATGTACAGAAACTAAAAGTGCACCCTGCCACTGGAAGCTGAGCATATAGCAGTGGAGGCATAGAATAGCAGGACTCAGCTGGGGCCGACTATGCTTCGTACACTTCAGAAGCATATCTGACTAAGCAACGGGCAACATGTCGAGCTTGTCTACCTGAATTGCTTATTGAAACATGGCAAGAAGGGGACTGGGTCAAAATACAGCAGTATCAGGTCTGCCCTTTGCAGCAGTTGCCTTGGCACAAAGCTTACAATTGATCTTCCTGTTCAATACATGTATGCCTTCTAGCCTTGGCTTTTCAGCTCTTAAAGAGGGGTTCTCATCATCCTCTGACACAGCTTGCGTTCGGTCTGTCGCGCCTTCCTCTCATGCGCATCCAGCTTTGGCAGAAAGGCAGCAATAACCCTGCACTAAGACTGGCCAAGTCACGGCCTAAATGTGTTGTGAGGCTTAATGTCACACGCTTTTTGCAGCGACCAAGTGCTTGTTCAGCAGCGAATATATGATGCAAGTTTTGATTACTGATTCTTGCCTCCACACATCAATTATGAGTTGGCAGAGGTCAAGAGCAGGGTGCTCGTGCTTGCTTAGCATTGCAAATGCAATTCTGTTGCGGTTATGAACCTGTTCTCTGGATCCAGTTGCATCACCCTGTTGCAGTCATTGCGAGCACACTGAAAATCTTTCAGCAGTGTGTATGCTTGTGCACGCCGAAAGAGTGCCTTCACACTATCTGGCTGCACTTTGAGCACCTGCAAGTCACAGAGGCGCCATTACATGTGCAGACATAGTAAGACCAGTGGCCAGGTCTGAGTGCAGCAGCATGCTCACAAACAACCTTCTGTATTTGACCCCTTTGGGAACAAAAGTTACGAGATTGCGCCTGGGGATTGTTTGACAATGTGTGGATGCATGCTATCAAGGCTCCAGATACAAGCTTGTCTGATTCCTTGCAACTCCAATCCATCAACCTGTAAGCAACTCTTGCTGTGACAAGTATGATATTACCTTGTTGGAAGCTGCAAGCATTGACTTGCCGTCCTGCAACCTAACAAATGCGGATGCCAGCTGCAAATAGCAAGATGTGCTCAGCTCACTGGCCTGCCTGTCTTCAACCTCGCGCTGCTCCTGACCAAACTGAGGCAGATGAGTGGACTCGTACACCTGGATGTGCTGCAGGCACTTGGTGTACTCTTGAACGGCCTCAGACCACCTGTGTAGCTCACACTGCATTTACAGCATCCCCTATGTGCTTTTGCCCAACAGGGGCAAAGCCAATGCATGGCTAGGCCAAAGAAAGGAGGCCTGCAATCAGCAGCATTACAGAACAGAGCCAGAAAATGATTGCACCAGGAAGTCAGAATGCCAAGGGACATGGGAACCATGCTGCACTGCAGATGTATGCAGCATGATGTAGCAGCCCTGTGAAAAGCAGGAACTCTGCTTGAATCAGACTGGCAGCCTGAGCGTCCTGTCATGTACTTGCTGACTCCTGTTGGAACATGCTATACTACAAACAGCCACTCACCTGCCATCTGCAAAGTGCTGATTGCCCGCGTCTTTCTTGGAGTGTGCCTCCTGCAGGTGCCCTAACATCTGCAACAACAGTCACCTTGCATGCTTTACATGTGACGACGCAACACAGCTGCATGTTACTATGCAGGGCCAAGGTGACAATGCAAAGGCAGGCATTATTTATTAGTTTCATCAACAGCATGGTAATGAAGGTGACCTAGCAAACACATGAACTTCATAGGTCATCCAATGCACTGTGTAAGGTGGCATGTGTCCACTAACACAGGGGCCATGCAGCAGGCCGTCTCGTGTGCAACACGTCGTACAAGGAACAGTCTGAGTGCCATGAGCACTGTGCCTTCTTGGGACACCTTTGTAAAAGAGACCAAACAGATGAAGTCACTCCAAGTTCGTACTTGCTTTTGTCCTTCCCACTCCTTGGGCGCCTTGCCTGACGCATCAAGGTGTTGAAGATGTTGCGCAATTGCACCTGTGTAGAAGTCTCTGTCCCTCTTGACCCAGTTCTCCAAAGGTGTCTTGACATCTGGCAGAACTTCAAACCGCTGTAGAGCGTTCTTGATAAACTCATCTGTGACAAGCAGTACATCAGTAGTTTGTGCCCTGAGAAGCTCTGATTCCAGCAGTGCTGGGGGCCAACTGGAAGTCTGAGGGTGCATCTGCACCCTGCTGTCTGCTGTCAGTATGTGCGCATCTGTAACGAATGCAGGAAACTGAGTCGCTGAACCATGCTCCTTCATATAGAAGTGCAAGTCTGCAAAGTGATACTCTAGCATGTTCTTGTCAATAACAAAGTGCTCTGACCTTGCCTGCAGAATCAGTGAATCCAGCAGTGAGTTCAAAACAGGATACTATCAGGTACTTGCAACCTCAACATATCACATGTCTTGTTAGCTTACCTCATAATTCATCCAAGGTATGCGGGTGCACATGAACATGCTGTTGGCAAGCTCGTCTCTCAATCCTTCTCTAGAGTATGTGTGTGACGCTCATAGGTCTTCATCTGGTGCGGTCAGGAAGAACGCTATCTCTGGTAAATCTGCTACATACTGGCGCGTGTTATGGTTAGTATGGACAAACTGGACGAGGGTCTTGAAGAGCCTTGCTGTCCAGGGCTGCTCCTCCCATCTCTCGACTGAAGTAAACTTCATGAACAGGGCCATGGCATAGTGGAACAATACATCTGTCTGCACAGGCTTGCTTGGCTTTGCCCCCAGACCAATCCAGAACTTCAGGTGGGGCAGCACCACATTTTCTCGAAATTGGTCCTCGCAGTCATCGCAGAAGAGGAGGATCTGGAACTTATCGGCGGACTCTTTAGTGGAAAAAGTCCGCCGTGGAAGCTGTGGAAAAGGAAGGCAGCCTGTTTCCTCTTGCCGTAGACAGCGGTATATAAACCTCTTGAGCCTGTGTGACTGCCTTCAAGCTGGTCGATTTCGGCCAAGCACTTCATACATTGGCCTGATTTATCTGCCTTGCGGTCATTGATCCTCCGTCGAGCCACATCCCTCAGCCGCTTGCGCAGCTCGAAATCAGCGTCATCAAACAAGATAACAACACGATCACAAGAACGAGGCAAGCCGGTCTGACGGATCGGCGTGCTGCTTTGACTCCAATGGGCTCAAGCACAAGGAGCGCATCGACGCGAACAAACAGTTCCCAGAGCTCGGAGAAGACGAGTATGCTGGACTACAGGCTCCTGGCTACGCAAAAGGCGTAACGCTACAGGAAAGGGTTTTACGTGTTCAGCCAGTCAGCAAGACTGCACAGATTTGCCAATTCGACTCAGGAATCTAAAGATCAGTTTTGCATCAAGTCTAAGCAAATTGCAACAAAGTTCACATTTGCCGAGACGTTGGTTGTGGGGGAAAAAGATAGACATGGTGTTTGAGAGAGGAGTGAATACGACCTAATACTTAGCCCTGACAGCTTGTAAAAGTCCACAGTCGAATACCAAGTGCTTCTGATCACCAATTGCACATCGTCAGAATAAATGCTCTGTGCAATGGCTAAATCACCGCTTGCCTAATTTTCAGGCAGGTCACTGAAGCACACCTGCACGTTTCAACTACTTACTGTCAGGGTTGATCTCAATAAAATAGCTACTGTACCATCATTTTACTTGTTCTTGGCTTACGGCTGCAAGAAAACATTCTCTACCAAACAACATTGTGGCACATGTCACCTATAGTGTCTTGTCGGCCCTATTTCGAGTGAGGCAAAATAATCCAATTACAAAGTTGTACATAGATTGCCAGCAAGGTCCACAAACATGCCTAAAAATTGTCAAGCAAGGTCCAAAACGCAACGTTCACCATCCATTGGAGCCATGACACAAAATGTATCGTTCAAAGATAAGCACAAAACCCTACACATCACTGCCGTTCATCAACGCAAACTTGGGCACAAGCACACCAGCATCACCATCACCTGATGGGCTGGCAAGCATTGCTGCATCAAACTGCAAAGCATCATCACCATTTGCATGCTCAGCTGCAAGCTGCTTCTGAATGTCTGCATCAAATTGATGCACAGTTTCATACATAGAAACGCGATCACCAGCAAGCAAACCCTCCTCTACCTTGAG
>JAABUO010007722.1_pt1 | contig 12244 bp, 19 predicted proteins | sample 5559291 | NCBI WGS metagenome assembly JAABUO01 (sample SAMN10711878, study PRJNA513372) | rock metagenome | isolation source: Antarctica rocks | place: Antarctica: Victoria Land, Finger Mt sud
CCTGCAGCCGCTGCCGCTCTGTGCGAAGGTGTTGCACACCGGCGCTGCAGCGTTTGCCCAGCACCACGCATAAGCCTACAAGAATAGAATGTCACACGAGGCATGCTGTTGTGCGGCTGCCGCGCGCTCGACTGCCGCTCTGCCCAGGGCGAGCTGCCGCCCCGCTGCCTGACATTGCGAGTACGCTGCTTAGTTTTTTGGTCAGCGGCATTCGCATAAATGCTGCCCCCATGGGACAATGTCTACTGCTGCTGTGTCTGCATGGCAGCAGCCGCACGACTTTGCATCAAGAGGTGGTGGCGGCTCGAGGGCAGCACATGCAGCTACTACTTTTGCCTTAAGATAGTGATTGGCATGTCACGGCGCAGCCGAATGCATGTCAAGGCTAGAACACTGCATGACAATCTGAGTGTCCATGAGAGGTTTTCGCTGCTGCTGAGTGAGTTGTTTTGACTGTGGCTGTTGTGTGACTTTGAAATGGAGGGGGTCGGATCGGTATCAGCACACCTTGAATACAAATCGGCTTGCTTTCCACTTTGACGGGGATGTCTGGGGCTGAGGTGTAGGAACTGGTCTTGCAGTTACTGCAGCAGCATGCTTGTTCTTTGTGTGACACTGCGGGCGCATCCAGCTACGTGTGCAGGCAGTTGCATGTCCATGCAATCCTGCCTTCCCTTTGTTGCAGTGTAGCAATCCATCAATGGCATGTGTTTCTCCAAGGAAGGGAGGCCTCGTCCGTATTTGCAACACAGAATGATAGTCTGCTGAGCCAAGTAGCAAAACCTGGGTAGGTGTTGTGGGGTTGGGCTGTCCAGCCAGCCGCCTGCCACTCTACACACATCGAAAGCACGCGTGTGCCTGCTTGCAGCCTCGGACCAGTTGACAGGTGTGCGCCTACTGGCTCACAGCCAGACGAGCTGCTTGCAGCCCTCACTTTGCCTGCGCGGTGCCCTGTGGGCGCCTGAGGCTGAAGCGTTTGGTGCTAAACCGAGCAAAAACAGTGCATATCAAGCCCATAAGCTCCTCAGTAAGTGTCTCGCTGCCTGCTACACTCACTGCCAGCCAGCAGCCAAAGAGGTGCTTTAGCAGTCACCGCTTGACGCGCAGTCTAAGCACGCGCGTGCGGAGCACGCAGGAGCCGATGACTGTCAAGCGGCGCAACCACGGCCGCTCCAAGCCTGCTGGCGCACGCGGCCGTGTCAAGCGGGTGCGAGCCGCACTCACCAAGAAGGAGCCAGGTGCTGTGCTGGACAGCGGGTTGCCTGCGCTGGGCAATTCTTTGGTTGAGCGCAGCCACAAGCTGGAGAGGCAGTGTCAGTGGTGCATTTAAAATCTGCATGTATGCCGTGCTGCTCCGCCGGCACAAGCCGCTTCCAGCCGTGCAGATTGCTCGCCTGCTTTGCACGCAGCTTGCAGGCTGTATGCAACAGGCGTGCATGCTGGCATGAAGCAAGTGCGTGACCTGACGGGCCTGTGCCGTGGATGTATTGGCGCGCTGCTCCCTGTGAAACATGGAAAAGGGGCCGCACCAACGCCCGCATGCACAAAGCATGCGTCCCTGCGCGCCGGTGCCCCGCACATACAGCATCCTAAGCCTTGCTGAAAGGAAGGCCCGCACATGCAAACAGCGGTGTGGTCACGTGCGCGCGCGGCGCAGGTGCGCTGCGAGGCCTCGGGCGTCCTGGTGCCCAAGGACAAGGCGGTCAAGCGCTTTGTGGTGCGCCCGCGGTTCGCGCATGATGCGCACACAGCCAGCGCGGCGCCTCGCTCTTGCTCTTCATCGTGCCAGCCGTTTCTGGTGCACGTGCTCGCGCGCGTCGAATCCGGGCATCCTCTCTGACGACAAGCACAGCGGCATGCCAATCGGCAGGTACAGCGGCGTGCACAGCATGCACGTAATTGCCTGATAAGCACACTTTCTGCACAGACCAGCACGGCGCGCCAACCTGCCTTGCCCAGTGCGGACCATGCGCTTGCCAGCGCGGTCATGAGGTGCATGGCGGAAGCTTCAGATGGCGTGGTACGTGGGAAGCTCTTCTGGGGATGTCCCATCATTGTACATACAAAAGCATTCCTACAGGTCCGGGAACGTATCAAGGTGTACCGGGCATGCGCAGGTGCGCAACATTGTGGACGCGTCAGCCATCCGCGATATTCAAGACTCGAGCGCGTACACAGGTCGGCCGCCCAGCGCTTCCAGGAGAAACGTCCTGCCGCCGCATGCAGACCTCGCTGCTTGTGTCCACGCATTGCCTGCCCGCGTGCGCATGCGGCTGATTGCCGCGCGCTATGCCCCCACCTGCATCCGCGCGCGCTTGTGCCGGCCTGCGCCGCTCCCACCCGGGCGGGGGAACAGTTTTCCCGCACCCGCCTCACACCCGCGGGATGCCTCACTTGCTCATGGTGCCGTGTTTGCGGCGCTCTCCCGCGCAGATGACACGCAAGGCTACGCACTGCCCAAGATCTACCGCAAGCTGTACTACTGCGTGAGGTGCGCCGCCAAGCAGCGTTGCAGAGATGCTGTGCAAAGTCTCTCTCTTCTCGCAATGCAGCGTATCTGCAGTGGCCGAAACTGGCCAAGCTGGCTTGGCATGCTTGCAGCGCCCATGAGCCCGCCCGCATCGCGTGCCCGGCTCAGCGTCGCCACCCCGTGCTGAGGCCGCGGCGCGCGCGCGCAGCGCCGCCATCCACACCCCTAGACTCACCCTATACCCAGCTCTGCAGCGCCACCCCATGCTGAGGCCGCGGCGCGCGCGCAGCGCCGCCATCCACAGCCGCGTGGTGCGCGTGCGCAACCGCGAGGAGCGCAAGAACCGCGAGCCGCCGCCGCGCCCCTTCCGGCCGCCGCCGGCGCGCGGGCCGCCCGGCGCGGGCGGCGGCCCTGGCGCGCCGCCCGGCGGCAATGCCGGCGCAGGCTATGGCGGCGGCCCGGGGTACGGCGGCGGCGGTGGGTATGGCGCGCCCGGCTATGGTGCGGCGGCTGCCTTTGCGCACGGCTGTGATTGGGTGCTCTCTGAAAGGGAATGCTCATTTGAGAAGCTTCACCGCCCTGGATGCACTGGGGGCCCGTACAGCAGCATGTTTCACCGTAGCCAGCGTGCGCAGGCGGGCCCAATCCAACCGGCGTTGGCGGTTTCGGCGGTGGCGGCGGCGGCGCCGGTGGCGCTGATTGGGCCGGCGGCGGCGGCGGCGGCGATTGGGGCGGCGGCGGCGGCGGCGGCGGCGGCGGCGGCGGCGGGAACTATGGTGGCGGCCGCATGGTGCCTGTGGCGCAGCCTTCTGCCGCCCATGTGCAGGACTACAGCACATGGTAGCAGAGATGCCATGCTGGGGTGAGTCCTGTGTGGCTGGAGTGACTGCCCTGTGGCAACCTTCGCCAGCACTGGTGGCGGCAGCGGCAGCTCGTGAGGCTGGGGCGCGGTGGCAGTGGAGCGGCTGTGGACCGCCCTGAGTAGAAAACGAGTGTTTTCAAGTCAGGGCTGCACAGCAAGATTTGTGACAAACAGCTTGGGCATGGGTACAAACTTGGCTGAAAGGTTCTGAAGCATGAGCAATTTTTTCTCATGTATGGAGCTGCTCTGCAATCACCCAGACAGCAGGCAGCGCACATATCACTACTGCATGCTTGTGGCAGGAGCCGGACATGTCTGCATGTTAAGGGAGGTATGTGTTAGGTGTTTGCAAGGGCAGCGAGCGCATGCAGCCTGAGTGGGAGCATATATGGATATGGTGCTTGGGGTACTCAGGACAGCTAAGCAGGTGCAGACAGGTGACGATATGAGTTTTCAGGCTACATGTATGTAAGTGTACTTTTTGTGTGGCGCCAGCGTAGCTGCCAGGGCCGCAGCGGTCCATCCAAGTCACCAGTGTCCCAGCCACACACCTTGCTGCACACTGACTACCTATGCAAGACTGCCGCACCACTGTCGCACCACTGCCCCGGCCCAGAGCCTAGCCCGCCGCGCCCCCCGCCTCGCTGCGCCGGCGTTTTGCGTGCGGCTCGCCGCCGTCCGCGCCGTGCGTGGCCGCCAGCGCGCCCGCGACGGGCGCGGCGGCAACCGGCGCGTCCGCGGGCGCGCTGGCCTGGGGGCCGGCGGCGGCGGCGGGCGCGTCGGGGGCGCGCATGGGCAGCGCGGCTGGCCGCGGCGGCTGGCCCAGCAGCGCGGCCTCGGCCGCGGCGGCCTCTGCCTGTCGCGCGGCGACCTGCGCGCACAGCGCCACAGGGCCACCTTGGCATGTAGCGCAGGCATCATGTATGACAGGCATATTGAACAGAAAGAACATAGGTGGGTAATCAGAGCCTAGCGCACATCCTTGGGCAGCAGAGTTAGGGCAATGCAGCAGGATGTAGTGCAGCCACCAGCACAGAGGCCAGGGTCTGGCCAGCTGGGGCAGCAAAGCGCCTGGGCAGCGCACGAAGGACACAACAAGCTGGCAGCGAGTCACGGAGAGTGCAGGACGCATGGGGGTGCCCCGTGTTGCACCTTGCGCTGGCGCGCATCCGCAGCCGCCCGCTCGGCGGCGGCCTGCTGCTCCCGGAACGCGTCCGAGGCCGGGTCCAGCAGCGGGTTGTGGCACGCCTTCAGCCGCCGGTCGATGCGCCGCACCTGCGCGCGCGCGCCGCATCTCGTCTCCACTCTGGGCTCGCCGGCGGCTCCGAGCAGCCCCGCCGCCCCCTAGCTGGGCGCCCAGAGCGCCTGCGGGCGCTGCCTTGTAACTAAAAACAATTAAAAACAAAGCGGGTCACAGGCGCGGATGCTCAAGCGAACGTTTTCCCGCAGGCATGCTCGCTGCTGGTACACACACACACGCACAAGTTCGCGCCCTCGAAGGCAGCATGCTCAGAGCCCAACGCACGCAGGCCGGAGCGGGCGCGCGCCGCCTCGTCGTCGACCGGCTGGGCGCCCTGCGCTCCCAGCGCATCGATGCGCGCCAGGTCCTCGCGCAGCCGCTCCAGCCGGCCCTCTCCAGCCGGGCCGCCGTCCGCCGCGATCGCGCGCGCCGCCGCGCGCTCCAGGTAGCTGCCGAAGGGCGCGCCCAACTGCGCGCCTTGCAGCGCTGCGCTCTCAGCTCTAGACAGCAGCACGACGATCGCACATCGCCTGGATTGAAAGCAGGGCAGCGCCGCCCCAGGAAGCTCAGCACCTGCGCCGTCGACGCCCGTGGCAGCAACAGCACGCACATGCCCTGCACCTGCTCGGGGCCGCGCTGTCCGTTTTCATCATAGCGGGCCTGCGCGGGCCGCCGCCAGCAGCCCTGCGGCAGGCCCTGAGCCCCGCGCGCGCCTTGCGCACGCCGGAGCGCAGCGCCGCGAGCGCGAGCTGGCCCGGCGGGAACAGCAGCGGCGCGTCGGTCAGCATCAGCGCGTCCAGGCCGGCGGCCGCCGCGCCGCGCAGGCGGCCCAGGCCGCCCGGCGCCGCCGCCAGCGCCGCCAGCGCGGGCTCCAGGCCGCCCGCGCCGGCCTCCTCGCCACACGCCTCCAGGTCCTGCGGGGGCCCCGGGCGCCGTCGCGGGGGCGGCAGGTCGGCAGCGGAGCGCTGGGCGCAGGTGCCCCACGCAGCAGTGCCTGATCATGTGCATGTACAGCATGTGCAACATGATATGAGCATGCGTGACATGGTCATCAACACGCGCACGTACGTACCCTTCAACTATCAACACGCGCACGTACGTACCCTTACAAGCTTCACGGCTGCCTGCGTTGGCGCTCGCTGGGCGCACGCAGGGCAGGGCACACGCCGCACTGGGACGTGCTGGCGAGCGCAGTGCACGGCATAAAAGGGCCTCTACTGCAGGCGCCCCAGGCTGCGCTGCTGCACCAGTGTCACGAGCAGGTGGCGCACCATGACAAAGCCTGCGAGCGCACGGAAGGGCGAGTAGGTGATGAGGTCGAAGCGCAGCGCCTGCAGCAGCGCCGGCTCCGCGCGCAGCACGGACGCCTCCTCCTGACGCACGCGCGCGCAGAACTCCTCCGCGCCGATGTATGCCTCCTCCACCTGCGGCGCTCACACAGATGCCCCTCCCTATCATGCGGTCAGGGTAGGGTCGTGATACGGTCAGCGGCTCGCGCACGCGCTTCCGCCGCGGCCTGCGACGCTCGCGGGGCGCCCGCCCTGCCACGCGGTCAGTGTCTCGCACGCACGCGCCCGCCGCGACCGGTGCCTACGGAAGGGGCAGCAGCATGAGCAGGCCCATCTGCGAGCGCATGCCCTGCATGCTCACTGGCGCACACACAGCGTTTGGCACCCGCAAAGACAGGAGTCACACTGCCCTGATACAATGTGGGCTGCGAGCCCGACATGACCCTCCCAGCACCCGTCCCGGAGCCGGCGCACCGCTGGGCAACCACCCTGACGCCCTCCGCCAGCATCTGACACCATTGGCCTCAAGTCCTTGCGCTGCACATGCATATCTGGTGACCACGACACAGCGGCTCTGGGACTCCGGTAGAGCTGAGCGCCCGGGCGCGCCTTGCCCGCCAGGTAGATGCAGGTGAGCATGAAGTTCTTGGGGTCGTGGTCGAGCACGGAGAAGGCGAGGTAGAAGCGCTTGAGGAACACCAGCGCGGCGGCCAGGACCTTGGTGGGGAAGCCCAGCGCGCGGCACAGGCCCTGCCGCGGCCGCATGCATCACAGGGCCTTCACTGAGGGGCAGCAGTGCGGGCTCAGTACTTGCCATGCCATGAAGTCTCCCACCAGCTTGCGGGTCGCAGGCCGCTGGCAGGTCGCAACATGCATTGGCACGGCAGACAACCGGAGGTGCACGCACATCAGCATCAGCATGATGCCAAGGCTTGGTCGCATGCTGCGCTGCTGCCAGCATGCAGTATCGCCTGCTCCTCGGTGCCTCAGTGCTTATTGCATGCTGCGCTGCTGTGAGCATGCAGTATTGCCCGCTTCCTTGGCGCCTCGGCGCTTAGGAGACAACGCTCCTGAAAGCCTGGAGCCCTGGCCTTGGGCGCCCCGCACCTGCATCTTAGTCTGGTAGAACTTTAGCAGCGAAGCCTCCTTCTCCAGCGTCACGGCGCGCGCCTTCTTCTGCTTGCCTGACGCTGACAGCAGCGCTGTGTCAGGGGACGCTCTGGCAGCGCCATCGCTCCTTGCCGTTTCAGAGCGGGGACACACCTGGCTGCTTGCTGCTGTCTGCCTCGGCAGGCGCCCCATGCGCGTCTCCGCTGTCCTCCTTTGCCTGCATGCCCGCACATGCAAGTTACATGGTGCCGAGTGCGCTCCGTCGACAGCGAGGATATAGCAAGATGTTATCACCTTTCTTATAGCTGCCAAGCTGGCCTCCCGGTTTCTCTGCCGCAGCTCCAGCTGCGTACCGATGCACAGCAGCAGCTTTAGATGCAGTACGTGCATGGTGCATGTCAGAGTGGTCTGCAGTGAAGCCAGCGCTGCAAGCCCACCAGCTGCGCCTCTGTGAATAGCCAGCGGCTGCGTTGCGTGGACGTCTGAAAGTTCATCACCTCCCACCCTTCGCGGGACGCACCAAACCGTTTTCTCTCTGGGACCACACCATCGATGACGAAGCAAGAAGTGGGGGAGCGGCGGGCAACTGGGTGCACAGCAGCAAGCAGCAAAACCCCCTGCTGCCTGCTCAGGTTTCACTCTCTCGACGAGCGTAGGTGTCAGCCCCCACACAGGTGTGAGCGCACTGAGTCTGGAGTTTGCTTGGCATACCCTCTGTCAGTATGGCAGACACAGTGGAGGTGGAAGCGCGACCTGCGGAGACAGCGCAGCAGCCGCTGCAAGTCACAGCGGAGCAGCTGGGCGTACAACAAGGGTGCCTCCAGCCTCCACTTTGCAGTGACTTTGTGTAGCATTTACTTTCTATTAATATTTGGGCGGCGGCTGTTACTGCACATGCATGTTACTGCACCGCTTTCTGGGGGTGCTGGCAGTCTCTCAAGCCACCGGAAGCACGCTGCTGCGTAGCTGTGCACTGCCTTGCAGTCACGCCGCTGCACTGGCCGTCGCTTGCACGCCCCCGACACGCTAGCTGCACTTTGCGCCATGCTCGCCTGGGCCGGACCAGACCGGGGGAGAGCGCGCTGCGGCCCAGGGAGGAGTATGACGGCGGCCTGGACTACGACCTGGGCAACCTGATGGCCAGCGACCCCGCCCCGGTGGACGCGGAGCGCCTGCGCGCCGACCCGGACGGCGCGTGCCTGGAGCTCGCGACGCGCATCACGCAGAGCCTCGTCGCTCGGCTGTTTGAGCTGCCGAGCGAGGCGCGGCGCCCGGCCTGCCGCGTTTTGGCTTGCAGGAGCGCTGGTCCGGGCACACGGAGCCAGGGCCGGCGGGCGGGCAAGCGCCTGCACACCAGTATCGACACTGTCTGCCAAGCGCGAGGTGCTGAGCGTCACCGCGTGCCTCACAGACTTGCCCGCGACGTGTTGCGCGCGGCCCTTCCCTCCCTTACGAGGAAGGCCAAGCTCAGGCAGGCCTGCAGAGGACCGCAGCTTTGCAGCACGCGGCGCGCATGGAAAGGGCAGTTTGCTTAAGTCGCTGCTGCCCCCACAGAATCAATGGCCGCGCAGTGAAGCGCTTGGGCGCCAAGGCGCCGCTGCGTCGCCTGTGCATGGGCTGTGCGCGCCAGCCGGCAGAGAGCTCCAGGTGATATGCCGTGGCAGCTTGCGGAAGGACGACAACGGCGCGCAGGCAGCGCCGGTGGGCAGGGTAGCAACGCTGCCGCCGCCGACGTACCCGCTGCCGCGGCACAAGCCGCCGCCGGCGCCGCGCGCGCCGACGCGCTGGGAGGCGTTCGCAGCCAAGAAGGGCATCCAGAAGAAGAAGCGGCCGACCGCGGTCTGGGACGAGGACGCGGGCGAGTGGCGCCGCCGGCACGGCTACAAGCGCGCCGGCGACGCCAAGGATGTGCCCATCATCGAGGCCAGCGCGGCCGACCAGGCGTGCGCCTGGTGTCACAGCGAGCGCTTGGGCCCGCGCGGCCGGGGCTGTAGAAAGGAAAAGGGCGCTGAGGGTCGGGATTACGCAGGCAAAACCAAGCGCATGGTGTTTGCGCTGACCAGCAAAGCATGCGCAACAGCTTGATATCGTGTGTGGGGGGGGAGTATGGTGGGCTCGCGCGCGGGCCAGGGAGCATCGCCGCCAGGGTTCTGTGGGTGGTCAGCGTGCAGACAGGACCTGTGCATGTAGCAGCGCATAATCACATGCAGGCTGGCTGCTTGACCGGTTGATGTAGTCAGTGGAGGTTGGTGTTGTCAACTGCACGACATTTTTGAGGCCTTTCAGGGCGCCGTGCTAGCGTGCCGGTCACAGCGGCGACCGGGGTGGGGGCCGCGCGCAGGAGGGCGAGGACCCGTTCACGCGGCAGCGCACGGAGAAGCGCGCGCGCGTCAAGGCGCAGGCCGGCCGCCAGCTCGCCAATGCCAAGGCGAGCGCGAAGATGATGGGCGAGCGCGCGCCGGCGCCGGCGGCGCTGCCGCCGACGCTGCAGCTGGCCGCGGCGCTTTCGGAGCACGGGCGCGGGCGGCCCGTCAAGGGCCGCGCCATGCGCGACGACGTGCGCCCTCACCTCTTGTGCATGGGAAGCATTGCTCAAGTGGTGCAGGTGACAGTCGTAGAGAGGGGCGAGCGCCTGCGCACTGCTGCAGCACTGGCGACCCGGCACACGCACGCATGCCTGTCGCCTCGCCTCGCCGGCGTGCCTTGCACGTGCATGCTCATGCTATGCGCCTTTTACTCTTTCGCTACATGACATGGTCCGAGCCGGTGCCAGGCATACACGTCTGCGCGCCGCAGGGCCGCGTGACAGTCTAGGGCCTCAGGGTCTGAACCCCGGCGCCGCGCGCAGATCAAGGCCGCGTCCAGGCAGGCGGGCGTGTCCACGGCGTCCGGCGGCAAGTTCGACGCGGCGCTGCCGGGCGAGAAGCCGGGCGAGCGCGCGCCGGCCGGCAAGCGCAAGCGCCCGCTCGTCGACGCACTCGCCGACCGCTCGGGCGCCGAGAAGCCCAAGGCGCGCGCCTGCTGCTAGCAACCCAGCGCACGCAGCACCGCAGTGCGCTCCATTTAGTGCTAGATCATCGACCGCGTCGCCGAGCGCTGCGGCGCTGAGAAGCCCAAGGCGCGCGCCTGCCGGCAATGCTGCGCAGGCAGTGCGGCAGCGCGAGCAGTGTGTCCACAGGTGTGTATGCGATGCTTGTGTGATGCTTGATGCTGTGAGTGAGAGCCAGGCTGGTCGTTTGCTAAGTGTGGCATGATGCGTCGGGTTGAGCTGCAGAGCCTGGTGGGCGGGGCGGCAAGCCTGTGCTGTGCGCACACGCGCACGATACAGGCAGTCCAGGGGCGGCGGTGTCATTCAGGCCATGGCGGGCGTGATCCTGTGCAAGCGCACAGGTGCTGGGCATGGTGGACAAGATCCTGCGCGAGCGCGCTGACGACATCCTGGACGTCGGGCGCGCGGTGCGTGCTGGGTCTCGTGCCTATATCCACCCGTACGGTCTGGGCGTCCCGGCGGGCGCTGCCTTGTGGAGACTTGCATGCTCTGTGGCTGGAGCTGTAGCGGTGGTACTATGCTGTCATTTGCTGCATGTGGAGCGAGTTTGCTGCCTGTGCGTTTGTGTGGCTGCGACGGGGTGGGTGCGGCCTTTGGGGTGGGCATCGTGAGCACAGTATGCATCGCTGACCTGCCCGTCAGAGGCTGTGCGCGGGCGCCAGCGCGCCCGGTGACGAGCGGCGCGCACCGCGCTCTCTCAGGACGGCCCCAGCCCTGGGACCGTCAGCAGCCTGGCGGGTGCTTGCGAACAGGTTAGGGTAGGGATAGGCCCAACTCTATCCCTATGCCAAACTCGCGCGGCAGGTGAGAGGCCTGGAGGGCGAGCGGCGCGCGGAGCGGACTGCGCAGAAGGCGGCGGCTGCTGAGGCCGGCAATGGCGACGCGCCCGACGCGAAGAAGCGCCGGCGGCCGTTCCCCAACAGCACCAAGGCGCCTCCCGCCGCGCTCCTGATGCCACTTGCATGACCCTTGCTTGACCCTTGCTTGTTTTGCTGACTGCGAGTGATAGAGTCTTGGTGCATGTGCTTTTCCCAAAGGCCTGGGATGCTGCACCTGCTCGTCCAGCTGCCTAGCTGACGTGTGCACCCAGCAACGCGCGCTGGTATTGTGGCTGCGGCGGGGCGGCCCGGCGCCAGGCTACCTGACAGCAGCGCCTACCTGGCCGAGCTGTGGAGCCTGACACCTGCCTCCCTGGCCGGCGTGCAGGGCCAGCGCTTTGCGCCGGTGGCGCGCGCTGCAGCGGCAGCCGGCGGGCGCGGGCGCGGGCGCGGCGGCGGCGGGCGCGGCGGCGGCGGGCGCGGCGGGGGGCGCGGGGCCGGCAGGGGCGGCGCCGCGAGCGCTGGCGGCGGGCGAGGCGGGGGCAGGGGGCGGGGCGGCGGCGGCCGGGGCGGGCGCGGCGGCCGGGGCGGGCGTGGCCGCCGGTGAGGCGTGTGAGGCGCCGTGGACCGCACGACATGGTATTGAAGCATTTTGTGTATGGAGGTGCTAGTTGAACTTGTGTCAGTGCTGTAAGTCTGACATGGCTTGTGAGGTGGTTGCGCTGCGTTCCTGCAGAAGCATTTTACAGGCTACTGTCCTGTGCACACGTCTGATTGACACTTGATTGTAAACAGAAAAACAGCATGCGTACGGCTCCAGTGCTTCCTTGCCGCTCAGCTGGCAGACACGTATCTGGCGCGCGCCGGAAACGCATCCAGGTACCTTCGCCGCGAAGGCAGGTCCTCTGCGGGCCGGTTCAGCGGTGTCCACACGGGCTCGCCCACAAACAGCCGCATCGCCTGCGCACAAGGGCGTCCGCCTCTTCACATCCTGACAGGACATTATTATCTACCCTCGCCCAGGGACAGCCGCATCGCCTGCGCATGGTGGCGCCGGCCCGTCCGGACCTCAGCGAGGGTATAAACAGAGAGGGTATAGGACAGGACAGAACTTGGGCATATCCAAGCTAGCTGCAGACACTAGCTTGAGCCTCATTAATGCAAAGGCTCAGCGCCGCTTGATATACAGGGACGTTTCCCGCAAAGCGCACAGTCACAGAAGCCTCTATACAAAGACCCCTGCTCTTGGCTCTAGCAGGCGCTAAGACAGAGTGTCAAGCTGGTCAGGACAGATATGAATTGCCCTACCTTGATGTAATTGCCCTCATCCAGCGTGAACCGGTGGTAGATGCCCTCGGGCAGCACGATCATGTCGCCCTTGCGGCAGTCGATGCGGATCCACTGGT
>JAABUO010007724.1_pt1 | contig 12244 bp, 13 predicted proteins | sample 5559291 | NCBI WGS metagenome assembly JAABUO01 (sample SAMN10711878, study PRJNA513372) | rock metagenome | isolation source: Antarctica rocks | place: Antarctica: Victoria Land, Finger Mt sud
GACCCGGGGGTCAGCTGGGAGAACGCCGGCCCGGCCGGCCAGCTGGAGGCGTGGGACTCGCTGCGGCACGACACCGCCGCCTCCATCACCTGGCAGATGGTCGAGCCGCCGGCCAGCGCCGTGCAGTCCCGGGTGCTCGAACGCCTGCTCGCCGCCGATGAGAACGTGGACCGCAAACGGGTCACCCTGATCTACCGGCCGCACAGCCCCGCGTCGGCCGCCACCATCGCCCACTCCGATGTGCGCACCGCTCTGGGCCATGCCGGCGCCGGCCGGGGCGAGACCCACGCCGCCGACTCCCTCGCGGTCCAGGCGACCCGGCAGTCCTCGGGTGAGGTCGCCGGCGGCGCCGGGCTGACCCGGCTGTCGATGCTGGTGACCGGCACCGTCGCCGACCCGGCTCGGCTCGGCTCGGCGGCTGAGGTCGTGACCCAGCTGGGTGCCGCGAGCCAGCTGCGGCTGCGGCGCTGCTACTTCGCCCAAGCAGCGAGCTTCGCCGCCGCCCTGGGCGTCGGGGTGATCCTGCCCGAGCACGTCGCCGTCCCCGACCTGCTGCGCGACAACAACTAAGCCGTGGCACCACGGATCCGCGACACTGAGGAGATTGGCGTGCAACCAGCAGCATCGTTTCCGGGGCTGACCGGCCGGGGGCTGCGGGGCCGTGGTCGGGGCCGGGTTTCCTACGTCGAGGCCCCGCCGGAGTGGCGGGCCACCACGGTGCAGGTCTGCGGCCTGTTCCCGTGGGCGGTCGGCGGCCTGTCCCCGACGATCGGCGTCCCGCTGGGCCGCAACCTGATCACCGGCGGCACGGTGTGCTGCGACCCGATCAGCTGGTTCGAACGGGCCCGGCTGATCCTGAACCCGTCTGCGTTCGTGCTCGGGCTGCCCGCGCTGGGCAAGTCGACGCTGATCCGGCGGCAGGTCATCGGCCTGGCCGGTGCCGGCGTCGTCCCACTGGTCCTGGGTGACCTCAAACCGGACTATGTCGACACTGTCCGGGCGCTCGGCGGCCAGGTGATGCGCCTGGGCCGGGGGCTGGGCTCGTTGAACGTGCTGGGTGCCGGCGGCTTGGACCTCGCCGCCGACCAGCTGCCCAAGGAGGAGGCTGCGCGGCTGCGGGAGGAAGCCCACGGCCGGCGCCTGATCATGGTCTCGGCGCTGGTGGAGCTGGGTCGCGGTTCGCGGATCAGCGACACCGAACGCACCGTGCTGTCCGCGGCGTTGCGCCTGCTGGCGCAGCGGTACCGGCGGCGCAAGACCCCGCCGCTGCTCGGTGACCTGGTGGCCGTGCTCGAACAAGGTCCGGACCCGGTCCGGGTCCCGACGCTGGACCGGGGACAGGACGCCCGCTACCGGACGGTCGTCGACCCGCTGCAACGCAGCCTGCTGTCCCTTTTGGACGGTCCGCTGGGTTCGGTGTTCGCCCGGCCCACCACCGAACGGCTCCGGCTTGACGCCACCGCGGTGTGCGTCGACGTCTCGGGGATCAGCGCCAGCGACACCACGCTGCAGGCCGCGGTGCTGCTCGCCTGCTGGAGTGAAGGCTTCGGCGCGGTGGAGGCGGCCAACGCCCTGGCTGACGCCGGCGTCGCCCCGCAGCGCCGGTTCTTCATCGTCCTGGACGAGCTGTGGCGGGTGCTGCGCTCGGGGGAGGGGATGGTCGACAAGGTCGACTCGCTGACCCGGTTGAACCGCAACGAGGGCGTCGGCCAGGTGATGATCTCCCACTCGCTGGCGGACCTGCGGGCGCTGCGCAACGCCGAGGACCGGGACAAGGCCAAAGGCTTCGTCGAACGCGCCGGCCTGGTCGTCGTCGGCGGGCTGCCCGCCCGCGAGATCGCCGAACTGTCCGAGATCGTGGCGTTCTCCGGCGCCGAGCGCGCCCAGGTCACGTCCTGGTCGACCCCGCCGGGCTGGGACGCCGAGGCTGCCCCGCCGGGGCGGGGCAAGTTCCTGCTCAAGTGCGGCCAGCGCCCCGGCATCCCGGTGCATGTCGACCTCACCGCAGCCGAGCGGGACGCGCAGGTACACAACACCAACAAGCGGTGGGCGGTCGGGCTGTGACGGCCCGGGCCCTGCCGGCCGGTGGGGGAGTGGGCCTCGGCGGAGGCGGCGGGGGTGTCGGGGGTGCGGCCGCGGCGTGGGTGGTGCCCGCTGCCGGTGCAGCGCTCGTCGCTACGGGCGGGACGCTGTGGGTCGCCGGCGGTCTGGCGTCGCTGCTGGCCGGCGGCGGCTGGCGCTCGGCGCCGTTCGGGCTTTTCTTCGCCGTCCGGGTGCTACGCGCCGGGCCCGGCGCCTACTGGCCCGGAGCACCGGCCCTGCTGGTGTGGGGGTTGGCCGCTGCCCTGGCCACGCTGGTCCTGGTCCCGGCCGGGGTCCTTGTCCTGCGCTGGGCGCTGCGCCGGCCAGCAGCGGACGAGCCGCTGCGTTCGCTGGCCAGGCTGGCCGACGTCCGGCACCTGACCGCCCGGCCGGCGGCGGAGGCGGCCCGGCGGCTGCGGCCCTCGCTGGCCGGCACCCCGGCCAAGAAGGTCACCGCCGGCGACGCCGGTCTGGTGCTGGGACGGCTGCTGCGCCCCGGCCGGCGTTCCGGCCCGCGCCTTTCCGCCGGCTGGGAGGACGTGCTGCTGGCGTTCATGGCTCCCCGTGCCGGTAAGACCACCAGCTACGTCGTCCCGGCCACGCTGGCCGCGCCCGGCGCGGTGGTGCTGACCTCCAACAAGTCCGACGCCTGGGCCGCCACCGCCGCGCTTCGCGGCAAGCAGACCGGCCAGCGGGTGTGGACCTTCGACCCGCAGCACATCGCCCATGCCGAGCAAAACTGGTGGTGGAACCCGCTCGCCGGCCTGGACACCGTCGAGGAGGCCGAGCGCCTCGCCGGGCATTTCGTGCTGACCGTGGAGGACGAGCGCTCCAAGGACATCTGGGGCCCGGCCGCCCAAGAGCTGCTCGCCGGGCTGCTGCTGGCTGCCAAGACCTCCGGCGGCACCATGAGCGATGTCTACGACTGGCTGTCCGATGAGGCGACCCCGGTCCCGGCGCAGCTGCTGCGCGCCGGCGGGCTGCGCAGCATCGCCGCCTCGTTGGAGGGCACCCAGGGCAGCCCCCCGGAGACCCGTGGCAGTGTCTACTTCACCGCCCGGGTCGCCGCCAGATGCCTGCGCAACCCGCAGATCACCGCGTGGGTCACCCCGCCGCCGACCGGCACCGAGCTGGCCGAGTTCGACGCCGCCGCGTTCCCCGCCTCGCGGCAGACGCTGTACCTGCTTTCCAAGGACGGCGGCGGCAGCGCAGCACCGCTGGTCGCCGCCCTCACCGACCGGGTGATGCGCGCCGGCGTCGGCTGCGCCGAACGAGCCGGCGGCCGGCTCGACCCGCCGATGCTGGTCCTTTTGGACGAGGCCGCGAACATCTGCCGGATCGCCGACCTGCCAGCGTTGTACTCCCACCTCGGCTCCCGCGGGATCATCCCGCTGACCATCCTGCAGTCCTACGCCCAAGGCACCGGGGTATGGGGCGAGAACGGCATGAAAGCGCTGTGGTCCGCCGCCACCGTCAAGGTGATCGGCGCCGGCATCGACGACGCCGGCTTCGCCGAGGACCTGTCCCGCCTGGTCGGCGACCACGACGTCGCCGTCCAGGCCAGCAGCGTCTCGGATGGTCGCAGCTCCCGGTCGGTCTCGCTGCGTTCCCAGCGGATCCTGCCCGCCTCCGTGATCCGGGCGCTGCCCAAAGGCCGGGCCCTGGTCTGGCTGACCGGCGCCAAGGTCGCGATGGTCACCACACTGCCCTGGTACGCCGGGCCCCACGCCGGCGACATCGACACCGCCCGCCGCACCGCAGAGGCCGGCATCACCAGCACCGCCCGCCAGGCCGGCAACGGCACCGGCACCGGCGCAGGCGCAGACACCGGCGAGCAGCCCGCGGGGAGGGCAGCCTGATGACCGAACCCACCACCGAAGGCAGAGGCGGGAGCGAGGAGCAGGACGGCGCGGCGGGAAAGCACAGCGGCGAGGGTCAGAGCGTCGAGGGTCAGCTGCGGGCGCTGCGCCACGAGGTCGAGGTGCTGCGAGACGTCGTCGACGACGCCATGCACCCCGCTGAAGGTGACCCTCAGCCGGGCCCGGGCGACGCACCGTTCGAACCCAAGTACACCGCCTTGGAGGACTGGGTAGTCGGCTACTTCGCGCCGATGTTCTCCCGCTCGACCAACCCCACCGTGCGTTGGTGCGCGCAGTGGTGGGACCACGCGGAGGCGACCTGCCGCCTGGAGGCGTTGTGGCGGTCCTGGGAGGTTTCACGTCTCGATGAGCTGCGCGGCATCGCCCTGTGGTACCGCGACTTCCTCGACTCCCAGCTCACCGTGCTGACCAGCACCACCGGCCCGTTCGCGCAGTGCACCCCCGACCGGCACGCACCCACCAAGCCGCTGCCCACCGTGCCGGCTCCCGAGGGCTACTGGGACGACGACGAACCCGACGGGCAGCCGCTGCCTGACGGCTCTCCCTACCGGGACCTGCGGTGAGCCCCCCAGCGAGCGCCCCGGTCGTCGGTGCCGTGCTTGGTGACGGCGGCGTCGCCCTCGCGCTGGGCGGGATCCTGGCAGGGCTCGCCGCGGCCGTGCTGGGTGCCCTGCGTTACCGCCGCGGGGAGTGCGCTCAGACCTCGCCGGGAGTCCCGCTGGGCCTGCTGTCCGCCGCAGCGGGTTGCCTGCTGCTGCTGGTGCTGGGCCGGTGGTGACCGGCCTGGTGCTACCCGGGCCGCTGTCGCGAGCGGCCGTCCCGTTGCCAACCCAGTTGAGCAGAGAAGAGAGCGCAGATGAGCGAGCATCAGCACGAGGACCCGGTCGCGCACGCCAGCACGAAGATCACCTCCTACGTCAGCGTGGCAGCGATGGCAGCCGAGGCGATCGCCCAAGTCGCCGCCCTCCGGGCCCGGGAACGCGCCGCCGACGACGAACGGGCCGCCCGGGCGCTGCGTGCGGAGCGCCACGCCGCCTACGGCCAGGCCCGCCTCGGCTGGGCGCAGGTCCTGGACCCCAGGCTGCGCGAGCAGGCCGGCGTCGTCGACGCCGGGACCGCCTGGGCGCGGGCCCAGGCCTGGCGGCCCGACCCGGAGGCCGAACGCGCAACCGAGCTTGCCGAACAGCGGCTGCGTGAGCTGCGCCCCGAGGTGATGGAACGCTACGACCGGCTGCGTGAGCAGAGCAGCGACCCGGTCGAGGCGATGCGCCGCGTCGCGCCGCTGTTCGACCAGCCCCCGGCCCGTACCGGGCAAGCCGCCCCGGACCGGTCGGCCCTGGCCGGGGCCGACACCGCCCGCCGACCGGCGGATGACGGGCTGGTGCTGTACCGCGATGAGGCCGCGGTCATCGACGACCCGGGCAGGGCGGGTGTCGACCAACGCATCCAGACCGTCGCGCAGGCCGCGCCGGACGCCGGCGCGGGAGCCACGGCCAGCGGAGTGGGCAGCATCGCCACACGCAGGCCCGCCACCCGAACCCCGGCCGTGATCGCTGCTGAGGGCTACCCGCGGCCGATCAACGCCGGCAGCGTCGACGCCGCGAGAGCCGTCGCCGCGAGACGGCCGGGGTCGGTTACCACTGCCGCCCAGCGGACCTCAGCGACCCAGCAGAAGCCGGCCGGCGCCAGGCGGGGCCGATGAGCAGCCCCCGCAGAGGTGGCCGCGGCCGGTTCGGGCGCCGCAGCCCGGAAGCACCGGACCCTCATGCGGCGGCGCCTGCCGCGGCGCCGGCCGCGGCGCCGGCAGAAGAAAGGGACAGCATGACGGAGACCGGACCGAGCAGCCGGCCGCTGCCGACGCCGCAGCCGACGGTGGACCTGGCTGCCATCGTCGCCGCCCAGCAGGACCAGATCGACGACCTGGTCGCGATCGTGGAACGCCAGCAACAGCTCCTCGACGAGCTGCTACGCGCCCAGCGCGCCACCCCTACCGTTGGGCGGGCACGTCCGACCGACGGCAGCAACGGCGCCGGGCGGCGCTGATGGCCGCCCGGTTCAAGCGGCCAGTCACGCCAGCGGAGCGGGAACGCCGCGAGCACGCCTCCGCCGACAAGCTCGCCGCTCTGCACGACCGGCTCGCCGAGCAGGTCGCGGCGCTGCGCATCGGGCAGGACTGGCGCCGCTGGCTCGACGTCGCCCACCGCTTCCACACCTACTCGTTCAACAACACCCTCCTGATCTACGCGCAGCGGCCCGAGTCCACCGCCGTCGCCGGCTATGAGGCGTGGAAGACCCTGGGCCGGCAGGTCGACAAGGGCGAGCGCGGCATCCAGATCCTCGCCCCCGTCATCCGCAAGGTCACCAAGAACCAGGCCGCCGGTACCAGCGCTGCCGGCCGGGGTGAACCCGACCCGGCCAGCCCTAGCGGCGACGAGACCCGCGGTCGGGTGGCGGGCTACCGGGTCGCCTACGTCTGGGACCTGTCCCAGACCTCCGGCGAGCCGCTGCCGACCAAGCCGCGTCCGCAGCTGCTGTCCGGGCAGGCCCCGGCCGGGTTGTGGGACTCGTTGGCCGGGTTGGTGGCGGACCGCGGGTTTACCCTCGAGCGGGGGGACTGCGGACCGGCGAACGGCTGGACGGACTACACCACCCACACCGTCCGCGTCCGCGGCGACGTCGATGCCGCCCAGGCCGTCAAGACCCTCGCCCACGAAGCGGGCCACGTCCTGCTGCACGACCCGTCCGGCCTGGGTGAGAGCACCAGCGCGCACTGCCAAGGGGTCAAGGAGGTCGAGGCCGAGTCGGTCGCCTACCTGGTCACCGCCTCGCACGGCCTTGCCACCGACGACTACACCTTCGCCTACGTCACCGGCTGGGCCGGCAGCGTCGATGGAACCAAACCTGAGACCGTCGTCCGCGACACCGGGCAGCGGGTGCTGACCGCCACCCGCACCGTGCTGGCCGTCACCGCTCCCGAGAGCACGCCTACCGCGGACGCGTCCCTGGCCGCCCGTGCGCAGACCGGCGCCCTGCGCACCGCCGCCGCCCGCGGGCACGCCGACGCCGCCCACGCCCTCGCCCGCACGCCGGTGCAGTCCGGAGCCGTGGCCACCGCGGCTACCGTGGCCACCGCGGACGTCAGCGCGGCGGACCTGGCCGTGCTGGCGCGGCTGCACGCCGACGCGACCGTCTTCTACGCCGGCCAGCTCGCCGCAGACTCCCCGGACGCGGCGCGTGCCCGGCAGGTGCTGGGGCAGCGGGCAGTCCCGCCGGAGGCAGTCGCGGCGTATGAGCTCGGCTACGCCCCGGCCGGCTGGACCGCGCTAGCCGACCACTTGCGCAGCCGCGGCTACACCGACACCCAGCTGCTCGCCGCCGGGGTGGGCACGACCACCCGCCGGGGGAGCGTCGTCGACCGGTTCCGGGACCGGCTGATGCTGCCCGTCCGCGACCCCGCCGGCGAGCGGGTCGTGGCGTTCCTCGGCCGGGCGCTCACCCATTCCGAGGGCACCCCGAAGTACCTCAACAGCCAGCAGACGGTGCTGTACCGCAAGGGCGACGTGCTCTACGGCCTCGGCGCCGAACCCACCCGGCAGGCGTTCGCCGGGAGTGCGCGCCCGGTGCTGGTGGAAGGGGCGCTGGACGCGATCGCGGTCACCTGCGCCGGCGCCGGCCGCTACGCCGGGGTCGCACCGTCCGGTACCGCGCTGACCGCCGGCCAGGTCGCCGCCCTCGAGCTCGCCGCCGGGCCGCTCGCCAAGCGCGGTGTCACCGTCGCATTCGACGCCGACCCGGCGGGCCGGGACGCCGCGCTGCGCTCCTACGGCCTGCTGCGCGCAGCCGGTGCCTGGCCAGCTGCCGCCGCTCTGCCCGACGGGCAGGACCCGGCCAGCCTCGCCCAACGGCAGGGGCCGGACGCGCTCCGCGCCGCGCTGGACGCTGCCGTCCCGCTCGCGGACCTGGTCGTCGATGAACGGCTGGTCCGCTGGACGGGCCGGCTGCACTGGGCCGAGGGGCAGATCGGCGCGGCCCGTGACGCCGCCGGGCTGATCGCGACCTTCCCGTCCGAGCACGTCGGCAGGCAGGTGCTGCGGGTCGCCCGGCAGCTCGGGCTCGAGCCCGCGGAGCTCACCAGCGTCGTCGTCGACGTGGTCAGCCGGGATGCTGATGCCCCGGGGCGACTGTCGCGGCGGGACCGCCGCGACGACCTCGACCGCGGCCAGGGCGCCGACGCAGCGCCGATCACGGCGCCCAGCGCCGCGCAGCTGGCCCGCGCCGGCTACCCCGCCCCGCTAGCCACCTCAGCCCGACGAGCCGCCGCCGGCGCCCCGGCCGAACAGTCCAGCACTGCCGGACCGCTAGTCGAGCCGCGCCGGGTTGGCCACAGCCGCTAGCCCGGTCGCCTTGGTCGCCTTGGCGCCCGGCGGACAGTTTCAGTGGCAGACGCGTCCTGCGCGAACCTCAGGACGCGCTCACCTGTCAGCGGCGGGGCGCCTACAGCGGCGGGACCGGGTCGGGGTCGGTCGGCGAGGGGCCGCGCGCGGGCCATGGCGGCTCGACCGGGGTGATCGGGTCAGGTAGCAGCGGGTCAGGCGGGGGAGCGGGCGTGGGGAGCGTCATCTGGACCTCCGTCGTTCGTGGACGTAGCCCGATGAGTGTGCGGTTCCGGCAGCCGTACGACCAGTGACAGCCGTGCCACGCAGCAGCGAAGGGCTGCAGACACCAGGAAGGGGCCGGCCAGGGCTGGCAGGACGGTTCGCGGCGGCGTCTGGCGGCCGAGCACCTGCTGGGGCTCGTTCGCGGGCAGTTGTGTCAGGCCCAGGCAACCAAGCGGGCTTTGTCACAGGGTGGCCGGCCAGTTCGACGAAGTCACTGTCAACCAAAGGCCACGGCACATTGGTGACCGGACGAGGCAGCCCAGGCGCTACTTGTTGGCGGACGACTTCTTCTTGGTTGCTGGCTTGGTGCCGGCGGCGGCTTTCTTGGCGGCCGCTTTCTTGGCGGCCGCTTTCTTGGCGGCGGCCGGCTTCGACGCTGTTGCAGCCTTCGCCACCGGCTCGCTGTTCTTCTTCGCGGCGGGAAGGGAAGCAGCGACTTGCGTCTTGTAGGTAGCTCCCGCCTTGAAGCTCACACCCCGGCTTGCCGGAATTTGCAGTGCTTCTCCGGTGGCCGGGTTACGACCGGCCCGCGCCGACCGGTCCATCGGCGCGAAGCTTCCGAACCCCGTCAGGGTGGTCTTCTGTCCCGCTGCAGTGGCCGCCACGATCTGATCCAGTGCTGCGCGCAGCGTGGCGTCGACTTGCTCCCGCGGCAGCGCCGTGGCGTCGCTGACGGCACTGACGAGCTCTGCTCGATTCATGGCTGGTCCTTTGATTGGGCGCCGGTCCGCAATCGCGCGAGCCACGCACGACGGGGCTATTGCTGCCAGATCGTGGCACGCCTGGCCGGCAACAGCGCTTTCACACGCCGCACGGCACAACCTTTACGATCTTCTGCGAATCCTCTGCTGGGACGGGTCGGGCCGCGGCTGAATTGTCAGGCCCTCGGCGCCTGCGGGCTGAGCTCGGTCAGGCGGCCGGTCAGGAAGTGGCGTTCAACGGTGATCTCGGTGAGCATCAGCGCTCCTCACAAGCCCTCCGGGCGTCGGCGGAGCGGCCCATGCGGATACGCAAGTAGGCGCGGGCGGCAGCGAGGTAGCCGTAGCCGGCGAGCGAACGCAGGCCGTGCAGGATCTACCACCACTGCCCATTCGACCAAGAGCAGCGCAACGTGGCCGCTCAAAACTGGCGCCTGGCTCAGCCCGCTGATGGCGGCAGTGAGCGTGCGGAATGCCCCGCTCACGCCGCAACTTGCAGCTGCCATGACGACAGTCGGATTCATCGGGAGCGGCAACATCGGTGGCACCGTCGCCAGGCTGGCGATCGACGCGGGTTACGACGTCGTGGTATCGAACTCGCGGGGTCCAGAGACGCTGACCGAGCTCGTGGCCAGTCTTGGGCACAAGGCGCGGGCCGCAACCTCGGCGCAGGCTGCGGCCGCTGGCGACATCGTCGTCGTGACCGTCCCGCTCGGCCATATCGACCAGGTGCCGGCCGAGCCGTTGGCAGACAAGGTCGTCATCGACACGTGCAACTACTACCCCGAGCGCGACGGAACGATCTCCGCGCTCGACGACAAGCAGACCACCACGAGCGGGCTCGTTCAGCAGCACCTGTCGAAGTCGCACGTGGTGAAGGCGTTCAACAACATCTTCTTCAAGCACCTCGGCTCGATGCAGCGTCCGGCCGGCGCATCCGACCGGAACACGCTGATGATCGCTGGTGACGACCCTGCGGCGAAGAAGACGGTCACCGACTTCATCGACGCGATCGGTTACGACGTCTTCGATACTGGCAGCCTGGCCGACAGCTGGCGCTTCCAGCGTGATCAACCCGCCTATGCCGGCGCGTACGCAGAGGGCGGCGACTTCGACAAGCCGAAGCGCGCCGACCGCGACGAGCTGCAGGCGTTGCTCGAGCGGGCTGACGCGTCCATCCGCTAGGCAGCATGAGCGAGCGTTTCGCGTGGCAATCAGGGCACCGCCCTGAGCAGTCAGGGCGTCCAAGCGCATGATGCCCGCGCAGCACCCGCCACCGGGAAGGTGTCACCGTGACAGTCCTTGAAGTGCTCATCGCCCTGTTCCTGCCACCGCTGTCGGTGGCGATGAAGAAAGGGCTGAGCAGCAAGGTCCTGATCGCCGCCGTATTGCAGCTGTGCGGACACTTCCCCGGTGTCGTCTACGGCATCTACGTGGTCACCAAGGAGTAGTCGGCCTTCGAGCGCTCGGCGGCGCGGGACCGTCGCAGTCTCACGGTCGAGGGACGCCGATCCGGGGCGACGGCGCACACGCTCGACTGCCTGGCGTGGCCCGGAGGGATGCTCGGCATCGTCCCGGTGGTGGCGTACGGCTGGCGCCGTCGATCTCGACATGCGGGACCGCTGGGCTGTGCGTGCCGCCAGGGCTGCTGGACTATCGGACGAGCCGCTGGCCGACGTCGGGCCTGTCAACCATGCCGGGGTGTGCTTCGGCGGCGGCACTATCGAGGCGAAGATGCGCGGTGCGGTCACCGGACGCGAACACACCGGCGCCCTTTATGGCACCAGGCTGCTGGCCGAGATGGAACGGCAACGCCCAGGCGTCGGGGCCGACGTTGCCGCGGCGGCGCTCAAGCTGCTCGGCACGCCGTACGGGTTCGTCGACATCGCCGCGCTCGGCTTGGCCGACCTGGGGTTGCGCCAGCGGTGGCTGGAGCGGGTCGTGGACCGCCAGCACGCGCTGATCTGCTCACAACTCGTCGACCAAGCGTGCCTAAACGCGGGAGTGCACCTGTTCACCGACGGCCGGATGCCAGGCCGTGTCGACCCGGGCGACCTGCAGCGGCTGATCCTCGCTGGCAGCCAGGACGTTCGGGTCGACTGAAGCAGGGGCAGGGGATGGTCGGTCAGTGCAGCAGCCGACCGGCAACCGATAGAAGGGAATGCGCCGTGAACTTCGACCCGTCTACGATCATGAATCTGGTCGGCCAGCTTGGTGGTGACCACCAGCAGGCCGCACAGCAGCTGCAGGGCATGGGCCAGGTCGACCCCGAGCAGCACGCTGGGCTGCTCAGCGGCCTGGGGGTCGACCCGCAGCAGCTGCAGAGCGGGGGTTACCAGCAGCACTTCGACGCCCAGCAGCAGCCCGGGTTCGGCGGCTACCAGCCCGGCGGGAACTACGGCGACCAGCAGCCCACCTTTGACACCTCCGGCCAGCAGAGCTACGGCCAGCAGGGTTACGGCCAGGGCGGCGGCGAGCAGCAGCAAGGCGGCCAGGGTTACGGCCAAGGCGGCGGCGGCGGCGGCGGCGAGCAGGGCTACGGCGAGCAGCAGCAAGGCGGCCAGGATTACGGCCAAGGCGGCGGCGGCGAGGGCTACGGCGAGCAGCAGCAGGGCGGCCAGGATTACGGCCAGGGCGGCGGCGAGCAGGGCTACGGCGAGCAGCAGCAGGGCGGGGAGCAGCAGCAGGGCGGCTACTGAAGGGTCGCCGTTGCCCGGTGGAGCGTGAGCTGCAGGTTGCTCCCGACCCGTTGTCCTGGGCGTACGTCAGCGCGAGCGCACCGACCGCCGGCGCGACAGAGCATCGACCGATGCGGCGATCAGCAGGACCAGGCCGGTGATGACCTCCTGGTGCTGGACGCCGAGGTTGGGCTTGAGCCCGATGCCGTTGGGGATCATCACGATGACGAGCGCGCCGAGGATCGCGT
>JAABUO010007725.1_pt1 | contig 12244 bp, 14 predicted proteins | sample 5559291 | NCBI WGS metagenome assembly JAABUO01 (sample SAMN10711878, study PRJNA513372) | rock metagenome | isolation source: Antarctica rocks | place: Antarctica: Victoria Land, Finger Mt sud
CTGAGGACATTCTGTTTAGCGTCTGCAGCTTGGCGTTACTACGAAATGATCTGGTTGTATACGTGCCACCGTTAGAAAAGCAGGAATGCAGCAGTGTCATAACCAATTAGGCACCAGGCAGTGTGTAATCTTGCTGCATGTTGCATATACTATCAACAAACTAACATGTTCAAAAACTGTCCACAGGCAAAGGCCAACCTGAACATTGAGTGTGTGCATAGACTTATTTCATTTGCAGAGCATGCTGCACCTAGACTCGCTCAACATTGACCAGCAACTGATATCAACAGAGAAACTCAGTGCAGTATACAAGGCTTGAACAAAAGCGCTTGACAGAATCAAAAATGAATGGGCTTAAGCTAACACACGTACACATACATGATGTTTTATACACAATGATCCTCAGACATGCCAGGCATATGCCATTGTCTGAACTAAAGACCCTAGACATGCAAGTGCAGAAGGCAAAAAGAATAGTCCCAAGCAAACTAGACAGGTATAACCAAAAGTGGTTGTTTGTTTTGCCTTGGCATCAACAGGCAACATAACCAACACCAAAAAATTCGAGCTATAGTTTTGACAATCAACCCCTTGCACCACACCAGCCCTTTATTCTTCTTTTTCCAATAGATTCACACCGGGCACCTTCCAATGGGGGTAGCTAGATCATATAACGCCCCTCGTTTGACAGGTTTCCCACTCTTCTTTGCCCTTGCAGCATCCCTGGTGTCCGGATCAGTCAACCAGGTCAAGTATTTGGTCCACTTTTTGGCTTTGCCCACAGGCAAAGTGCTGTGCCCTTCAAGAGACAATCTGCTGGAAGGAGTAACAGCACAGTTGCCTGGCAGATCAAGAGATGTCTTACTAGTGCGAGCAAGTGCTGGCCTGTTGGCAGCAGCAGCAACAGGCTCCCTGATTGGAGTATGGGCAGGAGATCTAGTGTTGGTTTCCACAGAGAGTCTACTAGGACTGTCAACAGATGGTTTGGATACGTTATCAATAGTAGCCACGGAATGGTTCCCTGTGTGAGTGTGTGTGTCGCATGACGTGGCAGATTCCAGCCGTGGCGTGGTGACTAAGGAGCTGCCTGATGCGCTCCAGGCGACCTGGGGATCAAAGGATCCCCAAGCAGAGTCCTCGTGAGCAGGATTTGAATCTTTGCTTAACTTGCGTTTCCTCAGATATGCATCCTCCAGAGACGGTACCTTGCCTGTATAGAACACACTTGACATCAGACAAAGCAGGCATAGCAGCTGCTGATTGCGGTACAGTGTGTGACTTGAAACGCTGTGTGATCAAGAGGAACACATGAACTCACTACGGTGTGTGAATAACAGTACGGCGTGTAGATGTCAATACGATATGCGAGCTACAGTACTATGTGGCAGTTGCAATACTGTGAATGACTTGGTGACTTGCAACACAGTGTGTGGAGTGCTTCATGTTCAGGTGTGTCAGCACAGCAAGGCCAGCAATGTAAAAATATGACTGCATATTGCGTTGCCAGCACTGTACCTGTGAGAGACTCTCTGGCAGTCTATCCAAGTCCGAGAGAGTCAGTACAGACAAAGCGGGCATAGCACTTTGCATGCAAGGCTTACATATTTCTGCATCAAATTCTGTTTGTATTAAGGTTTTGTTTTAATACATAGACTGTAGAAAGGAAAGCAGTCAATGACTAAGTTCTACAGAGCTTACCCAGGTGGGCATGCATCACTTCTGCTCCAGGCTGTGTGACTGACATAGGGCTGAACTGCAGAGCCCTCTGGGCAGGCCTTTTGGCCTCTGGGGTTGGGGGAACCTGTTGGGCAGGCATTTGCCTTTCCAGCCCTTCAGGCTGTGACTTGACTGGGGAAGGCTGATGGGAGAAGGGAAAAGGCGACCATTGGCCTTCAGGATTGGTGTCCAGCCAGGACTGGATATACTCAAGGGAGTCCGTCTGCCTGGGTCCTGCGCTCTGTGAAGAGGAGGAAGGGGCAGGGGGCTGGGAGGGCGGTGCCTGGTCAGGCTGGCCACCAGAGCCCTCTGCAGGGGCATTGCCAAGAGCCCTGGAGGATCCTGCCTCAGCCTGAGGCTCCATGAGAGTGATGACCTGTGCTGATTTAGAAGAAGGTGTCTGTACCTCAGCAGCATCTGCAGGTGCACGTTTGTCATGATCCATAACCTGTGGCTGCAAAGCACATATCGGCTGCGGCTGGTGGTACAATATGTGTGTGGATCTGAAAGGTGCCAAAAGAGAGCTGAAGCTGCGGCGGGAATCTGGATTTGAGACGCTGTGTCTCCTGGCCTGCTGGAGCCATGTGTCAGTACTGGAAGCTGCTGTGGAAGCTGAGAAGGAGCTCTGCTGTAAGGACTGTCTTGACAGGGCAGCAGAGCTGGATATGGTGGGGGAGCTGATTTCAGCGCTAGGGTATGGGTGTGAATAAGTGCCAGAACTAGGGTCAGGGGCACTGCTGCGCACATAGTCTTGGGCAGAGGGAAAGGGCTCTTGGGTCACAGAAGAAGAGGGGCTATACTGGCTTCCAGGGCTTGCCAGGAAGGGCCCTCCGCCTACGGGGCAGGAGGAGGGAAGGGGTGCTATTGGCACCTCTGAAGAAGAGGAATGCTGAGACACGATTGGCTCCAGAGGGGCAGCATTTGTTTCAGCCCTGAAACTGACAGGGCTGGCTGTGGACCCTGTGGATACCCTAGATTGATCACGAGTGGGTGGAGGGGGGGCTCTTTGAGGCAGCAGGGCAGATCTGGAGAGGTTTTGGGGGAGCCCTGGATCGGCCCTAGGGTCACTTGCTGGGGTGCTGTCAAGCCATTGCTGCTTTGGGAGCAGGGCTGGGGCAGTTCCTGGCTGCGCATGAGGGCTGTTCAGAACAGCCCTCTCAAACGCAAAGTCTATCACTGGCTCCACAGACCACAGTAGCGAGGCATCCCTGGCCACCGCCGTATTCGACGGCGTCACAGCTGTGCCGGTGGCCACTCCAGCTGTGTCAGGGCCTGCCACAGCTGTGGAGGCCTCCAGCGCTGCCTGCCGCTGTACTTCAGCAAGCACGCCACCGTCAGAGACAGAAGTGGACAAGATCCCCTTTGGAAGGAAGCAGCTCATCTGAGTGAGGGAAAAGGACGCCGAGGGGCTTTTTCGAAGGTACCATTGCCAGATCAGGACCAGGCAGTCTATGGCCGGCTTTGACACAGTGTCAACCCCAGATTTGGCACAAATGAAACAGAGCTCCAGCGCTTCACTGCTCTTCAGCTCTTGCAAGACTGCAGCCTGTAACCACAAGCACCTCATGTTGATTCACCAAGCTTAGAGTCAGCAGAGAGCAATCTGTACAGAGAAATTTCCCTGGTAGACGTCAAAAGGAGGAATGCGCTTGATGTCAAGCACCAGCATGAGTAGCTACTGCAGGCAGGTGGCGTTTGGGTTTGGCATTGTAGGTCAAGCTTTTGGTGCGTACTAGGTTTGGGCATGCCAGCAACACAAATGTCTGAGCCGGTACTTTGTACCAACAGCTAGTCATGGAAGGCAATAGACACAGAACAAGTGACTGTGTCATGTGTGGCAATAAAACGCTGCAGCTGCTGTCTAACAGGAAGTGATCAAAAGGATTTGGCACATGCCAGGTAGACATGCCAGGTAGACCAGCCAGGTAGACATGCTAGGTAGACATGCCAGGTAGACATGCCAGGTAGATAATCACCATTCCATTGCAAATGTGAATGATGCATCCGCTGCTGAGTAACACTTGTGCTACAAAGACTGCAGTGACAGGCCGGGAACCCTAAAATTGTTTTGACAGCCCTGGCATCCCTGAGACTGCAGCAACAGCCTGGAGACTGGAGACGTCTACACTATCAGCTGTAACAAAAGTAGAAAAAAAACAACCCAATCAAGCAATGACCCCAGACCCCTGGCCAAGGTCTCTTTTAGCCTAATGTCCTAAATCACATACCAGTGTGACGCCACTACGTTACACTCTCGGATCTACACAACAGAAATGCTGCGAAGCACCAGACTCACAGTGAAAGATCATGTAAAGGCCCATCCCTGCGCAACTCTTGCACGGCAGCGCAGTCACTGCTTGAAGCTTTACCCTTTCTATGGAGGAAAAAACAAAAGTTTTCTTCTTTTCTCAAAAAAATTTATAAGAGGGTCACGCACACCTGGTTGTGTGGATGCTGTACCAGCTTGTGGAGGCCTCTGATGAGCCTGCTCAACGCCGTCAGGCCTGCTTCGTTGCGCAGATCAAAAGCCTTCGTCTGGTCCACCAACTTGGTCAGACCTGGAGTGCAGCATGGAAGGGCATGAAAGGAATGATAGTTTTGTCAGTACATCTGTCTTACTATGTTGACTGACTGTTTGACTTTTGTTTTGGACCGCAACACATACTGCCTATCTACTTCACCGTTCACATACGTTACGCAGGTAGTGACTGCAGCGTAAGCCGTGCAGGAACAGCGATGTGAAGTGACATTGCTTGTTCATTCATGCATTTCTTAACTATGGGTCTTCCCTCGAATTCAGGTACGTACAAAGCTCCCTGTATCTGATCCCATGCTTAAGGTGTCACACTGTGAGCTGCAGCATGCAATTGTACAAGCTCAACAAGGACCTCATGGTAAACAGGATGATTGACAAGAGCTGCATGAGCATAAGACCCAGTGATCAATGTAGCCTTTGCACATCAGTCAACTGGCTCAACAGAACAGCTCAACCACGACCAAAACAGGAGCGTATGATCCACTGTAACATGTTTGTTGCCATGTTCTGCAAGCAATGGCACAGAAGAATAAACAGACGTGCCTGAAAACGTCAGCAAGGAGTCCCATATTAAGTCAGCGTGCAGCTCTGCCATTTCGCCAAGACCCTCTAGGGCTTCCAGGGGTTGATACTGCAGCTGATTCACCAACACACTGCTGCCACCTGCAGGGTTTTCAATCAGGGCGTTTGTGGATGCCCTCAACATAATCAGCCCAGCCAGCAGCATGCAGACAGACAGACAGGTCAGACAGACAGGTCAGACAGCACACCAAATAATCAAACGACCAAACATGACTCAATGGCTGGAGCAGCAGAATTGCACTCTGACCACATCAGCATCAACAAGATGTCCTGAGCCCTCAGAAACACGACAGCCTGGTATGTCCATCTTTTGCTCTGAACAGCAGATAATGACAAGAAGACAGAAGACCCACATGTGTGCATGTAAACATGTATGCTGCGTGTTCCGCATTGCTCATCATACACGCATGCTTTGCAGCTTGCACCGACTCACCATGCATGGCTGAACTACATCAAGACTTACAGTATGCAATCATGTGAAAGGACAGATAGGCAACACAGCAGACCTAGAGGGCACCAAAGACACAAGATTACAGCTGCATCCTTTCTGCCGTGGATTCAAAGACAAGGTTTTGCTAGGCAAAGTACCTGCAATTGCTATGGTGTTACAGTCAGCTTTGCTTCTGCAGGCAAGGCTTGTGATTGCCCAAGCAGCCAGTTGACTGACACTAGATCTGTTCTTGCCCAAGCTGTATGCTGCCTCTTTGGTCACCGCCTGCATCCGAGACAATGTGAGACAGCGAGTGATAACAGCAAATTTAACCGATTTGAACATTCTCCAGCTCATGATGAGCTAGGTATGTGCAAGACTGCAAGCAAGACACCTCAGAAGCACTGTCAGTCACAGTCCAGTCAAAACTGGACACAAAACAGCATTTGAAACTGTTGGTCCTTCACAACACTTGATCCATCACAGCCCACATTGCGTGTGCGTGTGTGTGAGCCAAGATAGTGTGTGAGCCAAGTTAGTGTGTGAGCCAAGTTAGTGTATGAGCCAGCTGTGAAAGCAATGAGACACTGTGTGGTCAGCATGCAGATTCTCACAGCATGCAACAGTACAGCAAAGCGTATGAGAGGTGTAAGCCAACCTGTAGAGCTGCAGCGTCATCAGCAAAGATCTGCAAGGCCACCAGGCAGATGACAGCTGCAAGCACAGCTTGCTGTCCCTCTGAGGTCAGGCAAAATCTCAGGCATCTTAACAGCATTGACATGGCTCTGCAGGACAGCATCAGCTGCTGTGGGTGCTCTCAATGAAAGAAACGAAAATACTACACCTTTCGGCGTCAATTCACTGAGAAGCCAAGTATTATACTGCCCAGGTGGTGCTCTTGCATTCAGTGCGTGGAGAGGAAGTTCAAGAAAATGGGCTACAGCATTTGTCGATAATATGCAATGTGCGCTGCAACCTTTACACAGCTGTGGGGCGTTGTGCCTTTGATAGCCTGATACAAAAAGCCAGACTGAAACTGATGAGCTGAAACTGAATTAAGCATGTGTGAATAGTAGGCTACCGGATATGGCAGGTCAAACATTGGTTCCAAATGTCAGACTCAATGCATGAGGGGTGTTTGAGGCATTGCAGTGTAAGCTGGGTGTATGGTACAGAGCTCCTGGGTCCAGGAATGCTTTCAGTGTACATACATATGCCAGCAAGCTGCATGATGTACCATCAGGTGTGCAAACATGCCTACTGCGGCAGCCCTGTGACGTCTTTGTGTGTCATTGCCAATGGGCTGTATGACTCGTGACAATTGATGTGCAGGGTGTACAGCGACGTGCTGACAGTGCAGGTCCTGCAGCTCAGAATTCAGACCTGCGAGAACGCTGAAGTTGGTTTCTCTGATACCCAGGCAAGAACATTTGCATCAGCTGGCTTGAAGCTGTCTTCAAGTCCTCTGCCTGTGACTCTGCATCACCATCGTCGTGTTTGGCCAGCTACAGAGTCAAGAAGGGTTAGAGGGCTCTGGCCCCTTGGGGTTCAGATATGTACACTAAATGCAGACTGTGCAAAGCCTGCAGCCTCCTTGAAGCTGACGCTCACCAAACACTCTTGCAGCTGCCAGGGACGCGACTGCCTGAGCATGCCAGTGGACGGAATCGAAATCAGGCAACTGCTCTGCTCCACCAATGCGCCTGTGCACTGCTATGGTACACAGCAGTGGCCCAGACGTGAGCGCGTCTGCGCGTGCAACGGGTAGAAGTCAGGGCTGTCTGATGTGTTTCTACTATTGTGCGCACGCAGACGAAGCTCTTCTCGCTGCTTGGATGTCAGCTTAGCCTCATATATGCATACCCTCGAACTGCTTCAGCACGGTGTCAGCTGCAGAACCCACGTGCAAACTTTGTGTCGCGTCCTGAAGTGCGTTGCGTATTTGCTGGATTGTGGACAACGAACATAATGCCGGATCCTGGTCAAATTCTCGGACCCGTGCGAGGGTCCTGTTCGCAGCTGTCATCACTGATCACGTTTGCACAAAGAGCAATTTGCGTTTGCCGAGGTCCAACGTCCGTGCTATTGTTGGCATGTGCAACAGAAGCATCGTCGGCGCAATTGCCAGCTTACTTGTTTTCCCTCGTTCATGTGCACATATTCTGCTGAACGCTTAAGGGGTTGCAATCACATGCAACTAGTTGGCCACATGGGACACCGTGCCTGTTGTCAGCCCTTCGGTTACGGTATAATCTCCACGTGTCTGCCCTTTGCCAAAATCAAACCTCTAACAAATTTTCCCCGCCCTCAGCATTTTGTCCCTTTTGCACTTGCTATAGCACTTGCCAGGGATGCACTTTGGTGAAGACGTTTGCCACTCGTGTGTTCGGGCATCACTGCATTTTGCAGGTTGTAGACTGAGAGCAACGCGTCAGAATGTACTTGACTTCAGACGTGTGATACACGTTGTTTAGTTTGTCACTATGCAAATGCCCTGCAAATTCCACACATGGGTCAATGTCTGACGCTGGCCCTCAAACGAGGCTAGCTGTCAAAGTATGAAGGGTTCAGGCAAGTTGTGCAACATCTGCTCATGATGACAATCATTCTTTGGACCAGTGCCACCATGCAAAGCCTGATGGTGGAGACAGCAATTCATTGGCAAGAGGTAAGCGGTGTATTGCTGTGCTTAGTGTGACCTATGACTGTGCAACTGTTTGGCGTTGAGCACGTCCCCTGCAGAACTTCAAAAATGCTGTTTCTCAGCTCAAAAGCAAACAGTCAAGACTGTTCAAAGGACGTTCAAGCAACGTTAGAGGTTTCAAATCCTTGCCAAACAAATCTTGTGCAGTGGGCTGGGGGGAGAGCAACACTACAGATGCCAGTTGACACCAGGTGTTGACAGATTGAGGCTTGGAGACAGCACGCCAAAGCAAGGGATGTTCATTCAAGGGGGTCACTACTGCTTGTGATGCTGCTGCTGCTGCTGCATGGCCATCGGCGGCCGCATCTGTTGCACATTTTGCATCTGCATCTGCATTGCAATTGCAGCATGCGTCAGAGCAGGCCTTCCTTCAACTGGTCAAATTAAATGGTATGTAATGGATGAAGGTATTGTTGTTGCAAGCAAGACACACACGACAAGCTGTCAGTTCAAGCAAGCATAATGATATTTTGCAAACATATGCATGTGAGTATTGCTTGCACAGGTAGCCTGCACCGGCCTGATTGAGAACTGCAAAGGAAGCTGTGCATGGAGCTGCAAGCTGTGAATTACAGTACCAACAATGGCACACATGCAGGATTCAGTATAAAATCTTGGTCACCGAATGTTGATCAGACAAGGCATTGTTTTCCTCCACTGCAACCTTATACTTTAGAGATGTGTACTCACTGCTTGACTGCTACTATGAGGGGGCATCATTCCAGCAAGGCCTGGGGCTGTTGGTTGCTGGCCCATCATGTGGGGGTGCATACCCTGCTGATTCATCATAGCATTGGGTGGCATGCCCATTCCCATGCCATTCATCTGCAGGCAAGACTCAAGGAAACTTGCATGCTATGGCTCATCAGCTGGGTGCCGCAGGTATACTGACAGTGCTAGCAATATTGGCTAAATATGCAGATTGAGTGCACATCGCCACAATTTGGTGATGCATCATGCAGCGAATTTGCAACAGCTGTAACATCAAAGCAGCAGAGTTGCTGGGGTAGCTGTACTGTCAAGCACAATGCTTAAACACAGCGCTTGAGGGCAAACAGATACACAACAGTGAAATGTTCTCTGCAAAAGACGACGCAATTTGCAGGCAAAATACGTTGGTCCTGACAAACCTGGGGGGCTTGCATATTGCCTACGCCTGACATGACTGGTGACATGGCCCCTTGGGGCATGCCCATGTTGCCCTGCCCCATGCCCATGTGGGGCCGGGGCTGCCCAGGCATGGCCCCAGAATATGCATATCCAGGAGGCCTCATGGCTTGCTGCAGTACACAAATGTGCAAGCTATGGACTAGTGCAGACTACACTAGTAGTGTGGTGATTCAGATCTGTTGTGATGACTGCAAGGGCTGCTGTGTTGCTCAACCAAAGGTTTGATGCAGTCTGGCAGCACTGACTGCAATTCCTCAGCTGAAGAGCACTTTGATACGAGCATGCAGCGTGCAAGGAGAGCAGTTCTTGTGATAGTCATTGAGATTAGTCTCAAGACATACTGACATGCTGAAGGTTTATACATGATGAGGCAAGAAACAGCTGCCAGCATGCGTTCTGTGGTATCAACCACCCAGCTATGAGCAACAACACCCAGACAAAGAATGTGAGCTGTTTGCTTCAAGTTGATGCTACTACAAGTTGATGATCACATCCTTCTCACTTTGGCTTGCACAATGGCCTCACCTGTGACGCTTGAGCTTGAGTCATGGGCTGCATCCCCTGTTGCTGCTGCTGTTGCATGCCAGGCTGCTGCATGCCAGGCTGCTGCATGCCTGGCTGCTGCATGCCTTGCTGCTGCATCCCAGCTGGTTGCATCCCAGGTTGCTGCATTCCTGGCTGTTGCATGCCCTGCTGCTGCTGCTGTTGCCGCTGCTGCATCTGCATCTGCTGCTGACGCTGCTGCACGTCTTGGATTGGCTGTAAGCAGCAGAGTTGTCAGCAGTCAGCAGTGATAGGCATTGACGAAGATCACTGATACAGTGCAGGCATGCAATTCTGACGCACTGAGCACCTGTGTGCAACGAACTGTCAAATGCTAGAGCTGACAGCAGCAGATGCACTTGAATCATATGATCTGACAATCTTGCAAGCATCCAAGCGTGACAATGCAGACAATGACAAAAGCGCGGGCACCAAAGTACAAAAGTCCTGACACTTCAACAAAGCTGGCAGCAGGCATACAATGACTGTGCTGGGTATACCATCACCGCCACCAACATTCATGCAGAGTGCATTGCATTCTGCATTAAGAAGCCGCCCTGTTGACCATATGCAAGCAAGCTGAACACAGAATGGCCAGGAAGCAACGGAGATAGGAGATACTATGAGGATGCAAGATACTGTGGAGATACTGTGGAGACAGGAGACACTGTGGGGATAGGAGAGACTATGGGGAGAGGTTGCGCACCATGCCAGTCCGCAGCACATTATACTGCAGCTGCAATTGCTTGTAGTGGCGCATCACAGCGGCATGGTTGTTCGTGTAAGCCTGTCTCTGCTCGTCTGTCAGAGGCTGGCCCGCACCGTTCTTGCCTGTAAAACAGCAAACAGCCAGTCGCCATCGCTGACATTCACAAGTATAGTATAACTTTTGTTTGTATCTGACTTTATTACAAAATACAACTTTAGATCTATACAGTCATTGCTTCATAACTCCATAAAGTAATTTCATGACAGATCACAGAGGCAGGTTCATGCTCCGCAGAAAGCTTAATGAGACACATAGCACAGCCCACAATACTGTGCCTAGTCCCAACTGGGCTCTGCTTTGCATGCTGACAACTTTGTGAGCTGCAGACAATGTAGCACAGATCTGACTTACTGACAAGGTGGTGTGGAAGTTGACACTTTGAGTACGCATGTAAACTGCTGCTGATGCCCATTGAATGCTTTTACAGCTGTGCAGTTGTAAATCTAGACTGCACAACAACTGTTTGACAGACACAATATGCTGCGCAACACAGACTTTGTTCTTGCTTACTGTTGTTACAAGCCTAATCAGGCAGACCCAGCCACCTCAGCAGGTCTGCTTACAACAGTCAAGCACCAGGGTTGCTGTTTACAACTTCAAGCACCAGGGTTGCGGTTTGCTCTAGGATTGAAGCTGAGGCAACAAGGTGCACCTGTGTTGAGCATCTGCTGCAGCTTCTGGACATTGGCCATGCACTGCTGCATCTTGTTCAGGATGAGCTGCTGCTGCTGCTGCTGGGAGGACTGAGGGGCAGTCCCAGGTGGTGCCCCACCAGCAAATGGTTGCATGGCAGGGTTCACAGCAGGGCTGCCACTGCCAGGGGGCATGCTGCCCATGGAGGGCCTGACCCCAACCCCTCCTGGGACTGACGACATGGCAGGATCGCCATTGGTTGTCCCAGGTAGCATGGGGGATGGGTGTGAGGGGGGTCTCATGGTCTGCCCAGGGAAGCTTTGCTGTGCTGCCGCGGCTCCAACAGCACCTGTGACCTGCAGATGAGTTCAATGCAGACTCAGCATTGACACAGCGAGTGTCAAGAGAACACCACATTGGCATCTTAGGGCTGGTGTTGACCCACCAACTGCAGCCGCATACACCATGCAAACAACTCAGTGGCGTGGAGCTCTTGACAAAAGCCTTGCAGTGAGCAACACAGATCTCGCCTCCTGCAGATGGGCTGCTGCTGCGCATATTGCAGCAAACAAAAATTCCATGGAACAAAGCACATAGTGCATGAAGAATGATTATCAGCAATTGACAACGCCTGGTGCTCTTTTCAGCACTGCCAGCCTGCCAACTAGCTTGCAAACCCACTCTCAGTAAGATACAGACAGCATGCAGTCGTCTTGAGCACTAAACCCCCCCAGCAGTCACAAACAGACATGCTGGCACAACACGTACAAGTTCCAACAGGCACAGCATCTCTGCACATCAGGCACGCTGATATGCGTGGCCTTCAGGAAAGCTGTTTGAACAAGCTCTGAAGGCGTTGGTGTCACAATGACTGGCATCAGCGACCAAGCATCAAGCACTGCATGCCACATGATCCACAGTAAGGCCGGCATGCAAGGCTGACATGCACGGCCGACATGCAAGGCAGGCTTGCTTACTGCAGGCACAGCAGTTGGCTGAGGCTGCTGCATGTTGCCTCCAGGAATGCCAGCCTGCTGAGCCTGAAGGCGCTGCTGCTCAAGGGCCTGGGCCTGCTGCTGCTCCAGCTGCTGCTGTCGGATCTGCTCGCGCTTGTGACGCGTGGCGGCCCACTCGATCATCTCCATCGCGTTCAGGTGGCGG
>JAABUO010007726.1_pt1 | contig 12243 bp, 12 predicted proteins | sample 5559291 | NCBI WGS metagenome assembly JAABUO01 (sample SAMN10711878, study PRJNA513372) | rock metagenome | isolation source: Antarctica rocks | place: Antarctica: Victoria Land, Finger Mt sud
AGCAAAACGCTCTGGCAAGTATGTCTCCGGATGAACGTTCAATCCAAGCCCTGCAGGATCCACACCATCCACAACCAGCGTATTATCAAATCCAAAACCCCTTTGGCCGACCACCACCACCCGATCAACCCCAATATTTGCACCCCCAACAACCACCACACAGTCAACCACAAAGCCCCCACAGCCTACCACCATCATACAACCAACCACAAAGTCACTATGGCCAACAACCACCATCTAACCAACCACGAAATCTGCCCGCACAATCCTATAACCAGCCACAAGCGCAACCTCAACGGGGTCCAATGCCTCCACCTTCAGCGCCAGATATCGAGTTTATAGACGGTGGAGTTGTACCAAGGAGAGGTGAAAAACGCAAACCACGAGAACCGCCAGCTAGTTCCGACGACGGGTCTAGTAGCGGGCGAAAGAAAAGACACTAATGGTAATTTTTCTATCTTTATATCCCCTTCGATGAATCCTCTTTCCCACCGTTTAAACCTTCTTAACATTTCCTTCACCTTCTCTTCCTTCTACGCAACTCATTCAGCAGTTTCCCAAACAGGATCAGCACTCGGAGTCAAAGGAGAAGGCCCAGCTCGGGATATATATGTTTTCTCTTGAAAATAGTGAGAGCTTGTGGGATCTTCTAGGAGGAAATCAGTAGTGATTTTCTGTTTAGTGTATTTTTCAAGTCCTTTTCCTTCTTAAAAGGTATGTTTAATATTCAAGTAGTGATAGCAAAGCTCTCACTCTACAGCTATCTCAGTCAATCTTGCCCAGCATTTATTCTGTCCCATTACTATTCCTTCATAACTTTCTTCACACTCTCAAAGAAAACCATGCTGCATTCTCTCAGGGTTCCGAACGAATCTTCGCCTATAGACGTTTATGCCTCATCTCAAACGGGAGATTGGAAGACCACATGGGTTGTACTATTCACTCAACATCCGCTGCATTAGATGGGGGTAAGGATCTTCCAAATTCCTCAAAGTCAAGCCTTGCAGCGTTGTACTTTCTCTTCAAAGAAAGTCTTCAATTTCTCATCCAACCATTTCAAATCTTCCTTACTGTCACCGGGTCCGCCAGCCCAGTGTCCCCAGATTGAAGGGAATACGTCTATCTGCCCAATACCTGGTTTCATGTTCGCAAATTCGATTTCCGAGTCCTCCGGTCTGGTAGCCGACGCGAAAACTATTAGCAAGAGTCTTCATAAAAGTACCAAAGGTATAGAATTTAGTTCCGATGGCGCTTACGGAAAATACAAGTCTGTCTTTCCCGGAAGGACCAGGGTTTTTGCTTTGATGCCTTGCATAGCTTCCTCGAAGCTGCCGTTGTATGGCTCTTGCAGGGAACAGTCGCCGCTTTGCCAGGTTTGCAACATTGTGAGCATGTTCTCAGGGTCTGGCAAAGGTGTCAGCTCACGCCACTCGATAAGAAAATCAAATGGCAAAGGTTGCTATCTAACCTTTGGAGCAAGCCCACTTCTCCCAAAAGCCAACCAGGAAGGACTCCAGATTCGAAAACCCAAAGTGTTTCTCATGGAGCTTCTCACGATAAAAGCTTTGGCTGAAGCCCCTGTTCCACGACTCAACACTCGGTTTTAGGATTTCGTATAAAAGGTAGAAAGCTTACCAACCCGCGTAACCCCTTCCAAACGCCTTCATCCCAACCGACTTCTCATCCTCCGTCCAGGTTCTGAACTTCTCTCCCTCGGCCACAACTGCCCCTTCTTTCGGACCGGCAGACCGGATCCCCTTGGCCGCCAACATCGCGCTCTTTACACCTTCCAGAAATACTTGGTTGTGCAGGGACGTTTTTGCAGAACCGCAAAAGGGGACTGCGAGATCCATGAACTCGGGATATTGCGTTATCCATTGATATGTTTGGCCAGCGCCCACTAGGGATAGGGTAAGGTGCTATTCCCAAGTGCGAAAGATGGTGATAGACTTACTGGACCATCCCAGAACGGCGTGCAAATGTTTGATATCAAGGTGTTTGGTTACGAGCTCGTACTGTGCTCGGACGTTGTCGTAGAAGGAGACTCTGGGGAAATTCTTTAAGGTTGCGTGGTTTGAAGGGGAGGAGGACTCCCCGTTGCCGAAGAGGGCAGGTATGATGATGAAGTACTTGATGTTGGTAAGAACGTGCGACAGCATACGCAAGACTGGATCTTGGGGAGGAATATTTACATTCTTTGGGTTGAGCGTTTTGTCCTCGCCAACCAACCAGACATTGTCGTATATCGCTAGGAATGCATGAGTAAAAGGGGTCTTGCAACGAAGAATGACTTTTTCTGTTACATCCTGAATACCATGTCGGATACACAATCGCAGGGGCTTTAGGGTTGCCGAAGGTTTTATATGCAATGTAAGCGTCGGGTATGGTAGCATTGCATTGGAGATGCCAGTCTCCTAGCTTGTAGGTCTCAAACTTGGGGGATGACATATCAAGGGTCTTGAGAGCCTTGAGGGTTATTCGGTTTTTTCAATGTTATAACGAGCTTATCAAGCAATTCCTCACGATTCGATTCATCAGAGCCGTCATGGTATATAAATCAATACGATGCTGCCCCGCTCTCATTATCGATAAGCCCCGCAGTCAGCGATTAGGGCTTGAAGGCGTCAAGTTTTAATTGTTAAACTCTAGCGAGACTATAAGAGATTAAGGTTCTAATCAGTTTCCCAAACTAATCGCTTCTTCAGAAATGCCATTGTAGCTGCCGGCAACCACAATGGCATCGGAATAGTAAAGGGATATCCTATGACGTAGTAATCAGGAACGGACGGATGGGATTCCATCTCCGTTCACGGAGATGTCTTGAAATTTCCATCTCTTCTTTATGATAATTTCGAAGCTATACAACTTGTAATATATAGTATAGGTATCCAGTGTATTTGGTATAAAGCTTAGGGAGGCAGAACTATCTAGGAGGAAAATCTATACTATATAAGGGGGGGTTGTGGTGTACGCGGCCCTGTGGCGAAGCAACCCCTATTTAGGCGGGAACTGCTAATTTTAGTACCTCGGTAATGACCCTAATTCCAACTATACAATCAGACTCCTAGCAAATACTCTCCGCCACTTCCACCCCTCCCTTTCCCCCCGCATCATGGTTTCCAACTTCTCCGACGCCGAACAGCGTACCCATGACCCTAAATCCCACGAACAGCGCGCCGACGCTGAAAAACTTGTTGGCCGCAATCCGCATCCCGACTTCTCCAAAGTTCAGGCCTCGCGCCCGGATTGGGAAGAACAATCACAATGGCACTTTACGAAGACGAGGAAGCCCGACTGGAAGCTCGGGGAGAGTGCGAACGACGGCGGAGAGAGTCTGAAGAAGAAACACGTCGAGATTGACCCGTACGAGGAAGGCAGACCGGCGATATTCAACTACAAGCTGTTGATATCAGGCATTGTGCCGAGGCCTGTTGGCTTCATCAGCACAAGATCTGAAGACGGTACGGACCCTCCCCCTCCACGTTCCCCCTCAAACTCTCCTTTTCACGCAATTTGAGATAACTAACACGTCCCAGGCTCCTCCACAAACCTCTCCCCGTTCTCCTACACCCAAGTCATCAACCACGACCCCCCGCTCTTCACTATCGGCTTCGCCGGCGGCTTCGCAAACGCAAAGGACACCCTGCGCAACCTGGCCGCCACGCGCGAATGCACCATCAACCTCATCTCCGAGCACTTCCTCGAAGCCGCCAACGCCACCTCCATCAACGCCCCTTACGGCGTCTCCGAGTGGCCGCTGAGCGGCCTAACTCCCGCGGCATGCACGGAGGTGAAATGCTCAAGGGTCAAAGAGGCCGTCTTCAGCGTCGAGGGGAAATTGGTCAGCACGCAGGAGTTCGAGTCGCGCGTTACCAAAGGGAAGAAAACAGGGGTGTTGGCGATTGTGGAGGGTGTGAGGTTCTGGGTCCGTGAGGACGCGATTAATGAGGAGAAGAATATTATTGATCCAGCGGTTTTGAGGCCGATGAGTAGGTTGGGCGGGATCACGTATGGGAGGACTACGGAGGCGGTTGAGATCCCCAGACCGGATTGGACGGAGGAGGTGGAGAAGAAGGGGGGAAGGGAGGAGTTGGTGAAGGGGAAGGTGGAGGCAGTGAAGTGATTCGTGATGGGTTTGATTGATGGGATGATGGGAAATTGGGATAGATAATATAGGATTGGGGTTGTAGATAGTAGGCTTATTTCCCTTCATCGCCCGGTTGAAGAGGGTTCACTCAGTCTTCTAGAGTATATAATTCGAGTGGTGTACATATTCATCAGTGCCAACCTTACACTCAGCAACAAGGATCAAAAACAATCACATCTTTTCTCATTCTCCGTCTGGTTGATGGTGGGCAGCCGATGGGGTTTATGGGTGATTCAATGACACGTATACCTCAGAGTTCCAGTCATCAAATCGTGCGTCTGCCATTGGACGCCCTGAGCTAGAGACGTTGACGATTCTTGTATCGTCCCCGGCAGCACACGTTACTTCTCATTTGAAGGGTTATAAGCAGGAAGTGTTTAATATAGTTTATTCCAACACGGGCTTTCGATTCCATCTACTGTCGTGGGAATTTTAGACAGCCATGATGAGCCGCATGGCTGATTATGATGTCGGAAGTTTCTCCGCACTTGCCTTGATGGATGTAACAGCCCCTAAATGAAGCCTGGGTGCTGAGATCGAGAGGGATGTACTTGGTGGTTATAATCGGGAGAGCAGACTCTAGGCCGTCGAATATGGACTTGATTTTTGTGGGAGATCGACTGGTGAAGATTATCGGCTTTGATAGTGCGGTATTGTCGTAGCGAGTGGGAGAGCTGTTTCTGCTTCGAAACTACCTTCGCTCCGACTAGTGACGAAGACGAGATTGTCAACTGTGAAGCTCCGCATCGACGAACTCTTTGCTGTCTCTCAAAATCTCCACAGCTTCGAAGCCAGTTGTTGCATGCTTAAACCGGACCATTTCTTCAGCAAAGGAATTTGATTGTGGAGCTTCAAGGAATTTTGAAAGTTGTTTCTTGGTAGCGTACGTGGTGGATTTGGTTAGGTTACTCTTGCCCGTGAGTATATATATAGCTCGTCAACTCAAGGGAGGGGTGATAGATCTAGATTATGTGGGTTTGGGCTTTTGCGTGAGGGTGTGATGATGTTGAGGGTTAGTTGTTTTGATCGGGTTGGTAAGGAAGGAGTATGGGATAGGTAGTGGCTTTTTGTAATTTATTATGAGACGATGATGAGAAGAGGGGCGCTTAATTTGGGAAAAGTTGTTCGATGAAAGGAGGTTGTACTAATACCACTCTTCAGAGCATTGTGATCAGCAGGGATTCTCGGGCCGGTGCCGGACACTAATCCTCTTTGAGAGTAGCCGCCCAAAGAAGTGTTGCGAGTACCAACCGGTTTCCAACATAAGGTCTGAAGATGCAGTCATCCCAGACGTCTGGAGGAGCTGCACTCATGGATTGAGCCTGTATGGTTTCTTCTATATAATGTACTGCTAGCACTAAATAGCGGCTGTCGAACGTCCGCCCTGTACCGATCTCACAAGCTCGCCCTCCGTGAGTCTCCCATCTTCAAGTTGATCGACCACCGGCGGAGCACTCAGTTGTTGGCGATCATCCAGATGGCGTCTCCACCAACTCGCCAGTGGGGTGTGACACCCCCGATCTCCCTGAGCTTACCGACTGATGCTGAGCTTGCCGCAAACGATGCGCTCGTCGCGGAATTGAAAAGGCAGAACAATTTTGAGGGTACAGAAGAGACAGAGAAGAGGTACCCGACTAGCTACAGAGATGCTGAAGTCCCCTGCTGAACTTGTCGCCACAGGAAAGCTACCCTCCAGTTGATACAGAAAATGACGGTGGAATTTGTAAAGCATGTCAGCAAGAAGAGAAACCTCCCACAATCAGCCATTGATGCCGCGGGTGGTAAGATCTTCACATTCGGTAGCTATCGCCTCGGCGTATATGGGCCTGGTACGTTGCTATGTTCGCTCTTGCGGTGCATCAATCGAGTTCTAATTCTGGATAGGCTCGGATATTGATACCCTGGTCGTTGTACCAAAACAAGTTTTCCGCGAAGATTTTTTCGAATACTTTCCTGGCATCCTGGAAAGAATGGCTCCTCCTGGCGCCATTGAAGAGATGACTCCAGTACCTGACGCGTTCGTGCCTATCATCAAGCTAGAACTTTCCAGCATCAGCATTGACCTCATATTTGCACGTCTGGCCGTTCCATCGGTACCCATTGGACTGAATCTCAAAGATACGAGCTTGCTAAGAGGTTTGGAAGAGAGGGACCTCCGATCTTTGAACGGAACAAGAGTGACTGATGAGATACTTGATCTGGTACCACAGCAAAAGACCTTTCGGACAGCATTGCGGGCTATAAAACTGTGGGCGCAACGTAAGCAGTTGCTACGTAATGTAAAAAGCATACTGACAATAAGTATCTACAGGCCGAGCAATCTATGCCAACGTTATAGGCTTTCCGGGTGGCGTAGCATGGGCCATGCTGGTTGCTAGAGTTTGCCAGCTGTATCCACAAGCTACTGGTTCAGTGATCATAGGAAAATTCTTCCGTATCATTGGCAAGTGGGGTTGGCCGCAACCGGTCTTGCTCAAAGCCATCGAAGACGGTCCGCTGCAAGTGCGAGTGTGGAACCCTAAGGTATGCATTTCCGAAATACTACAATGGGAAAATCTTATATCATTCAGGTTTATAATGGCGATCGATTCCATCTCATGCCAATCATCACTCCGGCGTACCCTTCCATGTGCGCCACACATAACATTACAATGTCAACGAAAACCATCATTATCCGAGAATTGGAGCGAGGAGGAGACATTACCGATAAAATATTCACCGGTCAGTTGCAATGGAAAGATCTGTTTGCCAAGCATGACTTTTTCACGTACGGCTACAAGTACTACCTGAGCATCATCGCAGGAAGTAGAAGTAAGGATGCGCAACATGTTTGGTCAGGTCTGGTAGAGTCTAAGGTGCGTTTGCTAGTCTCTAACCTCGAAACACAAGCTTCGATTCAAGTTGCACGTCCTTTTAACAAGGGTTTTGATCGCACACATGTTTGCAACACCGAAGAGGAAGTGGACGCTGTGATAAGCGGAGATCTCAGATACCAAGCCGCAAATGTCAAGGTTGAAACCACAGATGATGTCAAGGATCCCAAGCACATCGCAGCTGCTGAAGGCGGCGCTGATGGTATGGAAATGCCAAATGGCAACGGTGAAAGCTCTACCAATGGGGAAGAGCAAAATAAATTCTTTACGACGACCTACTACATTGGTATTGAGCTTGCTCAAGGTCGGTATCACTATGTTTACTGATTGGGCCAGCTGACACAGTCCAGACGCCACCAAAAGACTCGATATATCGTACCAGACCAAAGAATTCAAGGAGCTCTGTCTTGGTTGGCAGAATTATAATCCGGAACTGAATTCTTTGAATATCATACATACTCGAAAGTAAGCATGCCGGCAGTTTTATCTCTCGCCTGTCCTTCTGAGTACGTAGTTAATCAAAACCATCTTAGCTACAACCTTCCGGATGACGTTTTTGCGCCGGGGGAAATAAAACCAAGCAGACCAAGGAAGAAATCGATAACTAAAAAAATTGATCCATCAGCAAAGAAAAGAAGGCTCGAATCTAGCGGAGTTGAGGTGTGTCATCCTGCGAATTCACAAAAAGCATGAACATGAAGGAAATTCTCGATACGACTTCAGCTTTAATGGATCCCCTATCGATCCATGGCCTTGTCAAGTAATGGACGCTAATATCTCGTAGGAAAGAACACCGTCGCAGAACGGTATAAAACGACGACGATCAGACGAGACAAATGGGTCATGACGATTTATGGCACCAATAGGCCACATAACAGACTAAACATATGAGCAATAATTAGTAAGCGTCGAGTCCGAGTCCGATGTTTAGGTTACGGGTCTCACCAACACAGCTCGTAGCTAACATGGAAGGGTATCCTTAAGAAAAACCCGAACATGACCGGGAAGAAAGACGCTCATCTAAAAGCCGGGAATAAATCCGCAGCTAGACATACTAAACACCTCGAGACTTGAAACCATTGCTGGAGATTTAAAGAGGATATCTGACACAGGAGGAAAGGAATAGCACTCGTGCCTATACTTCAAATAGCCCTTTTCACAAAAACCCAATCACAACTTGGCTTTTTCACTGACCAAAATTACAGATAGGTCAGAATTTCACGTACTCAAGGCTGTATGGAGCATTTTCGGGCTTTTCATGTAGCGATGCTCTAGCTTAGCTATGTACATAGAGTAATCTAACACCTTATTTCGAAGCCTACGGGTTTCAGCACTTGCTTTCTCCACTGCGCTGAGTAAGGGCAGTTTGCATCGAAGCCTCTTGCATTGTCCGAGTGTCAGGATCATACAGAGCAAGTCATGTAGATATGGTAACGAAGAGATTAAAACTAGGGAGCTAGATACAGGAGAACAGGTGGTCTATATAACCAGAAGCCAAGCCACTAAGCCCTATCACAAGGCTGACGGCATATCATGCTGTCACACTCGTGACACCGAGAAACTTTCTTAAAGGAACTGAATTTTATGACTTACCGTCCCCTTTCCATTTCCATAAGTCCACGCACTGCAAGAGAAACCCATTCACCACGGACCTTAAGCCGTGTGAAAACAACAAACCGTTAAACCGGCCTTCACAACGATTTCGACTCAATTCAAAAATACCAGTAATAAATAGCTTTAGTAATGTATTGAAATATTGAAGGTAATACAATACACATCAAACGCATTAACAGTACATCAAGGATCGCTGCATGCTGAGCAGCAAATATGACCTTCATAAGCGATCACAGAAAGGGCTGCTCGTGAGTAACAGAAACATCTCGGTAGCGTGTTAGCTGAGATTCATTGAGGATAGGAGATTGAAAGGTGAAAAGCTCAAATCGGGGTTGGTCGTTGCGCTCCTGGCGCGGCAGCCCGCGCGGTAAGAGGCGGCGGCTATATTGATGACCGTAACGCGCGGGATTTGAGTGGGTTTTGGATGGGGATGCTGGATAAGTTTGAGGCAGTACGTTGTATAGGTGAGGAAATGAGAAAAAAAGGGGGGGAGCTTCGAGGGGGTGGTTTGCCGTTGGCGCTGGGATTGAAGCGCCCCAGGGAGGTCCATTATCACTTAGTTGAGCTTGTCGAATATTGTGGCTTATAAGGTTTTGATTTTAGGCCAACGAGATGAAGGGATAGTATCTTTGTGCGCATTCTATCAATCCAGATCAAGCGCTAGCCGTTCGCTTTGCTAAGGTAGCCCCTGAATATACATTGCTCTAAGACTTCTATGCTGCGCTTACCGCCTAAACGCTCGATCCTCAGGAATCGTGCAAAAATGAGCTAAACGTGAAATCCTGTGAGTTTCGTTGGCTTGATAATAGTGGTCCTTGAATTTTACTTGTAGTATTGTCTAGTTCATTATTTTTTCTGGTTTGCGTTTAGTTGGCTGTGGTGAGGATGCAGTTCCGTTCGGGACAGTCGTACGCTAACGAAGGGACAATTCACTAAATAACTTTCCCGCCTACTCCGGCGTCTACAATAAGCGACTTGTACCGATCCCTTGTCACTGAAAGAATTTGTTTGAAAACTTAATTACAACTAGGACTAGGACTTTAATTTTTTGGGTTTACTTATTTCACGCTTTGCAGACGGCGACACTAAGGGCTCGGAAGCCTTGATTAACTGCGATACATTCTTCTTCTTCGACTTCTCCTTCTTCTTCCTCGCCGTCGCCGTCGTCACCGTTAGCATAGTTGAGATTTAGTCTTCAGGACTAAAAATCCTTCTATGATAGAGCTGAACTATATGTATTTAGCGAACTTCGATCTGCATAGTTTTTCTAATTAGAGTTTAACATCATCATTGAATGATTCTTCCAGATCAGTATTTCAAGTAACGTTGCTTCTTGAGTCACATGGTGATCTGGCAACGACGTGGGCTACTCACATTAATGATATCTCGTTAGTATGTGGCTCAGATTATTAGGCGCCGGGTAGGGCGGGAAAGTCAATTAGTGAACTGTCCCTTTACTAGCTTACGACTGTCCCGAATGGAACTGGTGAGGATAGCTTTGTGAAAGGTTGCCTTTGGGATGGGAGGGTGGGGGGTTTAACGGAATTTTCATTGGGTTTGAGAGCTGAGTGACTCTTGAAATGAGAAGGTTCGAGATAGCTTCATGATGTTGTTGCCCTCTAAAGGAGTAGGGGGAGATTCGGTGACCTTGGTTTATGCAGTCTGATTTATTTTCGATTCTCTTTTTTCTTTGTTCAAAAGGTCTTTTCATTGCTGGTTCTATCGTTACAGTCTCTGCTTCTATTTGCCCGTATTCACTGTTATTACTTGAAAAGTTAAAGATGAAAACTACAGGGGAAGAAGCAAAACCGAGTCATTCGTCACATGCTCGACCTGAGAAGTGGTTGATTGTGGCTTGCGATGGTAAGAGACGTTCTTCTTGAATTATATATTGGTTATGTTGAAATGTTAACAACCTCACCCGGCACATGGACGGTACGCTCAAGATCTTCAAATTGACCGCTCGGAAACCTCCATATTGGGGTTCAAACTGATAACCCCTCAATCAGAACAGCGACAACGGTTGGGAATGAAGCAGCTGCTGTCCATGGGACCCAAACGAGCATCTGCACACTCCCCCTAACGTGACGTGTGTATGTCGAACTATACAACGCCAAAGTGACGACGGCATTACGCAGATCATATGCTACCTGGTAGATATCGGTACCGAGGCCAGTCCCCGGGATTACAGATACGATGGCGGCACAGGCGCTGAGTTTTTGAAGACCATCAGAGAGGCGTACGCATTTCTCAGTGATAATCACAAACCTCGGCACGAGATGTTTCTCATTGGTTGCTCCCGGAGCGTATTCAATCCGCGGAGTATCGGCAGCTTCATCAATTGTGTCGGGCTACTAACGATCAGGGGCATGTCGGATTTCTACCATATCTTCAAGAAATGGGGGAACCAGAATACACTCAAGAGCCTGAGAAAGTATGGGACAGATATCCCTTATCCGAGAACATTGGGCGACTATTAGCTTAGCCTTTCGAGAGTGAACCCCCTATCAAAGCAATATCAGTATGGGACACGGTTAATAAACTCCCGCACTTCTCCCAACCACAGTACCTCATAGACAGTCTTACACAAAGCCCTTAGAGTAAAATATTAAACGTCAGCAGTACCTCAACGGATACGCCTCCGTAAGCGCAGCCGTCCACTTCAACGCCGAATACGTATTCCAAGCCCTCGCACTCGAACGAACACACGCCGCCCATTCTACATAAGCGCTTGGGAAAGACCTGCCGGTCAGGCTAATCCCAAGATGTTGAGATTATGCTGGTTCTGTGATGCTTATAGTAACATACGCCCTTCTCATCTCAATCGTCACATAGCCCAAAAACCCACGCTTAATCTGTCAAGCACGTAGACAGTAGCTCCGACCCCAATACAAACACCGCCAATATCACAATCGCCTGGATCCTGTCTGCAATACATCCTCGACCGACAAGTCCTCAACATGCAATACTACACCGCGAAACAAGTCCCCTTCCCTTTACCTTCGGGCGCTGAGCAAGATTTATGAACTTCAGTGAGAAACATTGAAGCACTTAAGAGTAGCGAAACTCGCATGTTAAGATAATATGATGCAAGTGATTCCGACAGTGAAAAAGGGAGCTCGTGGCAGATAGAAATGCTTGCACGCTTGCTTAAGAATTGAGATGAGAATGAAGAATAGCGTGCAGTATTAACTTTGAATACTTGCAGTTTTAACGATCTTGCTTGATTTCTTAATCATTTCTTCTTTATTCAGAAGAAAGGGGGTTTGTGTTAAGATGTGCTGAATGGCATTACTTTATCGAGATCTGAAAGATATATGATTTGAATGCGTGGAAAATGAGTTTTCAGAAGTTATGAAAGAAGTAAAACCGTTAACTTGAATCATTGAAAAGAGCGATAGTGTTTTTTGTACCTTTGAGCGACGTGCTGTGTATAAGTATTCTATTTCCACGGAAACTTTTGTCTTCTCGAGCTTGTTAAACTTCCTATGGTATCTTTCCTGCGCAATTGAGATATTTTCTGGACCCGTTACGTTTTTGGATTAAGGAGAGATGCCACCTCGTGGTTGGTTTTCGGGATGGATGGGGAGGGATTTCGTGTTGGTGTTT
>JAABUO010007727.1_pt1 | contig 12243 bp, 6 predicted proteins | sample 5559291 | NCBI WGS metagenome assembly JAABUO01 (sample SAMN10711878, study PRJNA513372) | rock metagenome | isolation source: Antarctica rocks | place: Antarctica: Victoria Land, Finger Mt sud
AGCCCATGCTTGCAATCGCTTCTTCCGCACCCTGAACTCATGCTTTATGTCGGTGGCGGTGGGGTGGTGGGTGGTGGGTGGGTTGGGTTGATTGGAGGGATTTGCCAGGAGAAAAAACGAGATGGGAAGGAAGCAGAAGAACAAGCAGGCGGCGCCGCCAAAGCATCCATTGGATGTTGCTGATGATGCAAAGAGCAGCAAGAGGAGAAGGAGACGAGACAAGGTGGTGCAGGTTGGGAAGGTCCAGCCGAACGGGAAAGTGGACGAGATGGAAAATGTGAACTCGAGTGAGGAGTTTGAAGACTTCCACGGCTTTGATGGACCTGAGGGCGGCCTTCATGGCGAGTCCTCCCAGGAGGTAGTCGACTCCGACGAGGAAGCTGGGGGCTTTGTCTTTTCCGATGATTCTGGAGATGAAGAGAAACTCACCGCAGCAAATGAAGACGCCATGGTCCAGCAGGCCAACGGAGATGTAGACAGCGACGACGAGGATGTGGATGACTTCGATCCGGAGGGAACTCTTCAAACAAACATCATGGACGAAGACGGTGTCAAAGTATTGCCGCGCAGCGGTGAAGAAGAGGGACTCGCGCCCGACCTGCAAAACATCCGCACACGAATCCATGAAATTGTGCGCGTCCTGGATGACTTTAAAACCCTACACGAAACGGGACGCTCGCGAACAGAGTACACGGATCTACTGATCCGAGACATTGCAACCTACTATGGTTATTCGTCGTTTATGGCCGAGAAGCTCTTCCATCTCTTCCCGGTCGGCGAGGCGATTGAGTTTTTCGAGTCCAATGAGGTTCCGCGCCCCGTCACGATCCGCACAAACACCCTCAAAACCACACGGAGAGATCTGGTGCAGAACTTGATCCATCGAGGGGCCAACGTCGAGTCGATTGGGAAATGGTCGAAAGTGGGATTGCAGGTGTTTGAGTCTCCAGTGCCCATAGGTGCTACCCCAGAGTACCTTGCTGGCCACTACATCTTGCAGGCCGCCTCTTCCTTCCTCCCCGTCATTGCGCTCGCCCCCAGGGAGCACGAGCGCATCCTGGACATGGCCGCAGCACCAGGAGGTAAAACGACCTATGTTGCAGCCCTGCAGAAGAACACGGGCTGCATCTTTGCCAACGATTCCAACAAATTGCGAGCAAAGTCGTTGGTTGCAAACATACATCGGCTCGGTGTTCGAAACACCATTGTCTGCAACTACGATGCGCGAGAGTTCCCTAAAGTTGTGGGAGGATTCGATCGCGTCTTGTTGGATGCTCCATGTTCTGGCACCGGCGTCATCTCGAAAGACCCTTCCGTGAAGACCAACAAGACTGCAAAAGATTTCATGCAGCTGCCGCACCTCCAAAAGCAACTCCTCGTTGCCGCCATCGATTCCACGGACGCCAGCTCAGCTGCCGGTGGAGTCATTGTCTATTCCACCTGCTCCGTCACTATTGACGAGAATGAGTCTGTGGTGGATTATGCACTTCGCAAGCGTCCGAACGTCAAACTGGTCGACACTGGACTCTCCTTTGGAAAGCCGGGCTTTGTGCGCTTCCGCGAAAAGGTCTTTCATCAGTCCATGGCCTTGTGTCGGAGGTACTACCCGCACACCTACAATGTGGACGGTTTCTTTGTGGCCAAATTTCAAAAGACCTCCAGCCATGTAGCTCCTGGTGGGGACAGGGATACCTCGACCGTGCGAGGTCGCGTGGTTGATGCTGCGGAGGTGCGTGGGGGTCAGTTTGATGATACGGCAGACGAAGAGTATATTGCACAAAGCAAGGCGCGTGCGTTGAAAAGAAAAGGCGTAAAGGCCACCACAAAGGGGACAAGGTCCAACGGTATATAGCACGGAAAAACAGGAATCAGGAAGCACTTGTAAAGAAATAGAGGGTTTTGGAAACGAAAGATAGTCTTTCTCAAAATTACTTGTAAACTGCAGGGTATTATATAGCCACCCGCTCTGCCGTGACATTATAGATTCGTACTATTCATCGTGTGGTCGTGAAAATGCACTTGCACCAATAATCTCGTGAATCTCAAGAATAGTTTGCGCCGAGGGAGAAGGGACTGCATCAAGGTGGCATCAGGCAGCTCCCACACACATGCGACTTGGGGTTGCTGGGTGGTCCCGGCTGCAGACCCGACGAGACGCGCATCATTGGCGTGGCCGACATGTGCTGCTCCAGAAGTTGACCCCGACGCTCCTGCTTCTCACGCTCGATCCTCTCGCGCTCGTGCGCCGGGAGCATCTTTTTGTACTCCACGCGGAGCTTTCGGCCTGCGATTTCGTAGCCGTTGAGGGAGTTCACAACAACCGCTGCTTCCTCTGGGGCCGAGAAGTTTGCAAAGCTCAGCCCGCGAAAGACGCCTCGGTCGTCGAAATGGTAGTTGAATGCATAAGGGAGCGGGATTTTTAGTTGTGTCATTACTTCGAGCAGCTGCTCCTTCTTCACCGCAAACGGTATGTTTTTGATAACAATCGCGGTGGGTATGATTTCCTCCTCGGCTGGCGACTGGCTTCTTGCCATCATGTCAAAGGAATGCCGCTCGGCACTGCCGGGAGACATCAGGGACGGAGTGTGCGTGTGATCAGAGGGTGTGAGATCCATCCATCCATTTGGACACCTCGCGTGCGAGTTTAGAAGAGGACCCGTGCAATTCCCGCACGAAGGCTTGTTGAGTCCCCAAGCCGCATCCGAGAAGTAGCCCTGTTTCTCCAGGGCCGAGGTGGGCGTGAAGGTGGGTGAGAGGCTAGGCCCAAGGCCGCCACCGTGTCCGCCGGTACCAGCAATGGCAGGCTGGAAGCTATCAAAATGGCGAGATCGCTGACGAGGCAGGCAGGGGCGCAATCCAGCTTGCTGATCATTCTCCTGAATTCCAAGCCTGGCCGTTGCACTCAGCAGTCTCCTGTCCAAGCTTGAGAAGTCCGACATGGAGGGGAGGAGGGAGGGGGGGTTGTCCTTTTTTTTCGCACCGTATGTCAACGTGCAAGTCCCTTGCCGGGAAGTGAGAGCACCTTCAACGGAGGGAAAAGCAGTCCTTCCGAGGAACCCGACGTGTCGACAGTCTCAAAGACACTCCTCCTTCTTTTGGGGGGTAGAGGGGCCGTGACTCCACCTGCAATGTACGCAGGGATATGTATGGATTGCAGCAACTCGCGTAATATGAATATCCCCCCCCGGTGACCACAATCCCCTCCTGCACTCACACTGTTACGGGACGGCTCCCTGCTAGGGCACACTTGGTTTGCTGTGGTTTGGGGGACCCTTTGTCCAAAAATGGTGTCAACCGAAAATCTCGTGTTTTCTTGGATTTCAATTTATTCTCGTTTTCAGGGGAAGGAGTCGGGCTGGGTTGGGTGAGGTATTTTATTTTTATTTTTATTTTTCTTGGTGGGCTGCAACTGGATGGATGGCTGCATGAGCGAGAATCGGACAGCGGACAGGTAGTGGAAGAGTGGAGGAGTGGAAGAGTGGAACGCGAGGGAAGAGGAGTGGGATGGCCGACGAAGTGATCCGCGCCATGAGCAAGATCTTCATCAAGCTGCCCTCCCAGCAGCTGAAGCTGGTCACGTTGAAGCCAGACACAACAGTCAGCCTGGGAAAGTTTGGCTCTTTCCGCAGCAACCATCTCATTGGGACTGCCAGCGGCCAGCCTTATGAGATCCTCGAGCATGGAGAGATCCGCCCAGTCAGGTTGAGCATGCTCGAGGACACGCTTGGAAGCGAGGATCAGAGGAGTAATCAAAAGATCGAGGATGTGCAAACAAATCAAATTCTCAACACGGACGACATCGAGCTGCTCAAAAAAGACAAATCACTCACAGGGTCGGACATTGTTGCCCGCGTGATTGGTGCCCATCAACGCTTTGAGCAAAAGAGTGCCTTTGCTCAACAAAAATATACCCGGAGGAAGGAGGAGAAGTTCACCCGCGGATTCACTGCATGTAGACCGAACGTTCAAAACATTGTGGAATACCTGCTGAACAAAGATCCAATGAAGATACACTACATGAGCATAGAAACGCTTTCCCTCATCTTATCCATGGCCGATGCCTCCAGCGCCGGCCGTTACTTGGTTGTGGAGGATGTAGGAGGCTTGGTTGTGGGCTCGCTGTTGGAACGTATGGGCGAGCAAGGAGAGGTCATGCTGCTCCACGAAGGAGAGCACCCCAACCTAAACTACACAACCATGCTAGACCTTCCAGCCGAGCGTGTCGATAAGATGGTCAAGACGCTGGACCTGTTGCAGGCGCTAATCCCCGACGAAGAGGACTACTCTCAGTCCTTCCAGCCGGTTGACGAGGATGGCAACAAGGTGCAGACAGACGGGAGCCGTCGTCGTGCATCTCGACGCGAGCAGTTAAAGTTACGGCAGGCCGACTTTCAAGCCGGAAATTTCGATGCCTTGATATTGTGTACTTCGCTAGATGTCACGACACTACTCCCTCATCTCATACCCGCCATTGCACTCTCTGGCTCTCTAGTCATCTACTCTCGATTCAAAGAGGCACTGCTCCCGGTGCACGCCTACCTGAATGCCCTCCCCTCCAAACAAGTCATCCATATAGACATCCAAGACATACGACTACGGGGCTATCAGGTCCTGCCGGGAAGAACACATCCTCTTATGACGGGCAGATCAGGAGGCGGATATTTGTTGACTGGCATTCGCGTTGCTCCTGCAGAAGGAGTGGAAGCGTTTGGCTTCGACGGGGGTCGTCGGAAGAGGGAGAGGAGCCGGGAGGATAGCGGGAGGAAGAAAAGTAAGATGGAGGATCCAGACGAGGAATCGCTCGCAGATGGGAGCCAAACGAAAGATGAAGTGTAAGATACTTAGAGAAGGCCGATAGAATTGTACAAACCCCTCGCCATAAACACGTCTTCTTGAAAAATGATATGGGCAGACGTACTACGCAATGGTTCGACAGCAACTCAATTTACTCAACTCGACACGCTTCTACTAGGTTACCACTAGGCCACAGCGGCGAAGTTTCAATACTCGCCGTCTGCCTCAACATCGTCGTCCACGGACTCCATCGCAACCTCTTCATAGTCCTTCTCAAGAGCTGCAAGGTCTTCTCGCGCTTCCCCGAATTCTCCTTCTTCCATCCCCTCTCCCACATACCAGTGCACGAAGGCACGCTTGCTGTAGAGCAGATCAAATTTGGAGTCCAGCCGGCTCCAGGCTTCCGCAATAGCGGTGGTGTTGGACAGCATACACAAGGCACGCTTCACTTTTGCGAGGTCACCCTGAGGGATAACCATGGGAGGTTGGTTACAGATACCGAGTTTGAAGCCGGTCGGGCACCAATCGACGAACTGTATATTTCGTTTTGTTTTGATATTAGCGACGGCTGCGTTTGCATCCTTTGGAACAACATCTCCTCGGTATAAAAGACAGGTGGCCATGTATTTGCCCGACTTGGGATCAACTTTGACCATGGTGTTGTTCTCCTCAAAACATGCATTGGTGAGCTCACTAACGCTGTTGACTTCGTGAGAGGCCTGAGATGCAGAGACAATGGGTGCATATCCGATTAGCGGGAAGTGTATACGTGGAAATGGCACAAGATTTGTTTGAAATTCATTCAAATCAACGTTCAGCGACCCGTCAAACCGTAAGGACGCTGTGATGGATGATACGACCTGCGCAATCAGTCGATTCAGATTAACAAAACCCGGCCGCTCTATTCGTAGCTTGTCGCGACAGATCTTGTAAAGTGCTTCATTGTCAACCATGAAAGAGCAGTCGCTATGCTCGAGCGTGGTGTGTGTGGTGAGTACGCTGTTGTATGGCTCGACCACAGAAGTCGATAAATGAGGAGCCGGATAGACCGAAAATTCTAGCTTGCTCTTTTTTCCATAGTCTGTGGAAAGCCGCTCCTGCAAAAGCGCTCCAAAGCCAGATCCAGTACCCCCTCCGAACGAGTGAAAGACAAAAAACCCTTGAAGTCCACTACAGTTGTCGGCTAGCTGACGAATGCGGTCCATTACGGGATCAATGAGTTCCTTCCCAATGGTGTAATGTCCACGCGCATAGTTGTTGGCTGCATCCTCTTTTCCGGTGATCATTGTCTCTGGATGGAAGAGGCTTCGATATTTGCCAGTTCGTACTTCATCGATCACGTTTGGTTCGAGATCAACGTAGATGGAACGTGGTACGTACTTTCCACTTTCTACACGTTAACTTTATTGGCGTAACAAAGTACTTACCAGTCTGAGAGAAGAAGGTCGTGAAACCAGCGTCCTTTTCGGGAACGACGGTTCCTTCCGGCAGCCTTCCATCTGGCTGAATGCCGTGCTCCAAACAATAAAGCTCCCAACATGCATTACCGATTTGCACGCCAGCCTAATATGTTAGACGATGAAAAACATCGGGCGACTCACCTGGCCGACGTGAATACTGATTACTTCTCTCATTGCAGTCGGGGGGTGTTGTTGTTGAAGTTGGTCGATGGGGGTTGGGTGTTGTGGCTTTTTGCGCTGCGACGCGACACCTGATCAAAACATTTGCGTCGCCCAGCTGAAATTTGGCCAGCTCCCAGGCCTCAACACCATGACTGGCAGAGACGGTCGGAGAACACACCTGAGTTAGTGGCAGCGCTTCTTGTGCAATAGCAAGATGGCAGTGATGTGCACATTACGAGTCACAAGCGGACCCAATAGCACACATGTATCGTACTATGGTAGCCATAAGGGCCACAGCTTGCCAATGCGTGCCTGTCCGTGAGTCTCGTCATCTCGTGAATCCTCGGCTTTGCTCACCCGCTAGATGGACACGGGTGAGGACAAGACACTATCTACAGTACCCTGCCGCTCTCGGTGGGTTGGCAACCTTTTACGCTGCACGCCAGCTAGTAGGATTTCTTGGCTCGTGGATACCCTGGCAGGGGTAGCTAAGGCGGCGTTTTTACGGATCTAGAGCTATTCTTCGAGACATTCTCTGCAGCAGACTTCGAGTCTTCTGTCAAAGGGGGGATTCGTTTACAGCGGGAGGCCAGTGGGGGCGACATTGCTTTACGGAGAACCAATGCGGCAATCCTCCACGGGTTGGCCGAGCGAGAGAGCCTGGAATACCCCAGACTCGCATCGGAAGCTGGTGACCTCATCCAGACATTCCACAGCTTATTTGCTGATAGGGCAAGAGGGAAAATTTGCTCAAAGATAGGCCTGTTGAAATTGCTAGCCTTCTCCACTTAGCATGGTACGATTTAAAATTATGTCATGTCGCGTGGCAACATAAAGGCGGGCTGGCGTGACATCTCGGATTATCCACGTTTCTGTTCTTGGAAAGCACGGGTTTTCCACGATTCCATTGGACAAAATTATGACCATGATCGGCAATTTGGCATGAACCGTATTTGAAAACCGTTTGATTGGGACGGCACTTTCTCAACTCGGTCTGACCTTTTACGCACCACAGTCTTCTTTTGTGCACGCGATGAGCTCTTTCCATATATATTCTAGACAATCTCCCTGTCAGTCGTTGAGATACCGGCCTGCCTGAAAGAGTCCCTGGCGCATCATGGTTGCATCTACGTGCGTTCCAGCTGATCAGAAGAAAGAAAAGAAGCGACTACAAAATCGAAGTGCGCAGCAAAACTATCGTGAGCGACAAGCAGCTCGCATCAAGCGCCTCGAGAACTGCATTGATACACTCAAGGGAAACGACAATTCAGGGCTAATTCAAGAGCATTTCCAGGTTGTTGATGAGAACAAGAAGCTGAGGGGTGTACTGAATGACATGCAACGCAGAGTGTGCTCCTTGAGTAAAGAAATGATTGCTGTAATGAATGTCGAACAGCGCCTAAATCACATGTATGAGCAGATGACGCCACAAACCCAGAGCCCAACATCGCAGTCGTCTTCAGCTTCTGCATGCTCACAGGAGTCGCCATTCTCTGCCGGACACATGCACATCACAGATATGGTGACTTGCTTTGAAGAGAAGGTCAGAGCAGCCGTTGAAGCACTTTCCCCGTCCGCCACCCAGCATGAGGTTTTTCCAATACTAGTGTCGCAAGAACTTACGCCCGTGCTTGCACAGATCCCAATTTTGGCCTTGCATCGTGGCGCCTTGCACAACCTTGTTTCTGTACTCTGCTGGAAGATATTTGGCGACGAATTTGCGTTGGAGCAAATGCCTCTAGAGTATTCATGGACACTAGTCCAGGCAAACATCAACCATCACCCGGCCATTGATTATCTCCACTGGTCTGATGTTCGAGATGCAGCAATACTTAACCGCGATAAGTACGACATCGCTGCTTTTATTGTGGCTGTCATCCAAAATTTGGTTGTGGAACTGGATAGTCTTGGCTGCAGTATGCTCGTCTCCGACGCGCTGAGCGTCATATGTGAATCATCCAGCACAGGAAATACAGTCTTTGGCGCTGACTTTCGAGAGACTTTGAAGTACTGCTATCTCCATCTGCACTTGAAGTGGAAGCTGACCCAAGAAATCACGCAATCTTTTGCCTTCCTGAAACACACTTCCGCCATTTCAAAGCTGCCTTGTCTTCCTTTAAAAGACTTTGCAAATGTAGACGCTATGATGTCGGCACAGAATCCAGCTTTGGGAGATCGCTATGAACAAATGCCGCATGACTTGCCCCAATTCCTGAATCGAAACGGTTGTGACCAGGGTTGATGCAATGGGGATGTATTTAATTGCAAGTTATGTAGTAATAGCGCCTGAAGCTTCGTTCTTTTTCAATATTTGCTGCATTGCATGAACCCGGTCATGACTAGGTACTTACGCTTACAAAGTTTGCGTCCTCAACTTCTCCGATCTGGAATTCCTCGTTTGCACATTTCGTCAAAGTTTCGTCAACTAGCGTTGGAGAGGTCTAACTCCTGGGCCACAAGATTTGAATGATCTTATTCTGCGCAAATTGAGTCCACTTAACATACAGGCGATTGTGCCAATCGTCGCTGCTACAGACATTGCGGCTGATTACACAAGAGCCTACATCAGATGCGGAGGCTTCCTCAGATCAGTGCTCAGAAATTCGCAAGGTGTTCCCTCATGAGCTAAGGTTGAGACATAGCATACTCCGACTGTCGGACAGACTCCAAGCAGAGTCCATTGCCTGAGCAAGGCAGCGGACCGCTGACCATCGGTATTGGGGCTCGAAAGGATGACTCTTCCCACAATGTCAGGGAGTTGATTGGTTGGGTCTCGGACGTGCTGTCTCGGACGTGCTGTCTCGGACGTGCTGTCTCGGACATGCTGTCTCGGACGTGCTGTTTCGGACCTCCGAAGTTCACCGGATTTAGCGGCTGGATTTAGCTTCCGGACGTCCGATCTGACGGCCGATGATTCATCCGTCAAAATAGTATAAAGACACCGTGCGAGCAATATGTCGAGTATACACCTCAAAATGGCTGACACGCAAAGACTTTCGCACTCCCCTACGCCTAGCGGTACTTCTGCATCTATGAAGCCGGAAGCTGAGACCCCTGTGAACGCAATAGTACCCAGTGGAGCACCTGCCAATGAGGAACCAGACGCTACTCTTCAATATCTGCATGGATTCAAACTGGTCTCGTGTGTCCTCGCATTGCTACTCAGTGTCTTCCTGGCAGCCCTGGACCAGACTATTATCGCCACTATCCTCGTCAAGGTCGGGGACCAGTTTGGCGAGTTCTCCAAAATTCAATGGATTGCTACGGGATATCTACTCTCCGCCGCAGCTCTAAGTGCCAGTTGGGGCAGATTCGCCATCATCTTTGGCAGAAAGTGGACATTCCTGACCGCTATTTTTCTTTTTGAACTTGGCAGCCTTATCTGTGGAGCCTCAAACTCAATGGACATGCTCATTGGTGGGCGAGTGATTGCTGGCATTGGTGGAGGCGGCATTCAGGGGCTAGTCTTTGTTGTTATATCCGACATCGTGAAACCGATTCGGCGTGGTGCTTTTCAAGGAATCGTCGGTGCAGCATTTGGCTTGGCCAGTGTAATTGGACCTTTGGTTGGTGGAGCATTCACCTCCCATGTCACCTGGCGATGGTGTTTCTACATCAACCTCCCAATTGGAGGCGTTGCAGCAGCGGCCGTCTTCTTTTTCTACACCCCTCCGCCTGTAAAAGGAGCGTGGACGAAAAAACTTGGCATGATTGACTATCTCGGCACTTTCTTACTTACCAGCGGCATTGTTCTGATTTTGTTGGCACTCACTTTTGGAGGTGCGCAGTTCGCATGGGATTCAGTAGCTGTTATTGTCTGCTTTTGCCTGGGTGGCGTACTGGTCATTGCGTTCTTTCTGTGGAACGGCATATGGTCCAAAGTTCCTATCATCCCTCCCGACTTGCTGAGGGCTCCTGCGGCCATCATGGCAATCTTGGGTATGATGTTCACCTTCATGGCTTTTATTGGAGCAGTTCTCTACTTGAGTATCTACTTTCAGATTGTCTGGGGTGATTCTGCTCTGGATGCGGGGCTCAGTCTACTACCCCTGATCCTCCCTGTCTCCATCTGTGTCATACTCTCTGGCATAGTCATTTCAAAGATCGGAATTGTCAAACCTTTTGTTGTTGTGGGCCTCAGCATGCTGGTCCTGGGTGCTGGTCTTATCACCCTTCTCAGTGACACTACCTCTTCATCAGCAAAGATCGGTTTGCTTATTCCTCAAGGTGTGGGTATCGGACTCGTTCTCCAGAGCTTTCTGCTAAGCGCACAGCTCGCCGCGCCTCCAGGTCAGGCTGGTCTTGTCATGTCCACTACATTGATAGCACTTGCTCGATCGATAGGCGGTGTTCTCGGCAGTGCAATCGCTGGTACTGTTTTCAATGTCTCTTTGAAGCTCAGGCTTGAGAGTCTTGGGGCTGTTCTTCCCATCGATCCTAGCTCTCTTACGAACAACCCGAGCGCGCTTACGCAGCTTCCTCCAGCACTTCAACAAACGGTCAAGCACTTCGCTGCAGAGGCATCGCACAATGTTTTCCTCGCAACGTTAGGATTTGCGTGTGCGGCATTTGCAATTGGTATGTTTACCACCAACAAACGCTTCCATAAGGACCCAAAGCCAGAGCCAAAAGAAAAGAAGGATTCCGAAAAGAGTGCTTCGTCAGCTGCTAGCCAGAATCCGACACAAGGATCTCAAAATGATCGGGAAGAAACCATTACTGACATTGAAGCACAGTAGGTCGTGTAATGTATATAGTACATAACCACACCACTAACGACTAATTTAATAGACTTGCATTAAATCTCATTTCCTTGGCGCCCACACATATTGCTCCTGCTACTCGTATTGGAACTTTGGAAATCTCGACGTCACATGACTTGAGCTCCACGCGACGGGAAAGTCAACGGAATGAGCAAAGGAAAAGGAAAAGCGAATGGCACGTCCACAAACGGTGTTCGTGCCGATCTGCCCTGGGTCGAGAAGTACCGGCCATCCTCGCTTGATGAAATTGCCGGACATGCTGACATCCTTGCTACAATCAATAAGTTTATAGACGACAATTCTGTCCCGCATCTTCTCTTTCACGGGCCTCCAGGGACCGGCAAGACTTCCACCATACTCGCCATTGCGAGAAAGCTCTACGGCAATAAGTTCAGCTCCATGGTTCTAGAGCTCAACGCGAGTGACGATCGCGGAATTGATGTAGTCCGCGAACAGATAAAGACATTTGCAAGCACGCGGCAAATGTTTGCGTCGAGTGGATTCAAGTTAATCATTCTGGACGAATCGGATGCCATGACGAATGCAGCACAAAATGCTTTGCGTACTATTGTGGAAAAGTATACGGCGAATACACGATTCTGTCTTATATGCAACTACACCCATAAACTGACCGCTGCACTACAATCAAGAACAACGCGTTTCCGTTTTGGCCCGCTGGCTGAAGCAGCAGTCGTTGCAAGAATGAGGGAGGTGATTGAGATTGAAGGTATTGACATCACCGACGATGCAGTCAACTCGCTTGTCGAGATCTCAAGAGGCGACATGCGCAAGGCATTGAATGTCTTGCAGTCCGTGCATGCAGCATCTTCGGATACATCCATCACAGTGACTGATATCTATAATTGCATTGCCTCGCCGCACCCAGACGATATTGCGACCATGCTCGATTCACTCTTGTCGGCTTCCTTCGACTCGTCGCTTTCTACAATAAATACCTTGAAAACAATGAAAGGGCTCGCGCTTGGAGACATCCTGGAGGGACTTACGGACATGCTTGCAGCGAGGGAGCTTCCGCCAACACAGCGTGCTAAGCTGGTCGATGG
>JAABUO010007728.1_pt1 | contig 12242 bp, 10 predicted proteins | sample 5559291 | NCBI WGS metagenome assembly JAABUO01 (sample SAMN10711878, study PRJNA513372) | rock metagenome | isolation source: Antarctica rocks | place: Antarctica: Victoria Land, Finger Mt sud
CGGGCAGCGGTGACACCGAGGCAGAGACTCCACTGGGACCGATGCCGGTGCTCACGCCGGGGGCCGACCCGCCCGCGCCGCCGGTTCCGAGGCTGACCGAGGGGAGCGGCGGGCCGGACGGCAGTGGCGTCGGCGGTGCTGTCGGCAGTGGCGGCAGGGACACCGGCGCGCTGACGGTGCCGATGCCGCCAGGGGCGCCAGTCCCCGAGCCGCCGGTGCCTGAGCCGCCAGTCCCTGAGCCGCCGGTGCCTGAGCCGCCAGTCCCTGAGCCGCCGGTGCCGGCCGAGTTACCTGTGCCACCCGAGCCACCAGTGCCGCTCGAGTTCCCGGTGCCGCCTGAGTTGCCGCTACCACCCGAGGTGCCGGCGCCGCCGGGGTGCCCCGAGCCGCTTGTGCCGCCGCCTGAGCTCGGTGTTCCGCCGGAGCCGTTCGTACCGGAGCCGTTCGCACCGGTGGAGTGCGCCGAGCTGCCACCCTGGCCGGAGGAGGTCGGCGCGGGTAACCCCGTACCGGAAACCGCGGTGCTGCCTGGCGGAATCGCGGACGGCAGCCCGGAGAGGTTCGGTGCGGTCGGCGTACCGGTCGAGTCAGGCACCTTCACCTGGCTGCACGGACCGCACGGCAGCGGACCCAGTTCATCGGCGACGGCCAGCGACAGGCAGAGGCATCCCAGCTTCGCCGTCAGCTCAGCCGTCCGGACATCGATCCGCTGCAGCACGTCCATGGAGGTCTGCACCCGGTTCCGCAGGCCGCCGGCCGGGGCGCGGGTCCACAACGCATCGAGTCCTGCCCGCTGCGCCGGCGACCATGCCACCAGCCCGGCCAGCGGATCGGCGGACACTTGCGACACCGCCGCGCGCCCCAGCAGTTGCATGCCGCTTCGGGTGTCGCTGTCGGCGTTGGTGAGGGTGTCGTCCACCAGAGCGGCCGTATGCGCGCTTACCCCGCCGCCCGCCGCGAGAATGACCGTCGCCCGTCCCCCGGAGGGCGAGCGACCGTGCCGGCCGGGTTCGGGGAACGCCAGGGCGTCAGGCTTGCCCAGCAGTTCGGTGGCCTCGTGAATCCGTTTCGTGGCCAGGGACAAATACGTCCGGCCCCTCCCCGCGTCGCCGCTGACCATCGAGAGCTGGACGTTCTCGCTGGCCCGCTTCACCCGGTAGAGCGACTGCCCGGGCAGCGACCCGCCCGACATCCACACCGTCAGCCCCAGCAGCACCACCAGCACCAGCGATGCGACGGCGAAGGTCAGGATCGGCCGGCGGAGGAACCCGGACGCCCTCAGGCGCCGCCTGGCGGCAGGCGTTTCCACGCGTCCGGACGATGGCTCGGCGGCCGATTCCGCGACGACCCGGGCGGTGATGGACGCGAGCTGGGAGCGCAGGTCGGCCTTGAAGTCGGGGTCGGGTGCGGCAGCTGCCGGAAGTCGGCGGAGCCGCGAGGTCAGGTCGTGCTCGACCCCGACGGAGTCGCGGGCCGGGTCACCGCCGGACGGACCCCGGACACTGCGCCGGCCGAGGGGTTTGGGAGCGAACTTACCGGCGCTCATCAGACCCTCCGTCCGCCATCAGAAGTGCAGTCCGGGCTGGGCGACCGGCAGGAACTGGCGCCCCGGACGTGGTTCGCTGCGTTCAACGACGCCCGCGCGGCCAGGGTTACGAGGTATCCATCGGCAGCTTGCGCGCTCATTGGAGCTCATCGCCCAGGATGCCCGCCAGCCGTTTCACCGCCCGGTGCTGCAGGGCTTTGATCGCGCCGTCGTTCTTGCCCATCGCCGACGCGGTCTCCGCCACCGAGAGCCCGCTGAGGAACCGCAGGACGATGCATTCCTTCTGCTCGTCCCCGAGGTCGTTCACGGCCTGCAGCAAGCGGGCGTTGCCGAGGTGGGCCAGGACGGTCGCCTCGGGGCTCGTCTCGCTCTCGTTCCCCACCAGCACGTCACCGGTCGTCAGCTCCAGCCGGAATCGGGCCGACTTGACGTGGTCGAACACGATGTTCCTGGCGATGGTCATGAACCAGGCCCCGATGTCGCGTCCCTGGTAGGTGATCGTCGAGATCCGCCGCAGTGCCCTGAGGAAGGTCTCGGAGGTGAAGTCCTCGGCGAGTGCCCGATCGTTGACCCGGTAGTAGATGAACCGGAAGACCGAGTCGACGTAGCGGTCGTACAGCGTCGCGAACGCCTCGCCGTCGCCCTGCTGCGCCGCCTGCACCAGCGTCCAGCTCGGGGCGTGCTCCGCCTCCATCGCGGTCTCGCTGCCGGCGTCCTGCCGCACGGCCGGATCATCGGCGGCGGCTGGGTCTTGCTGTGCGTTGGCGCTGGGTTCGCGCCGGACGGCCGGATTCGACGGCCCGGCTGCCAGCGGACCCATGGCGGAGGCGCTCATCTCACCTCGCCCGCTTCCTGATGGTCGACGCCGGTTGGCCAGCACTCCGCAGCACGGAACGTACTCTGCGATGCAGCGTGCTGGAAGGTGCCCGCTTCCCCCATCCGACGGACTCGTCCAGATTACGGATCATGACCCGAGGAATCGAGCTCCATCGGTAACATGCTGGAATTACTCGGCAGTAGCGTGCCATAACCTGTCAAAGCTCGGCTGTTGCCGCGCCCGCGTCCGCATCCGAAGGAGGTTCGATGGTCACATCATTCGGTGAGCTGGTCCGTCGGGCGGCCGCGTCCCGGGGCGCCTCGGTGGCCGTGGTGGATGCCGCACTCCGCTGGACCTGGGCCGAGCTCGACGGGATCGTCACCGACCTCGCGGCAGCCCTGGCCGGTCGCGGTCTGCGTCCCGACGATCGCATCGCGATCCAGGCACCGACGTCGGCCGAGTTCCTCGCCTGCTACCTGGCCTCGTTACAGGCCGGCCTGGTGGTGGTTCCGGTCAATCCTTCGTACCCGGTCGCCGAACTCGGCCACATCCTGGACGACTCGGGCGCGCGGATGCTGGTCACCTCCTCCGTCGCCGTGGTGGCCGACGCCGAGCGCCTGCGGGCGCACCATCCGGCCCTGGAGCACATCGTCGTCGCTGCCCGCTCCGGAGCCGACGGGCTGCCGACGGTGATGGAGCTGCGTGCCACGGGACGCAACGCGGAGCGCGTCAGCCGGGACCGGACGGGTGAGGACCTAGCAGTGCTGCTCTATACGTCCGGGACGTCAGGACGGCCCAAGGGCGCGATGCTGCCGGTGCGCGCGTTGCTGGCCAACCTCGCTCAGCTCGGAGAGCTCCGGCCCGCGCCGGTGACCGCCGCTGACACCTTGTTCCTGCCGCTACCGCTGTTCCACGTGTTCGGGCTCAACGCCGGGCTGGGGCTGGGCCTGTACTTCGGGGCGACCATGGTGCTCTCGTCCCGCTTCGACGCGGCCGCCGGCTTGCAGACCATGCGGGACGAGGCGGTGACCGTGGTCATCGGCGCGCCGCTGGAGTTCGCGCTGTGGGCCGGTCAGCCAGCCTTCGCGGACGGCTTCGCCCACGTCCGGTTCGCGCTGTCCGGTTCGGCGCCGCTGCCGGCCGAGCTGGTCGGGCGCTACGCCGAGGCGGGCATCCCGCTGTACGAGGGGTACGGGCTGACCGAGGCGGCTCCGGTGATCACGCTGAACCTGGTGCCCGGTGCGGTTCCGGAGCGGGTTCCCGGAGCGGACACCGCACCGGCCCGGGTCGAGCCCAAGGCGGGCTCCGTCGGGCGGCCGCTGCCAGGAGTGGAGGTGCGGCTGCTCGACCAGGACCACGAGGTGGTGGAGGCCGGGGACCTGGGCCTGCTGCAGGTGCGCGGCGACAACCTGTTCACCGGCTACTGGCCGGACGGCGCGGACGGCCCCGACCCGGCCGGCTGGTTCTCCACCGGCGACCTGGCCGTCGCGGACGACGACGGCGACTACTACCTGGTCGGCCGGCGCAGCGACCTGGTGCTCGTCAACGGCTTCAACGTCTACCCGGCCGAGGTCGAGGCGGTGTTCAGCAAGCTCGCCGGCGTCCGGGAGGTCGCGGTGCTGGGCGAGCCTGACACCGGAGTTGCCGCGGCCGGCGAGGTCATCGTGGCCTACGTCGTGCCCGAAGTAGGCGCGTCGCTCGACCCGGGGCTGCTGATCGCCGAGGCCGGTAACTCGCTCGCCCGGTTCAAGCTGCCGAAGCGGATTGCGGTGGTACCGGAGCTGCCGCATACGGCCACCGGCAAGGTCATGAAGTGGCGGCTGCGCGCGGCGGGTCTGTCCGGAGGTGGAACCGGTGCCCCCCCCCGCTGAGCACCGCGAGCACCGTCGGGACCGCCAGCACCGCGTCACGCTGATCACCCGCGCCGGCTGCCACCTCTGCGCCGATGCGGAAGGCCGGCTCGCCGAACTCGCGAACGAGCTCGGGTTCGCCCTCGAACTGCTCGATGTGGACGCCGACCGGGCACGCGCGAACGAGTACTCCGACCGGGTGCCGGTGATCCTGATCGACGGTGCCGAGCACGGCTACTGGTACCTGGAAGAGGACCGGTTCCGGGCGGCTCTGAACCGCTGATCCGGACCCCTGCGGCTGCCTGAACTCGGGGCTCTGAGGATGGGATTCGCGTGTCGCCAGCTCCCTTTATCACACCGGTTCGCGATTTTGTGAATACCTTCACAAGGGCGTACGTTGATCGTTGTCAACCCCCATTACCACACCGGTCCGTTGCCCAGTCCAAGGGGCCACAACCACCGCCTCGACCGGTTCGTTTCGAGGAGCGCATGATCGCCCAGCGAGATCAGCTGAACGCGGTCGGCGGCCACGCTGATGAGCGTTCGGTCGCTGGCACCGACCAGCGGTCCATTCCTGAAGCCACTGTTGCCCGACTTGCTATTTATCTTCGCGCGCTCGTCGGCATGGGCAAGGTCGGCGTCGCCACGGTGTCGTCCGGGTCACTGGCCACCGCCGCCGGCGTCAACTCCGCCAAGCTCCGCAAGGACCTCTCCTACCTCGGGTCGTACGGCATCCGCGGGGTCGGTTACGACGTGTCCCTGCTCACGGACCAGATTCACAAGACCCTCGGTCTACACCAAAACCGCGCGGTCGCCTTGATCGGCCTCGGCCACCTCGGACGAGCGCTGGCCGGCTATGCGGGTTTCGCCTCCCGTGGCTTCCGGATCTCGGCGATCGTCGACGCCGATCCGGCCATCGTCGGCACGCGGGTGCGGGGGCTGCCCGTCCAGCACGTCGACGACCTCGACGCCATCGTGCGTACAGAGAACATCGCCATCGCCGTGCTCACGGTTCCCGCGGGCGTCGCGCAAGAGGTGTGCGACCGGCTGGTGGTGGCCGGTGTGACCTCCATCCTGAACTTCGCGCCTACCGTGCTGGCCGTTCCGGCGCACGTGGACGTCCGCAAGGTGGACCTCGCGGCCGAGCTGCAGATCCTGTCGTTCCACGACAACCGCAAGTCCGCCCGCGCCGACTGCGAGCCGGCTCGGTCCGGTTCGAGCACCATGGCGGTAGGCCCGTGACGCTTCTGGTTGTCGGGCTGTCCCACCACTCCGCGCCCGTGCCGGTGCTGGAGCGCGCCAGCATTTCCTCCGATGACGTGACCAAGGTGCTGGACGAACTGCACCGCGGCGAGGCGATCTCCGAGGTGATGGTGCTCTCGACGTGCAACCGCATCGAGGTGTACGCCGACGTCGCCCGCTTCCACCCCGCTGTGGTGGACGTGTCCACGGTGCTGGCCCGCAACGCCGGCATGGGCGTCACCGAGCTGGGCGACAACCTCTACGTGCACTTCGACGAGGCGGCGGCGGACCACATGCTGCGGGTCGCGGCCGGGCTGGACTCCATGGTCGTCGGCGAGTCCCAGATCCTGGGGCAGCTGCGCACTGCGTACGCCATCGGCACCGAAACGGCCACGGTCGGCAAGGTGCTGCACGAGGCCAGCCAGACCGCGTTGCGGGTCGGCAAGCGGGTGCACAGCGAGACCGGCATCGACCGCGCCGGCGCCTCGATCGTCTCGGTGGCGCTGCAGCACGCGTCCACCGTCTTCGGCGGCCAGGACCAGTTGCTCGGCAAGCGCATCGTGATCCTCGGCGCCGGTTCGATGGGCGCGCTGGCGGGGGCCACGCTGCAGCGACTGGCCGGCGGAGCTGAACTCGATGTCGTGGTGATCAACCGCAGCCTCACCCGCGCGCGGCGGCTCGCCGAGAACCTGGGCGGACGGGCGGCAGAGCTCGACTCGCTTGCCGACGAGCTGGCGGACGCGGACGTCCTGATCTCGTCCACCGGTGCCACCGGCCTGGTCGTCGAGGTTCCCGATGTCCGTCCCCGCGCGGGCCGGCCGCTGGTGGTGCTCGACCTGGCGCTGCCCCGCGACGTCGACCCGGCGGTGTCCCTGACCGCCGACGTGCACTACGTCGACCTCGAGGTGCTGCGCGACTCCGGCGCCATGGTGAGCGATGCCGAGGTGGCTGCCGCGACCATGATCGTGGCCGCGGAGCTGCGGGGCTACCTGACCAACCAGCAGGCCCTGGCCGTCGCGCCGACGGTGACCGCGCTGCGCGCCCGCGCCGCCCAAGTCGTCGATGGCGAGCTGCTGCGGCTGGACAGCCGGCTGCCCGGCCTGGACAACGCCGTCCGCGAAGAGGTCGCGACCGCTGTTCGCCGCGCCGTCGACAAGGTGCTGCACGCCCCGACGGTGCGGGTGAAGGAACTGGCGGCGACGCCCGAGGGCAACTCCTATGCCTCGGCGCTGCGCGCGCTGTTCGACCTCGATCCCGCCCGGCCCGGCTCGGTGACCGCGGTGCGTGCCGACAGCCCAGAACCGGTTTCGGAGGTGCCAGAGAAGTGACCACCCGGACCACCACCCGCACCATCCGGGTCGGCACCCGAGCCAGCCTGCTGGCCCAGACCCAGACCCAGCTGGTCATCGACGCGTTCACCGGCGTGAACCCCGGAGTGCCGGTCGAGACGGTGCTGGTCTCGACCGCGGGCGACCGGTCGCCGGCACCGCTGGCGCAGATCGGCGGCACCGGGGTGTTCGTCTCGGCGTTGCGGGACGCGCTGCTCGCCGGGACCATCGACGTTGCCGTGCACTCGTTCAAGGATCTGCCCACCACTGCGATGCCCGGCATCGCCCTCGCCGCGGTGCCGCGTCGAGAGGACCCCCGGGACGCGCTGTGCGCCCGTGACGGCCGGACGCTGCTGGAACTGCCCCGCGGCGCGAAGGTCGGCACCGGCTCGCCCCGGCGGACGGCACAGTTGCGGGCGCTGGACCTCGGGCTCGACATCGTCGCGATCCGCGGCAACGTCGACACCCGGCTGGCCCGGCTGGATAAGGATCTCGACGCCGTGGTGCTTGCGGTGGCCGGATTGCAGCGGCTGCGCAGGGCGCATGTGGTGACCGAGCTGCTCGATCCGATCCAGGTGCTGCCTGCCGCCGCGCAGGGTGCTCTCGCGATCGAGTGCCGGGAGTCCGACGAGGACGCGCGGTCGCTGCTGGCACCGCTGGATGACCACTCGACCCGGGCGGCTGTCGCCGCGGAACGGTCGCTGCTCGCCGCCCTCGAGGCCGGCTGCACTGCCCCGGTGGGGGCGCTCGCTGAAGTCACCGAGGGTGACGACGGCTTGCTCGAAATTTTCCTTCGCGGTTCGGTCACCGCAATCGACGGCAGCGACGCCGTCCGGTTGTCGGCGTCCGGCCCGCTCAACACTGCCGAGGAGATCGGGCGGCGCCTAGCCGCTGAGCTGATCGATCTCGGCGCGAACACCATGATGGGGAGCTCGTAATGACCCGAGCGCGCAAGTCCGTTGGCCGCGTGTCCTTCGTCGGTACCGGCACCGGCGACGCTGGATTGCTGACCGTCCGTGCCACCGAGGTGCTCGCTTCGGCGGAGGTCGCCTACCTCGACGCCACCGTGACGGACGCGACCAAGGCGCTGATCCGTGGCGAGATACGCCTGGCCGATCCGGTGCCGGCCGACGCGGCCAAGGCAGTCATTGCCGATGCCCGAAACGGTGTGCTGGTGGCCCGAGTGGTGTCGGGGGACCCGTTCAGTTCGGACGCCGTCACCCGTGAGGCGCTGGCCGTCGCCAAGACCGGGCTTCCGTATGAGGTCGTCCCGGCGTTGTCCGAGGCATCGGCGACCGCGACGTACGCGGGCGTGCCGGTGGGCTCGGTGCACACCGACGTCGACCTGCGTTCCGGTGCGGCGATCGACTTCGAGTCGCTCGCCGCCGCGCCGGGCACGCTGGTCCTGACGCTGGACGCGGCCGAGGTGGGCTCGGTCTCCGAGCAGTTGGTCGCCTCTGGTCGCAAGCCCGACAGCGGCCTGACGGTCACCTGCGCCGGCACGACGACCGGCCAGGTCACCGTGTCGGGCACGTTGGGCGACGCCGACCTGGCCGCTGCCGGGATGTACGGACCGGTCGTCGTCACGATCGGCAAGGCGGCCGGGTCTCGGGAGAAACTGGCCTGGTGGGAGTCGCGGGCGCTGTTCGGCTGGAAGATTCTGGTGCCGCGCACGAAGGAGCAGGCCGGCGCGATGAGCGAGCGACTGCGCGACTACGGGGCGGTCCCGGTCGAGGTTCCGACGATCGCGGTCGAGCCGCCGCGCACCCCGACCCAGATGGAGCGGGCGATCAAGGGGCTGGTCACCGGGCGGTACGAGTGGATCGTGTTCACCTCGACCAACGCGGTCAAGGCTGTGCGCGAGAAGTTCGAGGAGTTCGGCCTGGACGCCCGGGCGTTCGCCGGTGTGAAGATCGCCTGCGTCGGTGAGCAGACCGCCGAGGCCGTTCGGGCGTTCGGCATCCGGCCGGAGCTGCTGCCCTCGGGCGAGCAGTCCTCTGAGGGCCTGCTGGCTGACTTCCCGCCGTACGACGACGTGCTGGACCCGATCGATCGGGTGCTGCTGCCGCGTGCCGACATCGCGACCGAGACCCTGGCTGAGGGACTGCGCGAGCGTGGCTGGGAGATCGACGACGTCACGGCCTATCGGACGGTCCGCGCCGCTCCGCCCGCTGCCGAGATTCGTGACGCCATCAAGTCCGGTGGCTTCCAGGCGGTGTGCTTCACCTCGTCCTCGACCGTCCGCAACCTGGTCGGCATCGCGGGCAAGCCGCACAACCGCACCGTGGTGGCGTGCATCGGCCCGCAGACGGCGGCGACCGCGCGCGAGTTCGGGCTCCGGGTGGACGTGCAGCCCGAGACCGCGAACGTGGCGTCGTTGATCGACGCTCTTGCCGAGTTCGCGATCAAGCGGGCCGGGGAAGAGCGCGAGAAGGCCGCGGCCGCACCGGCTCGCCGGACCCGGACGACGGCTCGGGCTCGCACCGTCCGGTAGCTGTTCTGGCTTGCGCTCAATGGCGGGATCGGGCTCTTTGGAGCTTCGGTCCCGCCACTTTGCCGTTCGCCCCATCGCTGTGGCCGTGCGTTCAGTGCGGTGCGACGAGGGTGCTGCGGGACTCCTTGACCGTGAAGGCGGTTTGGGACGGCGTGGTGGCGGTGACCTCGCCGGGGATGTCGGTCCAGGGCTCGCCGCCGATCCGGAACTGGGCCTGCCAGTACACCCGGGCCGTGACCGTGATGGCGCCCGCAGCGGTGTAGTCGTGGCCGAAGCGGTCTGAGCACTGGCCGCAATCCTCAGCCGGGTTGTACGGGGTTCCGGGATCGGGGCTGAGCTTACCGGTGGTGCCGTCACCGAAGTCGAAGTCCGTACGGACGTAGTGCACCCGCAGGTTCACCGGAAAGCCGATCAGCTTCGAGCGGCCCAGGTCTCGCTCGACCGGAGTGTTGACCCACAACAGGATTCGGAAGTTCACCAGTGCGGTCCCGGTGCTCGGTGACACGCCCAGCGCCGGGGGATGCAGCAGGCGAATCACCTCGTCCCGCAGCGCGGCGGTGGACGGCATGGGATTCGTGCCGCCGGCGCACCAGGCCGCGATCGGGACGGTGGTCTGGAGCATGGACAGCACGGTGATGAACTGGTGCGGGTTCGGGGTGCCCGCCACGGGTGGGCACGGGAACCCGGTGGCTCCGCACGACTTGTTCCAGTGGGAATTGCTCTCGGCGGCGGTGGCGTAACCGCAGTCGATGACGAGGACCGGTAAGCCGCCCCGGCCCGGCAGGTCCGTCTTGATGACGCTGCACGATCCCGAGGCGGAAACCGAACCTTGGCCGATGTTGCCGTGTACGCCGGAGCCCACCGCAGTGCCGCAGCCGCCGGTGGTCGCATCGGCGACGGGAGCACTTACCCAGCCCGGAAGAGTCAAGCTGCATGCCGTTAGGAGAGCCGCAATCCATTTCTGCGCCGTAGTCACTTCGACGCCGCCAGATACGTCACGCTCCACGACTGCCCAACTCGAGCGAAACACAATTTGAGTCGATCTCCGGAATGAGCACCGTCGCCGGTGAACACAGCCCCGCTTTTGTCCACGGTGGTGAACGCTGTCTCGTCCATGCTCACTACAGAGCAGTAGTCGGCGGGTGCCGTCACCGGGGCGATCGGCGTTGCGGTCGCCGGCCGGATGGTCAGTCGTCCGCCGAGGTACCAGTGCTTCTCGGCGGCGGTCTTGGCGATGCCGGTGGCGAGACCGTTGCACAAGCCGCACGAGGCCCCGCTGTAGTGCTTCATGTACGACGGATTCGTGGTGGCGTACGCCCAGTCGAGCGTGTGCATGTAGAACTCGGCGAAGGCATTGGCCGCTGCCTGCGTCCGGGCGTTCGCCGCCGCCGGATAGACGGGTGGCTTCTCGCCCGGCTTGGCGTTGTGTCCGGTCAGCGGCACATCTGCCGGGTACACCCTGGTAGCCGTCGGGCTCGGGCTCGATGAGGCACTTGGGCTTGCGGAGGCACCCGGCGAGGCGCTCGTGCGCGGAGCCGAGACGGCGACCGTGGAGGTGTTCGGGCGCGCGTCGCCGCTCGTACAGCCGGCCACCGCGACCGCTACAACAGCGATAAGCCCAAAGGTGGCCAAACGGAGTGATAGCGACATAGCCACATCATGCCCGACGCACCGCAGCGTCATACCCGCCCTGTGGATAACGCCACTCCACAACGGCCGTGAAGGCACTGCGGGCGCGACTACGCTTGGGTTGTGAACGAGCTTCCGGCCCTTCCCGCCTTCCCCGCCTCCCGTCCCCGCAGGCTCCGCCGAACCGCCGCGCTGCGGAAGTTGACCCACGAGGTGTCGCTACAGCCGTCCGACCTGATCCTTCCGATGTTCGTGGCCGAGGGCATCTCCGAGCCCCGTCCGATCAACTCGATGCCCGGCGTCGTCCAGCACACGATGGACTCCCTCGCCAAGGCCGCGATAGGCGCGGTCGAGGCCGGTGTCGGTGGCCTGATGCTGTACGGAGTCCCGACGTCGAAGGATACGGTCGGTTCCGGCGCTGACGACCCGAACGGCATTCTGAACCAGGGCCTGGCACGGTTGAAGTTCGAGCTCGGTGACGCGACCGTCCTGATGGGCGACCTGTGCCTGGACGAGTTCACCGACCACGGTCACTGCGGGGTGCTCGCCAACGACGGCTCCGTCGACAATGATGCGACGCTGCGCCGATACGCCTCGATGGGCCTCGCCCAGGCCGAGGCGGGCGCCGACCTGGTGGCCACCAGCGGCATGATGGACGGCCAGGTGGCGGTCGTCCGGGAAGCCCTGGACGGAGTGCGACGCTCGGACGTCGGCGTGCTCGGCTATGCCCCGAAGTACGCCTCCGCCTTCTACGGGCCATTCCGCGAAGCCGTCTCGTCCTCGCTCGAGGGCGACCGGCTGACGTACCAGCAGGACCCTGCGCGGGGCGTGCGCGAGGCCCTGGCCGAGGTCGCTCTGGACGTCGCCGAGGGCGCGGACCTGGTCATGGTCAAGCCGGCGCTGCCCTACCTCGACATCCTGTCCGCCGTCGCGCAGGCATCGCCGGTGCCGGTCGCCGCCTACCAGGTGTCCGGCGAGTACGCGATGGTCGAGGCCGCCGCCGAGCGCGGTTGGATCGACCGGGAGCGGATCGTGATGGAAACCCTGCTGTCCGTCCGTCGCGCGGGCGCATCGATGATCCTCACCTACTGGGCGCACGAGGCCGCTAACCTGCTGCGGTGACGCAGGGGCCGGCTGAGCAAGAAAGCGCCGTCGGCCGCGATGTGTGTGATGCGACGCGACCTGCAGCGGGCTGGGACACTGGACGGGTGACCGACGCGCCTATCTCAGCAGCACTGTTCGAACGAGCCCAGCGAGTCATCCCCGGCGGGGTGAACTCACCGGTGCGAGCCTTCCGGGCGGTCGGCGGGACGCCGCGGTTCATGGTCAGCGGCCA
>JAABUO010007729.1_pt1 | contig 12240 bp, 8 predicted proteins | sample 5559291 | NCBI WGS metagenome assembly JAABUO01 (sample SAMN10711878, study PRJNA513372) | rock metagenome | isolation source: Antarctica rocks | place: Antarctica: Victoria Land, Finger Mt sud
CCGCCGCCACCGCAGCCCAACAAGCCCGCGACGCCTACGACACCGCGAAGACCGGCGGATGGACCGGAGCCGAACTCACCAAAGCCGGGCTCCGCGCACCGAACCCCGCCCGACCCCGCAAGAACAAAACCACCACGCCGCCGCAGCAGACCACCAGCAACGACGTACCCGCCGACACCGGCAACGACGGGGCCGTGCCCGCCTGAGCATGTGCCAACAGGACTCGTAGCTACCGGCCCCGCTCCTCCTCGCGCCCCCGGTGAGGCGTCCGATCCGGCGACCCATCACCGTTGGCAGTACCGCCGTCCCGACGGTCCGCGAGTTGTTCTTCCATACTGCGCGGATGCGACAACCCCGCCAGGCGCACCGCGTCCCGCGCCGCCGACACCTCGGGCGACACCATTACCGGCGCCGCCGACACGTCAGACGACACCTCCTGTCCACCAGACCCGGCACCCGGCGCCGGCACACCTGCGGTGACCAACTCCCGTGGTTCGGTGGGACCGGTGCTTGCCTCCCCCATCTCCTCGATCAATGCCGGGGTGGGGTTCAACACCAGACTCCACCCCGGTGCACGCCCCTGGGTCGCCAGGCGTTGCCGTGTCTCCTCGGCCCTGGCGTGTGCGTGCGGGCTGTCCGCATCAACGTGCAGCTGCGCGGTCAAGGTGTGCAGCTCGATGCCCTCGACTTGGCCGGCGTCGACCGCGGCCTGACGGATCCAGTTGCGCAGGGTCTCGGCGTTCATCCAACCGCTTCGAGACGGTCGTGATCGCCGCCCACTCGCTGGGGTAGTCGCCACGGTGGTCAAGCACCAGACGAACTGCTTTGGCCCGGGTCTCCGGGTCGTACTTGCTTGGCATGAGATGCACCTTCCCAACGAAGGAGGTATGCATCAAACCCGGGACGGTCCAGCCTAACCGTGGTGGACCGTCAGTGGCCGGCTTTGACGGTGGCGCCCTGGAGAATGACCTGCACGGTGTGGGTGCCGCCAGGGTTGTGCACGGTAAGGGTGAGAGTGTCCCCGGGGATGTGGGACCGGATGGCCGCCACCAGGGCATCACCGTCGGGGATCAGCCGGTCGTTGACCTTGGTGATGACGCTGCCCGCGGTGATGCCCGCCTTGTCTGCGGCACCGCCGGGGGCCACGGTGCCGATGACGGCCCCGGTGGAGGTGCCCGCTGGGCTTGGGGCTGTGGGGGCGACGCTGACGCCGAGCACAGCTTGGGTGGCGGTGCCCGTGGTGATGAGTTGTTGGGCGATGCGATCAGCTTGGTCGATGGGGATGGCGAAGCCCAGCCCGATGGAGCCGGACTGGCCGCCGGGCGCGCTGCCGGCACCGAGAGAGGCAATGGCGGAGTTGATGCCGATCAGCTGCCCGCTCATGTTTACCAGTGCGCCCCCGGAGTTACCCGGGTTGATGGCGGCGTCGGTTTGGATGGCGTCGAGCACCGAACTCTGACCGGTCGCTGCCCCACCGGCGGACACCGGCCGGTTCAGTGCACTGACGATGCCGGAGGTCACGGTGCCGGCCAACCCCAGCGGTGACCCCACCGCCACGACCTGCTGCCCGACAACGAGGTTGGCGGAACTACCGACCGCCAGAGGGGTGAGGGTGGATTGGTGGGCCATCTTGATCACCGCAATATCCGAGGACGGGTCCCGGCCGACGATCGTGGCCGGGGCGGATGCCCCGTCCTGCAAAGTCACCGTCAGCTTCCCCGCCCCGACACCGGCCCCGGCACCGACTGCGGGGGCGACGACGTGGTTATTGGTGAGGATCAGACCACCGGCGGACAGCACCACCCCCGAACCCTCATCGCCCTGCCTGCCCGTGATCACCTGGATCTGCACCACACTGGGCAGGACCTTGGCGGCGACCTGCTGCACCGACCCAAGCGGAATCGCGGGCGAAGACCGGCCCTGGCTGGGCCCGGCTGCGGTGAGCGCCGTGAGGTCCTGCTGATGCAGCACAGCCCCCACACCCCCACCGACACCCCCGGCGATGAGCGCCAACGCCACGGCGCCCGCAACGAGGAAACCACCCCGCCAACGGCGACGCCACGGCGCCGCGGCAGTCACACCCACCCCAGCACTCACACCCGGGGACAGGTGTGCAGGCGTATGGAGGTAACCCCGGGGATACACCGAAAACTGTGGAGCCTGAGAGGAAGGGGGCTGCTGGTCCTTGTGCTGTCGTGCCGCCCGCGACCACCACGAAGGGCCCAGCTCAGCCGGTTGGATCGAGCTGTCGGACGACCCGGAGCCACGATCAGCGTCAAACTCGGTGGACGAGGTGGGCGTGGCCGGGGAGGTCGGTAACTGCTCTGCGGGTCGCTGGCCACCATCCGTCATGAACTCACCGTCCTCCACCCGTCTGAGAAAGCACTGAGATCCTGCTGGGCGGGGGCCGTGAAATTCGCCCACCCACTCTCGGACGCGGCGGGGATGGCGCCCGGTCTCTGAAGAACAAACGCTTCCCGATTGGTGTCGGCACGGGCATCCCACGCCGTCCGACTTTTTGGCGAGCTGGATACACCTCATCTGGCGCGCCTGGCAGGCCAACACCGGCGATGACCCCACCGAGCACGGAGCCTCCGGGCATTGCTCGACACCACCCCCGAAAAGGTCGCCTAAACGACGCGGGGTTGACACCGGGCAACTCATCGGCCGTTCCTGGTCCAGAATGCGGCGCCGGCGAACGGCCCGGCGAGCAACGACGGCGGGTCGTCGACACCGGATACTTGTTTGCCGACGACGAGCAGGGTGGAGTCCTGGTACAGCGGGAGCACCGCGTGCAGGTCCCACAGCTTGGGCTCAAGGGCGGCCACGGTGGCCGCCGGGTCCGCGTTGCCGGTGAGCGCAGCCTCGATCTGCGGCTGCAGCGTCGGGTCGCACACCCCGGCGACGTTGCCCAGGCGCCCGGTGGAGGTGCTCTTGGGCGCTGTGGTGGCGGTCGACGTAGGGCTCGAGGTGGTGGCGCTCGTGCTTGACGATGCAGGGATATTGGGTTGCTTGGTGCACCCAAAGGTTGAGGCGAGCGTGGTGGCCGGATCACCGCCTGCGGGGGCACGCCCCACCAGCATGCTGATCTTCCCACTGCCCAGGGCACTGCCGTACAGCTCGGACGAGGACACAATGTTGGCGGTGGCGTTGACCCCGGCTGCAGTCAGCTGGTCGGCGACGGCCTGCGCGACGGACGTGGCGGCCGTGTCCGCCTTCGCCGCCCCCACTACCACCGTCAGCGCCGCGCCGTTTTTGACGTACTTGCCCGACTGAAAAGCGTAGCCCGCCGCCTCCAACTCGGCCTTGGCCGCAGCCGCCGTGGGCGGTCGTGGCCGGGTCGCGACGTAGCCCGGTTGCGAGGGCACCAGTACCTCGGCGGCCGCCCGGTACTTTCCGACCACCTGCCCCGCACCGATGGTGCTCAACGCGTCGGCGTCGAGCAGGCCGAGCAGACCTTGCCGCACCGCGTCGTCGGGGATGCCCGACGGAGTGACGTCCAGTACCAGCCGCAGGGTGCTTGGTTGCGCCACCGTCAACGTGCGCAGCTCGGGAATCTCCCCCAGCTGCGTCCGGGTGGCGTCGTTGGCATGAATCTGCGCCATCTGCGCGTCCTTGCTGCGCAGCGACTCGGCCAGCTGCCCGGACGTACCGTCACGACGCAGCAGGATGGAGTCCAGCACGGTGGGCTTGCCCCAGAACCGATCGTTACGCACCAGCAGCACCTCGCCGCGGTCCCGGTCGATGGTCTTCACCTTGAACCGCGAACCGGACACCGGAAGGGCATCGTCCAGAGCGCCGGCGAAGCCGCCGGGAAGGTCTTTCAGCAGGTGCGCGGGCAGCAGGTTCCGGAACAGCTCCCGCCACCCCGGGTAGGGCTCGGAGAACGACACGGTGACCGTCTTGCCACCCGAGGAGGAGGCGACGTCGTTGATCAGTCCGTAACCGGCCCCGTCAGCGACTCCGGGCTGGGTGATCATCTGCTGCCACAGGTAGCGGAAGTCTTCGGCCGCGATCGGGGCGCCGTCGGACCACTGGGCGTCGTTGCGCAGGGCGTAGGTCACCGTGAACGGAGTTGAGGGTTTGGTTGCCGTGCGGCTGGCCTTGGTGCTGCTCGGGATCGCCGACACAGCGAGCGAGGGGTCCAGCTGCCAGCCCGGGGCCGCCCCCGGGCCCCCGGCGTCGGGCTCAAAGACCGATGGCAGCACGAGACCGCTCACTGCGTCATTGACCGGGGAGAGGTCTGCAAGCAAGTGCGGGTTGAACCCTGGGCCCACGTCGTCGATGGCGACCACCACGGAACTGGTCACCGCCGGGGTGGGCGGCGGTGACCCCGTGGGCGCGGTGCTCTGCACCACGGGCGAGGGTGCAGCAGTGCACGCCGAGACCATCCCCAGCACAACCAACGCACCCACGCCCAGCCATCGTCTGGCGTGGCGCGACCCGTGCCGACCGTGCACCAGCGCCACTCCCCTGTCCAGACTCATGCTAGCCGCCCAGCCTAGTTTCAGACGCGGCCCTCAGTTGGCCGCCTTGTCCGCAGCTTCTCCCGCGAACGGGTCCGGACCCGTTCGTTGGCGTCCAGCACCAACTTGCGTACCCGCACCACGTTCGGCGCCACCTCCACACACTCGTCGGTGGCGCAGAACTCAAGCGCACTCTCCAAGGTGAGCACCCGCGTGCCCCCGGGCGTGTGTCCAAGACCGTTAACAGGAACTGCCACCAGGGTTGATGACGTAAGGAACGACGCGGTAGATCAGTCCTTGCCCCTGCTCCACCAAAAGTGGATCTACCAGGAGAACGAGCTAGCAGCGGGGACCTGCCCTGAACCCGGGGCTACAGCCGCAGCGCCATCGCCACATATTGTCCCCCAGCGGGGAGCCGTGTGCATTTATCGATCAGCTAAGCCGCACCACTCCTGCTCAACGCCGATAAGCTTGGCGAGTTCACGCCGCGAGACCTCGTCTGCCCGGTAGCGCACGACCAGCTCGCCAGGTTGGCGGCTGCGGTGCAGCAGGTGACCAGCGTCCAGGGCGCGCCACCTTCGCAGCTGCTCCGCGTCTCGACCCGGTCCGCGGGTGCACGCAGCTGGAAGCTGCCCGACCGGTCCAACCTCCTGTGCCATGCAACCCAGTATCCACTGGCGCGGCGCACGAGTCGCCCGGTCGCCCGACAAGTCTGCGGAACCAGTCGGCAGTCGATCCCCGACTCGCACGGTCAACTCGGGTCACGTGCGCTCGACCAGACCCCCGCGAGCATTCAGCCCGTCGCGGAGGGCCGCGGTGATCGTTACCGCCAGGCGCGAGGGGCACAGTCATGACGATGACGCTTCCGCCGCCGGGCCCAGGCACCGCTCGGAGGTAGGCTCCTCCCGCGCGACCAGGGACGATCTCACGCAGGTAGTCCACGGTGCCGGCCTCCGGTCGCGCGACGACGCGGACGGTGAAGTCCCGACCATCTTTCGTCGCGCACCAGCCCAACTGGTCGTCCCCGGTGACCGCCTCGGCGCAGGCGGGTGCTCCATCAGGGATGTGCCGGGGGTCCGCGCTCAGCGCCACGACGGCATCGGGCTCGGCTTCGCTCTCGATGTTCCGCGTCTCTGTCCGAGTGACCCCCGAGTGACCACAGCACGACCGTGCTGGGTCATCGAAGCTGGACTCAGCCCTCCTGGTGATCGCACCCGATCAGCCGCGGGGCCTCGCCAACCGCGCGCGCTACGCAGCCATCACACCGACCGACTCCGATGGCGCCAGCGGTGTATCGATGAGCTGATGGCTGATCGGGCGTTGTAAGCTTCCCACGAAGCCTACGAGCATCCACCCGTACAAGTTGTGGTTCGTCTCGATGGCGATCATCGCGCAGACCACGGCGACGAAGATGCTGGCGATCACGATCGCGACAGCTCCACCGCCGGTAGGTATCACGCTGGCCGCTTCCACACGACACATGATGGCCCCTACCGCACACCACTCAAGCATGCGGCTACGAACTGACCGCCCATGAGCCGAGAACAGCGGTGACCCACACCTGCCCCGACGATTCGTCACAGGGCGATGGCCGTGGGGAACTCGACTAGCCTGCGGGTGAACCACTTCGCGCCACCCTGGGAGGGACCGATGGTCACCACGACGCCGCTCGAATCCAGGGCTAACCGACTTACGGCTATGAGATGCCCTGCCTGATAGCGGGCGCTGCGTTCGGGCTGCTCTCGGCGTATTCCGCCAGTCGGGCCAGCTGCGCGCTGTGGGTCGCGGTCGCCTTGATCCTCACCCTCGTGTCCGGACTGCTATTCGGATCGGGACGGTCCAACGCGTAGCGGCGGAGTCCCGAGACACTGCCGCAGAGCGATCCGTTGCCGAGAACAAGCGTTTGCGGCGGCGGGAGCTGGTCGGCCCGCAGGCTGGTCGTCGTCGATCGCACGCGCAGAGGCCGACACGGCGGTCAGCTGTCGCTGCCCGGCCGCAACAGCGAGCCCACGGGTGAGGATCCCGCTGCTGTGGCCGCCTCCGGTCCACCTGCCCGACGCAACGGTGGTGACGCGACCCGCCACCTGGGATGCCGCACGCGACTTCCCAGCCGCACACCGCACGGCGCCCCGCGCTGAGCGGTGCAGGCCGCAGGTCAGAGTTACCCGCTGCCGCACTGCTGTCCTTGGTCGCCGCGGTAGGCCGCCACCAGATCGGCGCGGGCCCGGAACACTCGGGAGCGGATGGTGCCGAGGGCGCAGTCGCAGACCGCGGCGGCTTCGGCGTAGGACAAGCCCAGCACCTGGGTGAGCACGAAGGCTTCCCGGCGTTGGTCGTCCAAGGCGAGGATCAACCGGCGCAGGATGACCGCGGGTTGGTGATCGGGGGTGACCGCGCCGTGCGCTTCGGCGAGGGTGATCCAGTCCTCGCTCCCAGACTGCGCGGGCCGGCGGGCGCGCAGCCGTAGATGGTCGGCGGCGACCCGGCGGGCGATCGCCAACAACCACATCCTGGCCGGGGCGCGCTGCGCGTAGTGGGGCAACGCGGCGAACGCGCGGAGGTAGGTTTCCTGGGCCAGGTCCTCGGCGTGCGGGGGGGAGACAAGGTACCCGAGCAGGCGTTGCAGCTGGACCTGGGTGGCGCGGATGAAACGCTCCGCCGCTTCCCGGTCACCGGCCTGCGCGGCGATGGCCGCGGCGGTGATCTCGGTGTCGTCCACGCCTGCACCTACACCATCTTCCGGCTGTCCGTGACCGCCTAACGGTAGGAAGCCTAGGCGGGACGGACATCGCCGGGTGCTCGATAGCATGGGAACTTTCCCAGCGGCAGCAACGACAGGGCAAGCGTGGACTGCATCACAATCCGGGAGAACATCTCGGCCGGCCTCGACGGCGAGCCGACCGACCTCACCGAGACCGCCATCGACGGACACCTGGGCGGGTGCGGGCAGTGCCGCGGCTGGCAGGAGGCCGCCGCCGCGGTCACCCGGCAGGCCAGGCTCTCCCCGGCGGCCCCCGTCGCTGACCTCAGCGAGCTGGTGCTGGATCGGGTGCGATTGGGCCGGCGGGCGACAGTGCGGCAGCCGGTGCTGCGGTGGGCGCTGGGCCTGGTAGGGATGACGCAGGCATTGCTGGCCTACAGCCAGCTCATCGCCCCGGTCGGGATGGCTATCGACGGGATGGGCATGGCCGGTCATCTGGGCCATGAGAGCGCCGCGTTCAACTTGGCACTGGGGGTCGCGATGGGGTTCGTGGCCCTGCGCCCGGGAAGGGCGGGCAGCCAACTGCCCGTGCTCATCACCGCTGTGGGAATGCTCACCGTGCTGTCTGCACTCGACCTGACCAAGGGCACGGTGGGCTGGGATCGGGTGCTGACTCACCTTCCGGCCGTGCTCGGCCTGCTGATCACCGCGATCCTCGGCCGCCACTACCGACACCGCACCGGTCCCCGCCGCCCCGCTCGCCACGGTGATCACCGTGGCGAGCGGGCCGCGCACGTACCGACCTTCCCCCACCGCTTCGGGACACACGCCACGGGCACCGATCAACAGCGCCCGCCCGCCGCTCAGCGCAGGGTTGCCTGAGCGGGCTGGGCGCGCGCAGGCATGCCGACCAGGATGCTGTTGGTTCGGTACAGCTACAGCGTGGTGCGGGCAGGCGGGGCAGTGCGCGGGGCGGGTAATGACCATCGGCGTCACCTGCCGTGCGGCCCGAACGGGTGCCCCGCATCCCCCGGTTGGCGGTGCCGGCGGGAGACCATGTGATTTTTGCCGTGGTGCTCGGCGCCCACCGGTTCGTGTCCCGCCGCGATCGGCGACCCGTTCCCGGGAGTGATTCTGTTCCAGTCATGCGCCCATGCCTTGCCGGGTACGGCTGTGCGGTAGCTGCCGCTGATCGCGACGTCCACCCGATGCGCCGGGTACCGGGAATGTGCTGTCGCGGCGGAACTTTCTGCCGGGTAGGGACGACCGGATCATCGAGACCAAGAGCCAAGGTGGCTACGGGCTCGACGGTATCGGAGCGGTGCCCGAGGGAGGGTTCCGCGAGATTGCGGCATCGCGGGCCTCATCGGCGTGGCCATGTGGATCGGAGCGAGGGTATGAGCGGCGGAGACACTGTGGGCGGCGCACACGGGCAGCTGAGCACGCCGACGAACGAGCAGCTGGCGGAGATGACCCGCGACGAGCTGGTCACGCTGGGACTGAAGAACGACGACGTCGTGCTGGCGTATCGGCGCGAACGGTGGCCGGTCAAGGGCACCAAGGCGGAGAAGCGAGCCGAGCGCACCGTCGCCCTGTGGTTCACCCTGTCCGGTGTCGGCGCGCTGGCCTTCGTGGGTGTCTACCTGTTCTGGCCGTGGGAGTACCAGCCGTCGGGCAGTAACCGCAACCTGCTGTACACCCTGTACACCCCGCTGCTCGGAATCACCATGGGCCTGGGGATCACGGGGCTCGGTGTCGGTGTCATCGCCTACGCCAAGAAGTTCATCCCCGACGAGACCGCGGTGCAGCAACGACACATGGGCGGCTCACCCGAGGTCGACAAGAAGACCACCGTGGCCCTGCTGAACGACTCGGTGGACTCCATGGGCATCGGCCGTCGCAGCCTCATCAAACGCAGCCTCGGCTTCGGTGCGGGCGCGCTCGGTCTGATGGCGATCATGCCGCTCGGTGGACTGATCAAGAATCCGTGGAAGGGTGGTACGAACGCCGCGCTGTGGACCACGGGCTGGACACCGACGAACAACGAGACCATCTACTTGCGTCGCTTCACGGGCCTATCCCACGAGGTGGCGCTGGTCCGTCCCGGCGACCTCGATGCGGGCGCGATAGACACCGTGTTCCCCTTCCGTGAGTCCGAACGCGGCAACGACGCAGCACTGAGTGCGGCGCTGCGACGGTCGGACAACCCGGTGATGCTCATCCGTCTGCGCCCCGCGGACGGGGTCCGGGTGGTCAAGCGGGCCGGTCAGGAGGACTTCAACTACGGCGATTACTACGCCTACTCCAAAATCTGCACCCACGCCGGTTGCCCCGTGTCGCTGTATGAGCAGCAGAGCAACGTGCTCCTGTGCCCGTGCCACCAGTCGCAGTTCGACGTCCTCACCTACGCCAAGCCAATCTTCGGTCCCGCGGCACGCGCATTGCCCCAGCTGCCGATCACGGTCAACGACCAGGGGTACCTGGTCGCCAAGGGCAACTTCATCGAGTCGATCGGACCAGCCTTCTGGGAGCGCAAGTCATGACCGTCGTGCAGCCCACACCCGTGATCACCCGGCCCTACCCGGCCCAGAAAAGGCGCAAGGGCACCCTGCTGGTGCAGTATCTGCACACCACCGATCACAAGACGATCGGTCAGATGTATCTGGTGACCACGTTCATCTTCTTCCTCATCGGCGGCGGTATGGCGATGCTGATGCGCGCGGAGCTGGCCCGGCCGGGGCTGCAGTTTTTGTCCAACGAGCAGTACAACCAGCTGTTCACCATGCACGGCACCATCATGTTGCTGCTGTATGCCACACCTAACGTGTTCGCCTTCGCGAACCTCATCCTGCCGCTGCAGATCGGCGCCCCCGATGTGGCGTTCCCCCGGTTGAACGCCTTCTCCTACTGGCTGTACCTGTTCGGTGGGATCATCACAGTCTCCGGGTTCATCACCCCCGGCGGGGCGGCCGATTTCGGGTGGTTCGCCTACACCCCGCTGTCCGATGTCGTGCACTCCCCCGGTGCCGGTGCGGACTTGTGGATCACCGGACTGATTCTTGCCGGTCTGGGCACCATCCTCGGTGCGGTGAACATAATCACCACCGTGGTCTGCCTGCGCGCCCCGGGGATGACGATGTTCCGGATGCCGATTTTCACCTGGAACATCCTGGCCACGATGGTCCTCGTGCTGCTGGCGTTCCCCGTCCTCACCGCGGCACTGTTCGGTCTGCTGGCCGACCGCCAGCTCGGGATGCACATCTTCGACCCGGCCAACGGGGGGGCCATCCTGTGGCAGCACATGTTCTGGTTCTTCGGCCACCCGGAGGTCTACATCGTGGCGATCCCCTACTTCGGGATCGTGTCCGAAATTTTCCCGGTGTTCAGCCGCAAACCGGTGTTCGGCTACAAGGGTCTGATCTTCGCCACCCTGGCTATTTCGGCGTTGTCCGCGGCGGTGTGGGCGCACCACATGTTCGCCACCGGGGCGGTGCTGCTGCCCTTCTTCTCCTTCATGAGCTTTTTGATCGCCATTCCCACCGGCATCAAGTTCTTCAACTGGATCGGCACCCTGTGGAAGGGGCAGCTGACGTTCGAGACGCCGATGCTGTTCTCCCTGGGGTTCCTCATCACGTTCCTGTTCGGTGGCCTCACCGGTGTCCTGCTGGCCAGCCCACCGCTGGATTTCCAGGTGTCCGACACCTACTTCGTGGTGGCGCACTTTCACTACGTGCTGTTCGGCACCATCGTGTTCTCCACCTTCGCGGGGATCTATTTCTGGTTCCCGAAGATGACCGGGCGGATGCTGGACGAGCGACTGGGCAAGTTCCACTTCTGGCTGACGTTCGTCGGCTTCCACACCACGTTCCTGGTGCAGCACTGGCTGGGGGCGGAGGGCATGCCCCGGCGCTACGCCGACTACCTACCCTCCGACGGGTTCACCACCCTGAACACCATCTCCACGATCGGGGCGTTCATCCTGGGTGCCTCCATGCTGCCGTTCATGTGGAACGTGTTCACCAGCTACCGCTACGGGGAGACAGTCACTGTGGATGACCCGTGGGGCTATGGCAACTCCCTGGAGTGGGCCACCTCGTGTCCCCCGCCGCGGCACAACTTCATCGCCCTGCCCCGGATCCGTTCGGAGCGGCCCGCGTTCGAGCTGCACTACCCCCACATGGTGCAACGGATGCGGACGGAACAACACACGATGTCAACCAGCGACCGTCGAGCGGTCTCGGAGACGGTGGCTGACCTCACCGAACCGGACCACATGAAGGGCACCGGCGACTGACGGATATGCCATACCCGCCGACTCAACCGTCCCCCCGATGCTGACGCCCGGCGTCATCGCGGACTGTGCCCTCACCCGCCCGCCGCCCCGGACAGGTACCTACTAATGTGCCTAGTGTGTCCTGGGGAGCTCGTCGCTGACGCGCATACCTGGGAGAGGGTCTTGACGTTGACCGGTGGTGCGAACCCCACACCTCGACACCGTGCATCGGTGTCGGTGTCGGTGTCGGTGCCGATGTCGGTGTCGATGCCGGTGCGAATGGCGTGCACGGGTGGGGTAGCCCACCGTGCGGGTGACAAGCGGTGATCACGATCCGAGCAGGCAGGTCTCACCCCGCAACGACCGCTGTGGTGCAGGGCGGGGTCGCGGTGCTGGTCGCGGTCCTTGGTCTCACCGGCTGCGCCGGAGGATCCGATGCGGTGGCGTAGAGCGGCAACTTCGATTTCGTCTCCCCGGGCGGGAAAACCGAGATCTTCTACGATCCGCCCGCGAGCCGGGGCACCATCGGCACCCTCTCGGGCCCGGACCTCCTCACCGCAGCCAAGACCACCTCAGTGTCAGACTTCCCCGGCCAGGTGGTCGTGATCAACCTGTGGGGTTCGTGGTGCGCGCCGTGCCGCGCGGAAGCCCCGGAGTTGGAAAGCACCTACACCTCCACCAAGGCTTTGGGGGTGCAGTTCGTCGGGATCGATGTCCGCGATGAACGCCAGGCGGCCCAGGACTTCATCACCGACCGCACAATTACTTATCCCTCGATCTTCGACCCGTCGATGCGCAGC